>Ga0307512_10005177_pt1 | contig 13755 bp, 15 predicted proteins | sample 14_EM_MG_FD_200267 | JGI IMG/M metagenome (GOLD analysis project Ga0307512, IMG submission 200267) | Populus trichocarpa ectomycorrhiza microbial communities from riparian zone in the Pacific Northwest, United States - 14_EM | ecosystem: Host-associated > Plants > Roots > Unclassified | place... | reverse complement strand
CCGGATCATCCACTCCACTCCACACCACAACATTGGCAAATCCAGTTAGGCGTGGATGAGATGTCTCACGACCTTTCCGAGGTCGGGTCGCAGATATAGCAAGTTCGGCACACGTTAAACTGGCAGGGGATCCCCCGCGTGACTGACAATCGGGACCATACTGTATGATCAACCTGAAGACGATACACCGAATTTGAATTTGGTCGTGGTGGAACGGCATGCCTAGAGCAGTCTTCGCCATGAGCGAGCTTTGTCTGCAGCTTTGTCCCGTTGGCACTCTTGGTTAGAGCACGAGCATCCCGAGAGAGGCTCAGATTCATGTAGCGAATTTGGCGCGCGAAGCTGATCGGTATTCGGTAGGCATACCCATTGACAGCCTGAGTACGTAGCCATGACTGGAGCACACTAGTTTAGCCCAGAACCCTAAAACCTGTTCGCTTAATGGAAGATTGACATACACCGAGATCGAAATAGGCGTCAAGTAGCTTGAACGAGTTCTCCTTATCCATGTGGCCGAAGCCAAGGTCATTCCATTTGTCTCCGATGCTCATGGCCCCAAGTTGGATCGGTGAGACTCGCACACCGGCAAGGGGTGACAAGGTGCGATAGCGAGCGAGCCTAGAGACGGGAGTTGGGGGACCTGTCCAGTGACATGACAAAGAGACTGAGATGTGAGCAAAGCTGTTATGGGGTAGATTGAGTGTTTTGGATTGTATTGTCCACGGCTGTCTACGTGCTATTTGTACTCGACTGTACCAGGGACGAAGCTCAACGCCTTCGATAGATGCCAACTCGAGTGGATGCGTCCGTCGGATCTGTATTACGTGGGTTGTAATTAGAAGCCGTGGCGTCGCACCTTTTGCTGATGCTTCGCCTAAGTCATGTGGCTTTCCGAGTACTGTACTGAAGTCAGGAGGATAAACTGTAGAAAGCGTGAAAGCTAGGAATTGGGTTCCGGGCACACGTCGGGCCTCAGACGCGTGCATAGTAAACACGGGAACTATTTGGTATATTTGAGGTACACCACTCACCTAGAACGCGTACGGGTCAGACATCGGAACCGAGAGTACAAAGCCAACTAGTACTCTACGGTGTATAGTATAATCTACAACTTGAAGTTGATCATGTGATTCCGATATTCGCACTTCTGCGACTCGATCAGATGCAACGTCTTGGAAAGGTCGTGAAACATCTCATCCATTGCGTAACTGAATTTGCCAATGTATTCATTTTCATCAACTTTGTGAAGGATGGCCCAGAAGACGCGGTACAACGGCGTGTGATTACGACCCACTTATTATAATGCCGATCGACGGACGCATCCATCAGCATCTATCGAAGTCCTTGAGCTTCGTGCCAAGAATACAGTCGAGTACAAATAGTGCGTCGATAGGGCTCTGGAAGGTACCATCCGTCAACACTCTCGATCTACCCATAACAGCCTTACTCACATTTCAGCCTCTTCGTTATGTCACGGTGGACAGGTCCCCCAACTCCCGTCTCTAGGCTCGCTCGCTATCGCACCTTGTCACCCCTTGCCGGTGTGCGTGTCTCACCAATCCAGCTCGGGGCGATGAGCATTGGAGACAAATGGGCCGACCTTGGCTCCATGGATAAAGAGAGCTCGTTCAAGCTACTTGACGCCTATTTCGATCTCGGCGTACGTCAATCTTCCATTTCTTGGTGTTTACTTCAGCTAAGCCGCAGATTAAAAGGGCAACTTCATCGACACTGCGAGCAATTAGTACGCCTTGAATAGTGATGTCCGACTTAACAACTGACATTCGACTCTAGCCAGGATGAAACATCTGAACAATTCATCGGCGAGTGGGCCGAGAAACGAGGCATCCGAGACCAACTTGTCATCGCAACCAAGGTGAGTCTAGACATTCCTCGAGTTAAACACCCGCAAACATACTATCACCATCGCTAGTATTCAACCAACTTCAAGCAAGGCCAGGATGATATCACTCACAAGGTGAACTACTCCGGAAACCACGCAAAGAGTCTCCGCGTTTCTGTCGAGGCATCCCTGAAGAACTTGCGCACGTCGTACATCGACATCTTGTATGTTCATTGGTGGGATTGGACCTCCTCGATCGAAGAGATCATGAACGCACTCCATAACCTCGTCATGCAAGGGAAAGTACTCTATTTGGTACGCTGTTGCAACGCGCTCTCGTTCGCCGCAATTTTACTCACAACGTGACAGGGAATCTCTGACGCACCAGCTTGGATCGTGTCAAAGGCGAACCAATACGCGAAGGACCACGGAAAGACGCCATTCTCAATCTATCAGGGGAAATGGAGCGTACTCGAACGCTCGTTTGAGCGCGATATCATTCCTATGGCCCGAGCTGAGGGGCTTGCCCTCGCGCCATGGGACGTGCTCGGTGGCGGAAAAATCCGGTCAGACGCGGAGGAGGCCCGTCGACGCGAGACCGGGGAAAAGGGTCGCCCGATCTTCGGACCAAACTGGGAGCGCACAGAAGAGGAGAGAAAGGTGTGCCTCGTACTTGAACAGATTGCAAAGGAGGTCGGGACAGAGAGTATCACTGCCGGTGAGTTACCCTTCTAAGACGAGTAAGGGTAAGCCAGGCTAAGCAGTCGTTGGACAGTTGCAATCGCGTACCTCCTGCAAAAGACACCATATGTGTTCCCTTTAGTCGGCGGGCGGAAGGTGGAGCATCTGAAGCAGAATGTCAAAGCGTTGGAAATCTCGCTTTCTGTCGAACAAATCCAACGCATTGAGGGCGCGAAGCCTATCGAACTTGGCTTCCCTTACAACTACATTGTGAGTACTCCCGTACAACTTCCTATTACGATCCCTGAACTTGTGAATAGGGACATAGCCCAGAAACTTCGGTTTTTGGCCACATATTAACGGTGCACGTTCACGACAGTGTCCCCGCACAGGCGGTGATAACCCCTTTGAAAGATTGAGACCGAAACCTGCGGCAGTCATTAGCTACTTCGGAACCTCCGCATACTGTACAGTAAACGTTACAAACAATGAGTCACACCCTGTCGATCTGTGTAAGAACGATTGGCCACGCATGATACAGAAGAACACTCACCAGAAAGTTACGCAAAAATAACTTTCACGGTTTGAAGGGGACGGGTGGTGTCGGAGCAGTTGGTTCAACGGCCAATTCTTGCAAGGGATGATTTCATTCCCTGGGAATTAACGTTTACGTTAGCGACTTGATCGGCCTTTTCTGCTCAATTTATCAGCTCCATCGGATGGCATCGCCCCCAGGGCGAGAAGACGACCCTCGATGCCTGATAAGTTCCACAAAGTGATGGCTAAGAAGGAAGACTCAAATTCAGAGACGCTCAAAAATATCGAAAGTACAACCAAGGGAGATTGTCAGAGGCGAATCATGTATACGGGGAGTGTGTGATCTTATGTCGTCAACGCGCAGGAGAAAGGCATGGAAGACTAGCACGTTCCGGGGGGGCGGGAGGAGTGTGCGTGTATGATAACTGCAGTCGAAACTGTCTGACTCGGACTGGATTGGAGTGAGTGGACAAGACAGGCAGTGACAAGTGGCGAATGGGCATTTCCGCGGACAGAACAGTGGTGAGGATTGTTGAGGAGATTGCCTGAATGGTACTGTACATTGCAGTAATGGTTAGTCATCTTCCCGGAGAGTACGGTGGTCGTACGGTTCTTGGGGCCGCCGTGCCACTGCGGGAAAAATAGAGAATGTCATAGAAGCCGTGTTGATCCATGTGCTCCTAATTCTCACACAATACACCGAGAGAAGATCGGTCTGGACCCATGTGGAGTCGCATATATTACGATATTGGAAAAAGGTTGTTGACTTAAACAGTTAAAAATAGACAACCAATGGTGGCGTTCTGTGGCCATATGGTCCTCACGATTCGACGTGTGACCTCCCAGGGGCTTGGGGGCTGTCCAGAACTTATTCGCCATCCGAGGAAGAGACTGAAATGAGTGACCCAGAGATTATGGGTGAATGTGCGGCTGGTCTTCGTGCGTCTGGAACGGGAACCATGCGGGACAAGCGGTTTGAACGATGTAACTTGGTCCGCTGTTACGATGAAATGAGGTAAGAGAGCCCCACTCCTACACGTATGTGTACTCAGGATTGATCTGAGGTGGCTGTGGCTGTGGCAGTGGTATGATGAGGGAACGCTCAGCCACGAGCAAAGAGACGAAAGGTGACGTGGGTGACGTTTCGATTACAATCCAAGTACAGCAAGGCACTCTTCTCCGAGCCTTGTTTAGGAATGGTGGAGCCTACCCCCGATAAAGTGCCTCGTTTTGTGTAAATGCCAGAGAGAGGCGCTGAAAAAGCGATGCTTGCTTGATAGGAGCTGTATGATGACTAGATATATATCGTATTCTCCGTGCAGCGCCGATGAAACTTAGTGCTGTGCGTACCCGAACCCAGACAGAGGTTGGACTTTTTCGTGCAATTGCCCCTGGGGCCTGCGACTCTGAGAGCTGGTCAACGTAATGTCTCAAAAGGAACAAAATAACGAGATGTGCTCACAGTTTTCCAATGGAAGTGTGCCTGTTTTGCCTGCAGGTGCCCTGTCGTGCCTTGACTCATCTACTTTCTTGATACTTCCAGGTACCGCCGTATCTTATGAGGCGTGAATGTGGGGATTTGCGCGATGAACCATAGTGGGCGGGCTAGGGCTTTTGTAATGCCCGATGCGGAGAATGAGGACATCCGGTATTTACGCTTGTTCCCGCGGTGGCGTTTCCAACTCTGCGCCCGTCCATCACATCACGGTACCGAAGCTACTTTCGGTCAGCCCCTTCAACTCTCCGATCTTTGAGAGGGACTTACACTGACAACTATCCCGCCTTCCTGCGCCGCTACATGCATCAACTGATGGTTTTTAATGGCCTTTCTCGTGTCAAATTCGTCTAGACCCCAGGAGCAATTCCATCTCATGCATCCTCAATGAGCGCCAACCTGGCAGCCGCCCATCGACTCTTGGCCCAGCTTGTTTTAGCGCGTGGGACTTACAGCCCTTAATGTCCGCTTCCAGGTCAGGGGAATTCCCCTCCCCAATGTGAAATATAAATCCTTCACAAACAACCCAGGTGCGAAAAAGTCCCGCTTCCCCGCTATTTCTGCTACTGCGCCGCAACGAGTGCTAACAAAGGCCTTCGAAGAGATGTCACTGGAACGCGATCAAGAATCCATACTAGAAGATTTTCCTAGCCCACCGGTGCGGACTGCTCAATCTACCAAAAGATCGATCCTTCGACGGCCAAGTGCCCCACCACCCCCCTACACAGGTCTGCCAACGCCCAACCCTTCTTCAGACCCCTCCCTCCCTTCCCATCTGTCCTCTCGTGCCGCCACCCCGACGCCAAGTCACACCCTGAATCACCCTGAAGGGCCATCTCGACGCTTACCTCACCCTCCACGGCCCAGAACCGCAAATTATGACCACTCAGAGCCACCATCCCGAGGCGCTGACACGCCCTCCCTGCGCCCCCCAATATCCCTCGCTACTTCTCTTTCCTCGTCACTTCACACATCCCCGCTATCTCCGGAACCTCACGTCATCTCCCCATCACAGCACCATTCTGCATCCCCAAGCGCCCAGATTACCAAGTCCCGTTCGATATTTCGTCCGTTTTCTGCCTTGAAGCTGCCCAAGGCGAGTCGTAATGCAACGGCACAAAGCGCAAAAAAAGGGGCCTGGAAAGCCCCTGAAGAGGCGAAATATGAGGCTGAACTAGCCAGACTACGGATCGAAGAAGAGGAAACTATTACGAGAGAAAGAGAGGAAGAATTGCGTTTCCATGCTGAAGCACAGGCAGGAGCAAGGGAGACAGTTAAATCCTGCATCCAGTCTTTGCTCTCCCGTGGTCATACCTCTGACGAAACCCGCCTGTCCGTCTTCTCGACCTGTTCTCAAGCTTGCAAGAAGGTTGGCCTAGACCTCTCCGCTGTCTTACAGGAACCAATTATCGAGGGGCAAACTCCAATATATTGGGCGATACTCAATAGATCTGCGACGTCATCCGAAGTCGATGCCAAGACCTCTGACGCTCTTATAATAACCCTACTAAACGTGTGTGGGTTACTGAATGAGACAACCATCACTTCCGTCCGCCTTGCGTGCATGTTGATATCCAATAACGCTCTCCTCCAACACTTGTTCTGGAACTTTCCGGGGCTTTCTCCGCTTTCTACGAGGGACCGTATGCTTCTGGGCCCATCAGGTGGAGGGGACGTCGTTGACGTGGAAGAGACGCAGGATGGAACTGGTACATTCATCGCCTCCATGAAGATCCGGCGATTTCGGATGCGAATGAATGTTTCCATGGTTGTCAAAGTGGAGTTCGTCACATTTGGTAGGCCTATCTATCGTCCCCTCAGAAGTTGAGAGTGGCACCTGACTTTGGTTAATGCAGAGCGGTTTTGGACGGCCGCATTCTCCGCGAGCACGGAACATACGGCAGGAGGTTCATCTGAAAACAAGCGGCTGTTCTCACTCGAGTTGGCCAATAACTCCATACCTGCATGTGTGGATGCCGACCTTCGCATCTCCGGACACTCTCATCAAGACAATACGTCTGACAACAATGAACCTATCTTTTCCGTTCCTGTTAGCTGTGGTGGACGCTCGCTTCAGCCAGGTCCCGGAAATGGTATCAAGGTGCGACTGGATAATGGGCCCATGGGTCACCACTGGGTTAATGAGTTCGTCAACGCAATGTCTCTTCTCACTTCTATTCTTATTGACAACGTATTCTCCAGCTCGCAGGCGTTCGTCGATTCTGATGGTACCCTCCACGCCCAACTCAATGTCAAGTTGACACAACCTAAGCCCATGCCCCCAGCACCACCCATGAGCCCCGATCTGTCCGACGCTTGGAGTCAAGTATCAGTAATAGGGTCCCCAGCTACTAGTAGCTCCCATTCCGACACTGCGCACCCTACGACGAGCAACAAAAGTAAGGGCAGCCGGAAGGCAAAGGATCCCAAGCCGATGGTTTACACGTCCCTACGTAGAGGCGGCCGCTAAACTGCTAACGGGTTTGGTCCGTTTGGGATGTTGCGACCTTGAGACGCGTCGCGGAGAAAAAGTCGATGACTACATAGACACTCTTCTCGGATATTCTTCTTGGACACTGGCATCGTTCGGCCTTCGTTCGGCCTTCTGCACTCGTCCAACATTTTGTTTGGTGCGCATGTCACGATGAACTAGTCCTTGCGCACGGCGCGGACCCATTGCCTTCCTTCCGTCAACCGACGTCCCTCCAACCCTCTGCAGAATGGTACTGCATGCCCTATGCATTGATATTCGCCTCGATGTCTGACCCTCAACAAGACGAGGGCACACCCACAAATCAGTGACCACGGGCTGTGTAAGAACAAACCAGGGTATTGAGCGGGGATCATGTATGGCTGTCCGATTAATGACAGAACTTTCGATGTCTCTTCCATTGCTTGGGATGTGTCGCTAATATAATATATTTGGCTGATTGTCACCGTCAGCACCGCCCGGGGATTAGATTCGGGGAAGCACCCATTCCAATCAAAACGAGTTTGGGCTGTTAATAGATCCGTCCGTAGTCATTGTGGGGTGATATCAGCCAACGCCTTGTGGATCAGAAAAAAAACAAACTCTATCTATCAGTACATCAGTCACTATTTTGACATCTCGCAGATCAGGAGACAGGCTATCAATCGCTGTCCTGGTTTGGAAATGCTGGCCTAGTCTCGGGCATATTTGTTGGGGATGAAGCTGATGGAGAGCTTCGCTGTACTCCTGCTTCTTTCTCGAGCAAGTCCAAACGGATATTAAGTGGCGCTCGCTTGTCATAAGTGTAGGGGTGGCCGGTGGGATGGGGCGCAGCCAAAAGAGGGCAATATGAGGGCACCCGCACCGCTCCTACTGTAGTTTTTGAGGGAGATGCCGTTGGGAATGAGTGTATCCCCGAAAAGGCGAGTGACTGGTGTACAAATGGCAGTTACTAGTAGCACTGGCGTACACTCAGTCCCAGCCACCGCAGGCACGCGAATCTACTGTATGTATCAGATGGGTTCTCGCCTCAATTTAAGACTCCGGACTCTCCGGTGTTCGGAGCAAATTGATACGAGTAAATTGGTGGTACAGTAGATGCACTCGAATGCAACACCTATAGATACTCTTGCAGTAGTCGTTAAAAATTGACCCGGCCAAATGCCTGGCACCCGTTCGTTATCAATCCCTTGCTCTCGTGACAGTCGCACCCAGCTGGAGCCAATGAGCGGGAAAACGGACTTGCCCGATGAAGAGGTACGTTACTCCGATTTTTTGCGCACTGATCTGATGGACACAGCAGTCACGGATAGTTTGCGAATTGGGGGGCTAACGTACGATGATTTCCGCTGCGTGGCTCCAGGGAAAAATCGTGAAAAAAGGAAAAGAAAAAGTCCAGGCAAACAAGAGCAATCGTACCAAATCGGTCTTGCGCTCCGGCTAACTCGATCTGTACGGCATAGTATAGGGCCCTACCCCCTCCCCTCCCAAAGGGATCGTGTAAATTAAATATATAGCATCGTACGAATTACGGAAGTGCATAATCTCTAGCCGATAGATAGTGAGTGATGTTCGCCCGGCCCGTTGCGGGGACCCGACCCGTCCGCCCCAAAAAGGGAAGTTGCCGAGAAACTGAGCCCGGTAGCCTGACAAGTTGACAACTGACGACGGACGACGACATTACTGTAAAGAGCCTCAACTCCAGACGACCATAGCAACTATCAAGCCTCCATCGTATGGTCACATATCCTCCCAGTGCTATAGTTAGTCAGATTATTTGTGCAATTTTCTCCCCTTCTTCTGATTGTAACTTCTTTTTTATTATCAACACGCACTTGTCACGCCTTGGAGCCTCTGAAGCGCTGGAACGTCAGCGCTGATGCTCTGATGTCTTCTGCGGCTGCTTTGTCATCCTGTCTATCACAATTTTCAGGAACAAGGCCTTGGTAAGGGCAAATGGGGACCCTCAGCTCGTGCCCCAGAACGCGGTCTGACCGCATATCGATCAAATGCACCTGTGGTGAGAAACGACTCCCCGGGAAATGCTCTCAGCCACATCCATGTGAGCAAAATGAGCGCATATAAATGGAACACTACCACTCCCGACACAAGACCCTTCCCTCCTTCTACCCTGGAAGACAAACCCTTACATTCTCCAAATGATCCCTCGAAAGCTCTCGTTCCCGCAGCTGCCTCCACCGCCTCCATATGCCCACAAACGGACGTTCCACTCCCCGACGGCCGAAGACTTGGACGCCTTGCGACTCCTGGTTCCTCCTCCTCCAAAGTTCGCACCACCCCCCACCCCAGGTCGTCTCGTAAAGCGCGGCCCGCCTCGCAGGTCGGATCCCTCTCCACCACATCCACGCACCCCGTCTCCCTCGGCGTCTCCCCCCGCTGTGGTGATAACTGGGGAAGCTGATGGGCGACCTCCGCGTCAACATCGTCCGCGTTCCGATCCTCGAAACCAACTCACCGTCACCATTTCTGAATCGCAAGGTCGTCCCACATCCATCTCCGCCGCCTCTTCCTCTTCCTCCAGCTCCGCCTACTCGCCAATGCAACGATCTCCTCGTAGAGTGAGACCTACGCCTCTGCCCCCACCTCCGCACCCACCACCGTCCCATCCCCCTCCCAGTCCCCCGCCCAGTCCCCCGCCTAGCCCCCCATCTCACCCGCCACCGCGTCCTGCTAACTTTGACATCCTTCCCTCTGAACCAATTCATTTTTCCCCTCCAACACAGCAAATTCCTCAACACCGTTCCAGATTCCGTTTCAAATTGTCTAAACCTGGTACCCGGCCGGGGACAGCGCAGACTACGGAGGTTGTAAGCCCGCAAGCTACGGTGGAGATGAGGCAGCAGATCGCCGAGGAGAACGCGAGACGAGCTGCTTATGAGAGAGAGGTGGAAGAGATCGCTCGCCGAACTTCGGAGCAGGAGATTGCGAAGGAGTATGTCGAGACGATCATAGAAAACTTGCTCCAGGGCAAGCTTCCCAGCGACGAGGAGAGGACCTCCACCCTCTCTGAATGCGCTCAAGCTTGCGAGAAGGAAGGCTTGGACCTCTCCACGGTCTTGCAGGAGATGTCGATCGAAGGATACACCCCAATCTACTGGGCCATCGTCAACAGACCCGTAGCGTCTGAAGACACCGGCCTCTCGCCCGACTCGCTCGTGCTCGGATTGTTGAACGTTTGCCGTCCTCTGAGCCCAGCCACCCTTGCTAATATCCGTGTCGCATGCATGGTCGCATCCGATAACGCTCTTCTTCAGCGATTGTTCAAGTCCATCCCCCCCCTCTCACATATATCCACAAGGGACGCCTTACTGCTGGGCCCCGCAAACGAAGAGGATCGCGTCGACGTTGAGGAGATGCGGAATGGAACGGGGTCCTGGTCAGCACTTATCAAGATCCCTAGGTTCCGACTGCGCATGCGTGTCTGTCAATCCGTTTCGGTTGAGTTTATCGCATCAGGTATGGAGTCGCTCCGCGTTGCTTCTAGGGTGCCTGCTTTCTCACACCTTCGCTTCTAGGGAGAATTTGGATCCTCGCGTTTTCGGCGGTTGTTGAGACTTCACCGAACGGTCGATCCCAGAGCAGGTGGTATTTATCGCTCGAACTGGGAGATCACTCTCCGCCAACGCCGGTCAATGCAAGTCTCGTCATTTTAGGGTCTTCTGACGCAAAGGAAGATGACACTGATGGCACCCGGACCATTCATCTCGGTCATCCCACGTCCGACTTGTATCCCGGGCGTGACAAGGCGTTCAAAATTCGCCTCGATGATGGCCCGATTGGCCCCCACTTACTCAACGAGTGCGTCGGATTACGCGTGCTTGCGCTTGCTGCAACTAACTGATCTGTCCGCCTCTAGGTCATCGATACTCGTTGATTCGAACAAGACTCTTCATGCAAGGTTGACTCAGTCAGCGGCCACAGGCACCGATACCTCGAGTGCTTCTTCCCGCGACCGAGGTCGAGTGACTCCGAGCCCTGAGATAACTTATAGTCCCGTATCTCCGCACTCTCCGCATTTTCCACGGCCCTCCAACCCTCATCCATCTTGGAGCCCACCCACCGCGGACTCCCCGCCACCGTCTGTCGGTGGACGGAAGAAAAAGAAACGACCACGCAAGGAGGTTTATGTCACCTTGCGGAGGGGGGGCCGGTAGAATGCCCGGCTACATTCTACGAAGGCGCAATGATCGGCAATCCGTTTTTTTTCCCATTACGCGAAGTTAGCTAGAGCAAAAGTAGCGTCCCCGCTCTTGAAGTCTTGAAATGTGTCATCTGTCAAAGGGGGTAAAATTACATAGCAGAAGGGAAGCCCTACCTGTTGCCTGTACTACTAGGTGTGTTCCTGCGAGCTTACGGCGCTCTGTGTATTCATTGGATGCAGAATTGATAGTTGACGGCATCGTGGCCGTGATGTGGCATTTATGCTGAATTGAAATGCGTTAGATTTTGACGAATTCGGTCCTGACCCACACTACCCCGGCTCGTGCTCGTTCGGTCGCAGTCAAGCTTCCCTTCTCAATGCACTAGGATCAATGCGGCAAAGAAAAAAATACGTGATTCATCCGAGAAGGGTGATAATACCCTACAGTGCTTTATCAAGGGCATGTTTCCGTATTCACGCTTTTTACTTCATATGGCGCACTGTCTTATCGCGACAATATGCAAGTAGACCAGGGGCAGACGTCGGCGCTTGAAAATGGTGATTGGGCCTTGACCCTGGGAAGTTGCTCTGTACACCCACGGGTTGAGTTATTTTCTCTACTGGCGTACCTCGCTGTCTCCTCTCCCGGCCTTACGCATCCACCCCGAGAACCCTTTTTAGAGACAGATATGGATATCATACAGATTGTCGATATCCTCACATCCCCACACCGGACATCAGGCTCCGACCTTGTATGACGTGAACCCCCGCAAGTATGACACCCGTTGAGTCGAACGTCTGTCTTGCTGTCAGTGTTATGCACTTATTCGCACTTGGTTCGCGGCCCTTCATGGAAGCTTCAGGCACCGGCCTCTCTTGGCATCACTGTCCCGGTGAGCCCGCGGACAGACAAAGCAAGTCTAGAGATGCGCCCCCGGACCTGCCTTACCCTCTCCCCCCTCTCCTACCACCCCTTAGTTACATACACGTTTACCTCCAGGCCCTTCTAGACAGCCTATCTTTCTGTTTCTCCATCAGAACGTTTATCACTACCGTCTCAAGCTTTGTTCTCGCACGAACGTCGTAACGTGTTCAAACTTTATGCATCCGACGTCCTTCCCAAATTTAGCAGCCTGAGGCCCTGTGCCGCCAGCCACCGAGGAACCTTAGTCCGGCAAGTTGCGCAGCCAGGAAAAGCTAAGTATCCGTAAAGAGAGGTGTGCGCGCGTCGGCAAGGCGGAAAAACAACCCCAGTTCCACTTGCACACTTCCCTCTCTTCCTTCTCCCATGCTTCCCGGGTGTCCGCGTGATGAGCGCTTGTGGGGTCGCTGCAAAGCAGCGCGGAGGGCCAGCGTAGCGCGAAAGATGCTGATATTGCTCCAGGCACCGGTCTTGGCTCGGAGTGAAGTGAGAAAGAACTTGTGCTCTCGGTGATACAACAGTATTGTGAGATTGTGGCCGTCGACTTAGCGCTCATAACAAGTCCTCCCCCCGGTGCGATGACGCGTTTCTTGGCATATCCACGTAGATCCCCGATGCTCTCGCGTCTTGGCACTGGCACTCAGTTGGCCTTTTCTCGCAATTCCCTGCGATAAAAGGGACCCGAACCGTTGTGGCGCCGTGCCCGGCGTGCACGATATAGTCGTTAGACCACGGACCGCTTCGCTCCGTCTTGCTTTACCCTTGTTCTTCTTCGAGCGTCTCACAGAGGCGCTTCGGGGAATGCGCACGTTTGTCATCCGTCGGCGCTGAGGCGACATCGGCCAACGGGTTCGAGGCGGAGGACGAAACTATGGTTGAAGAACGATGCCGGCGCCGGCGGTATCGTCGTCGCGCACTCGAAGCTGTGCCCCTTGCTCTCGGTCTTCGTGAACATCACCAGCCAGCTACGCTGGGCCCGCCACGCAACTGGTTATCAGAAACTGGTCCTGCGAACCAGTGGCTAAAGCGAGACACATCCGTGCCCTTCCGCATGCTAAATGTGAGACTTGGCGAGTCGACGCGGCCACACCAAATCGTCTGTACGTAACTGGGTCCTTCTTGCTCACGTCTTCGTCTTCTCACTTGTTGATGCATCTAGCCAGTGTCGGTGGCACGCTGTGTGAAGTCACACTTTGGCGCGCCAACTGCACAGGAAAAAATGGTCGCATTGTGTATACCGATAAATACTCCATCTATGCGATATTTCGATATCGATGCGCAAAACCTGGATAGTGGCACGCAGAGAATACGGACGATACCGGTGAGCCAGACTTCCATAAGCTAGCCGTCCTCATCACCAAAGAGATGTGTAGTATTATGATGCACGCTGAGACCTCATGATCTACGGTTTGATTAGTGGCCATGCGCCGTTTGATAGCAATTTGGTTCGACGAGTCACACGACATTGTGCTGCCAAGCCAACTTTGGCGTCACAAGCCAGTTTAGACCAGATGGGGAACCGTTTCTGCGCAGTCCCTTATCAGCGGGGTCTAAAATTCCTAGTAAAACGTTCCTCGGTTGATAAACGTTGGGCCATCATGGGCCGCACTCATGTGGCACTGGCTTCACCGTTTGCATGGCCATG
>Ga0307512_10005176_pt1 | contig 13757 bp, 8 predicted proteins | sample 14_EM_MG_FD_200267 | JGI IMG/M metagenome (GOLD analysis project Ga0307512, IMG submission 200267) | Populus trichocarpa ectomycorrhiza microbial communities from riparian zone in the Pacific Northwest, United States - 14_EM | ecosystem: Host-associated > Plants > Roots > Unclassified | place... | reverse complement strand
CCAGCTTGAGCTTCTTCAGGTCCGCGACGCTGGTCGCCTTCGCGGCCTTGGAGCCCTTCAGCGCGATGACGGCCTGGCGCACGTCGTAGTAGCCGGACGAGAAGTCCACGGCCTTCTTGCGCTCGGTGCTGATGGACACCTGGTTGATGTCGAAGTCGAAGGTCTTCACGCCGGGCGCGAAAGCCTTGTTGAAGGGCACGCTCTGCCAGACGACGGCGCTCTTGTCGTAGCCGAGTTGCTTCGCCACGGCGTACGCGACCGCCGACTCGAAGCCCTTGCCGTTGGCCGGTTTGTCGTCCTTGAACCACGGCTCGTACGCGGGCTCGTCCGTGGCGATCGTCAGTTTGCCCGACGTCTTGGTGGCCAACTTGCCCTTGGCGCAGGTGTTCCCGGCCGACCCGGACGGCGAGGCCGCCGCCTTGTCCTCCGGCTGCGGAGCACAGCCGACGGCCGTGGCGAGGAGGGCGATGGTTGCCGCGGCGACGGTGCGGCGCAGTGCGCGAGGGGCGAGGTGCATGGCGGGAGATTGGCAGTCCGGCGTCCCGTTTGTCGAGGTCACGACCGCAAATGTCCGCATCGTGGGAACGTGTGTTGCAGTCTTGTGAACAGTTTCCGGACAGGGCCCGCCTGGGGCCGCCGGTCGAGGGCGGGGATCGAAAGACCGGCGGCCCGTACCGCGCAGGAGCCGTCATCCTGTGCGGGGCTGCTTCCAGTTGACCGCGCAACAAGGTGCGCCGGGAGCGCGCACTTGGCGCCGGCTCGTGCGAACGGTTCACACGGGGCGTGTGCGCCGCCGGCGGGTGACGTCTGTGCCGCTCGCTGCGCTGTAGGACATGACTCCCATGGGTCACGGGCCCGTCCTCAAGAGGCGGCAAGCGGGCCGGTGCGTGCAGGGGCGGCAGGTCGTACGACCCGGCCGCCCCTGTGTGCCCGGCGTTGCTACCACCCGCGCGCGTGCCACTCCGGCAGCCGCGGTCGCTCCGTGCCCAGGGTCGTGTCGTTGCCGTGTCCCGGGTAGACCCACGTCTCGTCGGGGAGCAGGCCGAAGATCTTCGTCTCGACGTCGTGGATCAGACTGGCGAACGCCTTCGGATCCTTACGGGTGTTGCCGACACCCCCCGGGAACAGGCAGTCCCCCGTGAACACATGGGGATGCCCGTGCGGGTCGTCGTAGACAAGCGCGATCGAGCCCGGCGTGTGCCCGACCAGATGGCGTGCCGTCAGCTCCACGCGCCCTACCCGGACGGTGTCGCCGTCGTCGACGAGGACGTCGGTCGGCACCGGGATGCCGGTGGCGTCGTCCCGGCCCGCGTATGTGCGTGCGCCGGTGGCCGTGACGACCCGGCTGAGCGCCTGCCAGTGGTCGCCGTGCTGATGCGTCGTGACGACGGAGGCGATGCCGTCGTCACCGATCATGCCGAGCAGCGTGTCCGCGTCGTTGGCGGCGTCGATCAGCAGCTGTTCATCGGTGGCCCGGCAGCGCAGCAGATAGGCGTTGTTGTCCATCGGGCCGACCGCGATCTTGGTGATCATCAGGTCCTTCAGCTCGTGCACGTCCGCCGGGCCGCCGACCGTCACCTGTCCGCTGTACGTCATGGCGGCCAGCCTATAGCGGGGGAGTGCGCACGGCCCCCGCCATGGGGGGCGGTCACAACGGGGGAAGCGCCGGCAGTGAGCCGCCCGTCACGGTCAGCCCCGAGCCGTCCCGCCGTCCGGCGAGCCAGCCGAGCAGTTCGGGCGCAGTGCCCGAGACGGTGAGCTCCGGCTCCGTCGCCTCCCGGCCGGTCCGCCACGCGCGCGTGCCGTCCGTCAGGCGGGTGGGCGCCACCTCGGGGTGCCCGGAGAAGCGCTCGGTGAGGAAGGCGATCTCCCGGTCGGAGAACTCCGCCGGCAGATCCTCCAGCTCGTACCCGATGCCGAGGTCCACATGATGCAGCTCCACCTCGCCCCACCGTCGGAACGGCACCCTGGACGCCGAGTCGGTGACGCCGTTGCGCAGTTCCACCGTGCGCGACCAGTCCGCCGGCGCGGCTCCGGTCTCCTGGAAGCGGGCCGCGCTGTCGCGCAGGTCGGTGAGCTGGACGTCGAGAGGGCGCGGGGCGTCCCGCTCGATCTCGGCGTCACGAGCCTCACCGGACGCATACATGGGGCGGCCTTCGAGGACGTTCGCGAGAGCGTCCGCATTGCGGGCGAGGTGGGCGAGGAGGTGGCCGCGGGTCCAGCCTGGGAGCCGTGACGGCCCGGCCACCGAGGCGTTGTCCAGTTTGGCGGCTGCGGTGAGCAGCCGGTCGGTCGCGTCACGTACAGATGCCAGGTCATGACCGTGATCAATCATGGTGCTGACCCTAGCCCCGCCACACCTTTGGGTGAAGGTGGTGAAGCTGTGCCGTAAATCGAATGCGCGTGCTATATGGTCGGCAGTGGCGTCGGGCATGCTGGATGGCCGGGGATTGTTATGCAACCCGGGAATCCGACCGGCGTTGTCAGTGGCTCCCCCTAATCTGAGAAAGCACGGGGGCCTCGCCCCTGTCACTTCTCTCAAGAAAGGTGCGGACCGGCGTGGCCGACCGTCTCATCGTCCGTGGCGCGCGCGAGCACAACCTCAAGAATGTCTCGCTCGACCTGCCACGCGACTCGATCATCGTCTTCACGGGCCTGTCTGGGTCGGGCAAGTCCTCGCTGGCCTTCGACACCATTTTCGCCGAGGGGCAGCGGCGCTATGTGGAGTCGCTCTCCTCGTACGCCCGGCAGTTCCTCGGCCAGATGGACAAGCCGGACGTCGACTTCATCGAGGGTCTCTCTCCGGCCGTCTCCATCGACCAGAAGTCGACCTCGCGCAACCCGCGCTCGACGGTCGGCACCATCACCGAGGTCTACGACTACCTGCGGCTGCTCTTCGCGCGCATCGGCAAGCCGCACTGCCCCGAGTGCGGCCGCCCGATCTCCCGCCAGTCGCCGCAGGCCATCGTCGACAAGGTCCTGGAGCTGCCGGAGGGGAGCCGCTTCCAGGTGCTGTCGCCGCTGGTGCGCGACCGCAAGGGAGAGTTCGTCGACCTCTTCGCCGACCTCCAGACCAAGGGCTACAGCCGCGCGCGTGTGGACGGAGAGACCATTCAGCTCTCCAACCCGCCCACGCTGAAGAAGCAGGAGAAGCACACCATCGAGGTGGTCGTCGACCGCCTCACGGTGAAGGACTCCGCCAAGCGCCGCCTCACCGACTCCGTGGAGACCGCCCTCGGTCTGTCCGGCGGCATGGTCGTGCTGGACTTCGTCGACCTCCCCGAGGACGACCCCGAGCGCGAGCGCATGTACTCGGAGCACCTGTACTGCACGTACGACGACCTGTCCTTCGAGGAGCTGGAGCCGCGCTCCTTCTCCTTCAACTCGCCCTTCGGCGCCTGCCCCGACTGCTCCGGTATCGGCACGCGCATGGAGGTCGACGCCGAGCTGATCGTCCCGGACGAGGACAAGTCCCTCGACGAGGGCGCCATCCACCCCTGGTCGCACGGTCACACCAAGGACTACTTCGGCCGCCTGATCGGCGCCCTGGCGGACGCGTTGGGATTCCGGACGGACATCCCCTTCGCGGGCCTGCCGCAGCGTGCCAGGAAGGCCCTGCTGTACGGCCACAAGACGCAGATCGAGGTCCGCTACCGCAACCGGTACGGGCGCGAGCGCGTGTACACGACGCCCTTCGAGGGCGCCGTCCCCTTCGTGAAGCGCCGGCACGGCGAGGCCGAGAGCGACGCCAGCCGCGAGCGCTTCGAGGGCTACATGCGCGAGGTGCCCTGCCCCACCTGTCAGGGCACCCGCCTGAAGCCGCTCGTCCTCGCGGTCACGGTCATGGAGAAGTCCATCGCCGAGGTCTCCGGCATGTCCATCAGCGACTGCGCGGACTTCCTGGGCGAGCTGAAGCTCAACGCCCGCGACAAGAAGATCGCCGAGCGCGTGCTGAAGGAGGTCAACGAACGGCTGCGGTTCCTGGTTGACGTCGGCCTCGACTACCTCTCGCTGAACCGCGCCGCCGGCACGCTCTCCGGCGGTGAGGCCCAGCGCATCCGCCTGGCCACCCAGATCGGTTCCGGCCTCGTCGGCGTTCTCTACGTCCTCGACGAGCCGTCCATCGGCCTGCACCAGCGCGACAACCACCGGCTCATCGAGACCCTGGTCCGGCTGCGCGACATGGGCAACACGCTCATCGTGGTCGAGCACGACGAGGACACCATCAAGGTCGCCGACTGGGTCGTCGACATCGGCCCAGGCGCGGGCGAGCACGGCGGCAAGGTCGTGCACAGCGGCTACCTGAAGGAGCTGCTCACCAACGCCGAGTCCATGACCGGCCAGTACCTGTCCGGCAAGAAGTCGATCCCGCTGCCCGACATCAGGCGCCCGCTGGACCCGACCCGCCGGCTCACGGTGCACGGCGCCCGCGAGAACAACCTCCAGGACATCGACGTCTCGTTCCCGCTGGGTGTGTTCACGGCCGTCACGGGCGTGTCCGGCTCCGGCAAGTCGACGCTGGTCAACGACATCCTGTACACGCACCTGGCGCGCGAACTGAACGGCGCGAGGAGCGTTCCGGGACGGCACACGCGCGTGGACGGCGACGACCTCGTCGACAAGGTCGTGCACGTCGACCAGTCGCCCATCGGCCGCACCCCGCGCTCCAACCCGGCGACGTACACCGGCGTCTTCGACCACGTCCGCAAGCTGTTCGCCGAGACGACCGAGGCGAAGGTCCGCGGCTACCTGCCCGGCCGCTTCTCCTTCAACGTCAAGGGCGGCCGCTGCGAGAACTGCTCGGGCGACGGCACCATCAAGATCGAGATGAACTTCCTCCCGGACGTGTACGTCCCGTGCGAGGTCTGCCACGGCGCCCGCTACAACCGGGAGACCCTGGAGGTCCACTACAAGGGCAAGTCCATCGCCGAGGTCCTGAACATGCCGATCGAGGAGGCGACGGAGTTCTTCGAGGCCGTCCCCGCGATCGCCCGTCACCTGAACACCCTGAAGGACGTCGGTCTCGGCTACGTCCGGCTCGGTCAGGCCGCGACCACCCTGTCCGGCGGTGAGGCCCAGCGTGTGAAGCTCGCCAGCGAGCTGCAGAAGCGCTCCACCGGCCGTACGGTCTACGTCCTCGACGAGCCGACCACCGGTCTGCACTTCGAGGACATCAGCAAGCTGCTGAGGGTGCTGTCCGGCCTGGTCGACAAGGGCAACACGGTCATCGTCATCGAGCACAACCTCGACGTGATCAAGACCGCCGACTGGGTCGTCGACATGGGTCCCGAGGGCGGCGCCGGCGGCGGACTCGTCGTCGCCGAGGGCACGCCCGAGGAAGTCGCCGGGATCCCGGCGAGCCACACCGGCAAGTTCCTGCGGGAGGTCCTCGGCGCCGACCGGATCAGCGACGCGCCCCTCGCGCAGGCCCCGCGCAAGACGGCGGTCAAGAAAGCGGTCGCGGCCAAGTCGACGGCGAAGAAGACGGCGACGGCCAGGACCGCCAACAGCACGGCCACGAAGAAGGCGGCTCCCGCGAAGAAGACGACGCGGGCTCGCAAGGCCTGAAAAGAGTGCACAAGACGTGCGGCGCCCCGCGGAAACTTCCCGCGGGGCGCCGCACGTCAGCGCCTCGGCCTTTCAGCAAGGCTCTGCGCAGGCACGTCGGAGAGGTGCCGTCAGCCGGACAGCGCTGGTGCATCTGCTTGACCGACCGGCTCGTACAGGTCGCCGGCCAAACCGGCCAGCAAGGCCTCACGCATCGCGGCGGTGGCGACGGCAAGGGTCGCCGGGTGGGGAAGGTAGGCGTCGGTGTGGCACGCGGGCCGCACCGGGCCGAGTCGCCCGCCGGGCTCGCCGGATCCGACGAACCAGTACACGGCCGGGCAACCGAAGGCCCGGATGAGAACACTGACATCGTCCGATGCGAGCGCGGGCGGGACGGTGAGGTGGCGCATGGACAGCCGGCTCTCGTGCACCGCGGCGAGGCAGTCGCGGACCCGCGCCGTGTTCTCCACCCGGGGCACATGCGTGTCGTGGTTCAGCTGGACGTCGTCGCCGAAGGCGAGTCCGGCGGCGGCGGCCTCCGCCCGCACCAGTGAGTCGACGCGGCCGAGGATCGTCTCCCGCACGCGTTCCTCGAAGGTGCGGATATTGACGGTGACGGCGGCGCACGGCGCGCGCAGGCCCGGTGCGGACGGTGCCACCACTCCGGGCACGGACACCACGGCCTGCTCGAACGGCGGCACGTCACGGCCCACCACAGTGTGCAGTCGCTGGGTGAGACTCGCGGCGAACAGCACCGGGTCGGGGCCCAGGTCCGGTGAGCCGGTGTGCCCGCCCGGGGCGCGTGCCGTCACGGTGAACGTGTCCGTGGCGGCGAGCGCCGTCCCGGGCGTGGAGACGAGCACCCCCACCGGTGCCATGGCCGAGACATGCTGGCTGAGCAGGACGTCCGGACGTGGGACGGCTTCGGCCAGGCCGTCCTCGACCATTCTGGCGGCACCGCTGCCGAGTTCCTCCGCCGGCTGCAGGATGAGGACGATCCGCCCGGGCGGCAGGTCCGGACGGGCCGCCAGCTGTGCGGCCGCCCCGGCGAGCGCCGCCAGATGCAGGTCGTGCCCGCAGGCGTGCATCACGCCGTCCACCTCGCTGGCGAAGGCCTCGCCGGTGCGCTCCCGGATCGGCAGGGCGTCCAGTTCCGCGCGTGCCGCGACCACGGGCCCGGGGCCGCGGTCGAGCACCGCCGCCAAGCCCGTGCCGCCGATCCCGCGGGTCACCGCAAAGCCCTCGCGGCCGAGCACGTCGGCGAGGAGCCCGGCGGTGCGGTGTTCCTCGAATCCGAGTTCGGGACTGCGGTGGAGGGATTCGTAGAGGGCCGGGGCCCAGTGCGGCAGCCGCAAGGTCATCGCTCACCCGCGGTGGGCTTCCCGGTCAGCCGCATCGGCGTCCCGGAGCGCAGCGGACGGGCGGCCAGCAGCGCCTCTATCATCCGGTCCTGATGCGCCGGCTCCGGCGGGTCGACGGGTGCGAACGCGCGGCGCAGCACCGTCGCCATCAGGCGGGAGGAGTTCTTGACCTGTTCCGGATCCTCTTCGGCGCCCAGGCGGGCGACGAATCCACTGACCACGGCCTCGATGGACAGCTGCCCCTCCTTGGAGCAGACCGCGTCGACGATCAGGCCGTTGTCCCGCAGCAACTCCAGATACGGCGGCCGCACCAGGACCGACACGAGGGAGATTCCGAGGGCGTCGGGATTCCCCTGTACCGCCACATGCGTGCCCAACAGGCGTGCATCGCGGGTGTTGTAGGCCCGTAGCACCGGATTCGCCATGACCAGGCGGTACAGCACGCAGCCGGTGCCGTGCAGGCTGGCGAGCCTGCGGTCTCGCGGCAGGTGGGCGATGAACTGGTCGTGGACGTGGTCGAATTCCCGGACCAGCACGTCGTCGATGATGTCCTCTTTGCTGTTCCAGTGCTTGTACACCGTTCCCTTGCCGATTCCCGCGTGCTCGGCAACGTCCTGGACACTGATCTTCGGGTAGCCGAGGCGCAGTACGAGATCGACCATGGCGTCGAGGACACGGGCGGAGCGGCTACATCGGTTGCCGTTCGCCTGACCGGACCGGCGGGGGTCGGTCGCCATGGTGCCGAGCGGCTGGACGGCGCTCTGCTGAGCAGTCATCAACATTCTGTATCCCCCGTGAGTGTGGTGAGTTTCGCACCGTCGAACGCGGCCTCGGCCACGTCGACGGTGATGGTTCCGTCAGGGCCCGGGCAGCCGACGATCAGCTGGAACAGCGGGGCGAGCTGCTCACCTCCGGCCCCTTGATCCCCGGTCACTGTGGCGAACACGTCGGCGCGCAGGCTGTTGTGGATCCGCCCGGTCGCCCCGGCCGCCGCCGCACCGAGCAGGGACCGGTGCGCGATCCGTGCGGCTGCGGCGGTGGTTGCGTGCAGTTGCTGCAGATCGGTGGTGGCCTCCTGGACCGGGGCCGCGACGACCAGCGTCGCCGAGGCGCTGAGGTAGTCCGGGGCGAGCCAGCCCATCGCGTCCTGTCCGCGCTGGAGCCGCTCCGTGGACTCCATGCCCGCCCGCACCAACACCGGGCCCTGCCGGGTGACTTGGTAGCACCCGGGTTCCCAGCGGCTGTCCGCGGCGTCGATGCAGGGCCGGTGGACGACGAGGAACGACCTGAGCCTGTCGTCCGGGGTCGCGGCCACCTCTGCGGGCAGCGAACCGAGCCGGCCGACCCGGTCGGCGCCCAGGGAGTTGAACACCCGGTGCCCGGAGCGTCGCTGCCGCACCAGCGCCAGATGCCGGACGAACGCCGACGGGTCGAGGGCGTGCTGCGGCGGGTCCAGCGTGACCCGGCCGACCGGCCGCTCGTCCGGCCCCAGGTCGAGCAACTCACCCCAGGGTCCGCTCCGGCCCCGCTCACCCAGCTCGGCGACCTCCTCGGCCGCGATGCCCGCGTCCCGGGCCGCGTCGCCCAGGGCCGCCAGGGCCAGGCCCGCCTCCTGGAGGCACAGCCGGGTCGCGTACCGGTGGTAGCGGTGGGCGACCTTGGTCTCCCGCACCGTCAGCACCAGGGTGAACCGGGAGCCCAACTCCGCCGACGCGGGCCGGGACACCGGGACCAGCCGCAGATCCCCGGGCTCGACGTACCACGCGCCGGTGTCCGTCACCAGGTAGAGCTCGACCGGGTGGAGCCCCCGCGCCGAGGCGAGCCCACGGTGCGCCCAGCCGCCGGAGTGCGCGAGGTCGCCCGACTCCCAGCGCAGCGGGACGTGCACACACCACAGCAGGGCGCGCAGCCAGTCGGGTCCTCGTGGCCCGTCCGCGGCCTGCAGGGGACGTACCGCTGCGGGCCGTTCGCACCCGACCTCGCCCGCCGGCAGCAGTGAAGCCGGGTCGAGCAGGAGCGCCCGCAGCCGATCCGGCGTCGGCCAGGGGTCCAGCAGGGGCGCGCCGGCGCTCGTCCGCGGGCCGCGGCGGTCGAGACCGGGCAGGGCGCGGGCGCCGGGCAGCGGGCGGGCGGGGCGGCCGAGGAAGCGGGCCACGGCCTCCGCCGCGACAGCCGCGGCGGCCACGGACCGCTCGACCTCGCCGACCGGTTTCATGAGCCAACCGTCGTCGGGGGCCAACTCCACCTCGACCGTGCCGATCCGGACCAGGACGCCGACCGCGGTGGACGGCTCGGCCCGTACCGACAGCTGGCGCAGACTGGTGTCCAGCAGCGGCAGCCAGTCCGCCGGCGCGCGCACCGTGGCCTCGGCGGCGAGCAGTGCCGCGCAGCGCGCATAGGGCGCGTCGCCGGCCAGGTCGGCGACGGCGAGCAGCTGGTCGGGAATGCCCTCGGGGCGCGCCTCGACCTCCCTGCGCAGCGCGCCACAGCGCTCCAGGTGGTCCAGGCCGCGGCCGACCACCGCACGCTGTGGCTCCGGCACCCGGGCCAGGACCGCGGGCTCGGCCGTCCGGCCGTCCAGCAGCGGGGCCAGGCGGTGCAGCAGCTGATGCAGCCCGGCCGGGCCGCGGTGGTGGCCGGTGCGGGTGGTCAGCAGCGTTCTTTCCCGGGCCGCGACCGCGTGCACTCCGCTGAGCAGCCGCGGGAACAGGTCAGCAGCCATCGGCCTGCCCTGCGAGCACGAGCCGCCGGATGGCGAGTGTGGGCAACGGGTGGAACTCCACCGGGGCGAGCACGGTCAGCCGGGGGAACCGACGGATGACCGCGCGCACTGCGGCGACCGCCTCGATCTGGGCCAGCGGGCCGCCGAGGCAGTAGTGCACACCGTGCCCGAAGGACAGGTGGCGGCGGGCCGGCCGGTCCAGCAGGAACCGTTCCGGGTCCGGGTTCAGCAGCGGGTCGTGGTTCGCGGACAGGATCCACGCCGAGACCAGTGCGTCGGCCGGAACGGTGGCGCCGGACAGGGTGGCGTCCCCGGCCGCGATACGGGTCACCTGGGCGAAGGCGGGCCGGCTGCGCAGCGCCTCCAGAACCAGGTCCTCGACACGGTCGTGTTCGCGCACCTGTGTGTCCAGCGTCGGCTGGACGCACAGCTCGTGGACCGCCGCGGCGATCAACGAGGTGGTGGTGACATGCCCGGCCAGCAGGATCAGGCCGCTGAGCGAGGCGATCTCGTCGACCGTCGCCGGCGTGCCGTCCACCTCGGCGGTCGCCAGGCGCGACATCAGGTCCCCGACCGGCCGCGCCCGCTTCGCCGCCGCCACCTCGGCCAGGCACCGGTGCATCGCGTCCATCTGCGCGGCGTCGCCGCGGCTGAACCCGATCGACCACGTACGAAACCGGTCGTGCTGCTCCTCGGGCAGCCCCAGGAATCGTGAGATCACCCGGATCGGCAGCGGATAGGCGAGGTCGCGGACGAGGTCGAACCGGTCCGGTACGAGGGCGCCGACGAGTTCCTCGGCGATCTCGTCGATCGCCGGGGCGAGGCCGCCGACCGAGGCGGGCGTAAACGCCTGGTTGACGATCCGCCGCATCCGGGTGTGGTCCGGCGGGTCCATCATGGTCAGGTTGCCCCGCCCGAGCTGCGCGGTGGGCGGCATCAGCCGGGTCCGGTCCGAGGAGAACAACTCGCTGTCCGACAGCACGCTGCGCACGTCCTCGGCCCCGAACACATGGTGCATCCCCCCGAGTTCGAGGACAGGTGCATCGCGCCGGGCGTCGGCGAGCCAGCGCAGCAGCCTGGTCCACCCCGCGCCGTCGAGCTCCGTCAGGGCCGGGAACCCGGCCATCGCGGCCGCCCTCACGGGAACGGGTGGGGGTCGGGGTTCAGCTGCGCCCGCGTCAGGTCCGCGCCGAGCCGGCCGAGCCGTCGCGGCAGGCTCAGCAGCCGCGGCAGCCCGTCGATCCGCCGGTTGCGGTAGCCGAAGGTCATCGGCACCGCCCCGGGGACGAGGACCTTGACACAGGCGAAGCCGCCGGCGCGGTGCTCGGGCGTGGTCTGGTCGACCACCAGCACCTCGCCGACGCGCTCGACCGCTGCCCGCAGGTCCACCGTGAGGTCGTCGCGGTCCGGGCGCAGCCGGTCCGGCCCGCCGACCTCGTCGATGCCGATGGTCGGCCCGCCGAAGAGGAAGTCGAGCCGGTGTGCGGCCTCCGGATGCGCGTAGAGCGCGGAGTGGTCCGGCATGGTGACGACCTGATACGGGTCGCGCACCATCTGCCCGGCCCGGTCCGCCTCGGACGGGTAGCGCCGGATCACGTCGCTGAGGATCGGGCCGAGCTCGTTCAGCGCGTTGAGCAGCGCCCGCTCCGGGTCCAGGCCGGCCCCCGCGGTGCACAGCAGCGCGGGACCCTCGCGGTCCGGATGCGCGGCCATCACCCAGACCGCCGGGATCCCGTAGTCCGTCGTGATGTCGAAGGCGTGGATGCGGTACCCGGTGCTCGAACTGATCGCGCCTGCCTGGAGGGGCACGCGCGGGTCGTGGCAGGAGTCCAGATCGATCGTCGGCGGGACGGTGCGGGTGTACCACGTGCACAGGAACGCGTCGCGCTCGACCGTCTCCATCAGCCCGTGCAGCGTGGCCTCCTCCCAGGACGAGCCGAGGGCACAGCCGTTGGAGACCTCGTAGTAGGAGACCGGATCGTCGCCGCGCAGCCGGTGGCAGTAGTAGTACCCGAGCGCCTCGGGCACCAGTCGGGCGCTGCCGGTGGCGAACGAGTGCGCCCACACCCACCACACCGGCCGGTCCGGATCGAATCTGCGATAGCGGAAGGCGGGGTCCTCGTAGCTTTCGTCGGGGTGGTGTCCGAACACGTCGGGGTGCACGGCGTGCGGCTCGAGTTCGCGCAACGTGCCGCGCACGGAGGTCTGCAGGCCCCCCGGGGCCACGCCGCCGTAGCGCTCCAGGGCTTCGAGGATCGCCGTCAGCTCGCTGGTCCGGTAGTCGCGGCTCCGGCCGTAACCGGGCTCGGCCAGGTTGTCGAACCGCAGCGGCATCGATGCGCCCGACATCACCAGCCCGCCCTCCGCGCCGCGGTCGGTGCGCCGGATCAGGCCGCTGAACGGGTCCACGTACAGCTTGCGGACGGTCTCGAACTCGGCGAGGACGTCCCGGATCCGGGACCCGAAGGGCGTGATCTTCGGGGCGGGCCGCAGGATGCGCTGGGCCCCGGCCGCCGTGTCCTCGGGCAGCACTCCGCAGTGCGGGCAGAAGGGATCGGGCAGGAAACGGTGGCGGCGCGTTTCCAGGGTGGCCAGATCGATCACCGCCACCAGGTGCCGGCCCTCCGGGTCGGCCAGCACGTCCGCCACCAGCGCGGCGGCCGCGTCGGCCACCACCCCGGCGGCGAGATCGTCGAGCAGCTGCGGCACATCCCGCTCCAGCCGGGCGCCGTGCTCCTCCCGCAGCGGGGCGAGCCACGCCTCGCTCGCGTCGACCCGCTGCCGGCGCAGGTCGAGGCAGTGCGGGCAGCCCGGTACGCCCGGCCGGGTCAGCGGTCCGACGATCACCCGGCCGACCTCGGTGTGCACGCTCAGCCAGGGGCGGTCGCCCGGGCCGTCCGCCGCAGACCGCCAGGTGTCGCTCGCCCGTACCTCGACGCCCAGGCGCGCCGCCGCGCCGGACAGGCTGCGTGCCAGCAGCCCGGGCTGTATCGCCCGGCCGCGGCCGGTGTTCGTCAGTGTCCCCGTCATCAGTCCACTACCACCTTCACTGCCGATATTCCGAGTCGGGCGACGCCGGGGTCGTGGTCGAGTACGGCCACGGCCGCGTCCGGGGCGCGCAGCGCCACGGCACGGCGCAGGTCCGCGAGCGTGATCGGCGCCGCGTCGGGCATGTCGACCGCCCGGTCCGGCGACGGCAACGCCGGCGCCCAGCTGCGCGGTACGAGGTCGGCGCGGCCGTGCAACAGCACCTGCTCGGCGAGCACGGCCCGCTCCATCGCGCGGACCGTCGCGGCGGCGTGACTGGTGCCGCAGGCGTAGGCGGTGCCATGACGTGTGGTCGCCGCCGCGGTCGGGACGATGCTGCCCGGCAACACGCCGAGCCAGGCCTCGCGGTCGCTCAACCGCAGTTGGCCGAGCGCTTCACGCACGAGGTCCGGGACATCGTCCCCGTCGAGGACTCGTGCGACCGGTTCCGCCGCATGCACCGCCCAGGACTCGAGGAGATCGAGCAGCGCCCTGGTGAGCGCCTCGTCCGGAGCTTCGGCCGCGGCGGTGCCCGGTGCCGGCCCGGCACTCTCCTCGCAGCGCCGCGCCCGGCCGACCGGAACCAGCACCGGGGCGTCGTCGGCCACGCGGCGGGCGGGCAGGAAGTAGCGTCCGGGGTCGGCGGCGATGCGGTCCTTCGCGGCGTCCAGCACGCTCAGGTCGCCGGTGTCGCCGAGGATGCGTTCCCCGGCGGCGTCGACCACCGCGCGCGGGTCGAGGGTCGACTCGAGGTGCAGCGCGAGGGCGGCGAGCACGACCTGCCGACGGGCCTGCTCGTAGTCCACGCCGTCCGCGACCACGTCCAGGTCCAGTGGGCGGATCGAGGCCCGGCCGACGACCCGGGCCCGCGCCAGGTGCCGGGGCACCTGGGGCAGATCGTCCTCGCCGATCTCGCGCACGATGCCGTGGACCGGGTCGATCGCCGCCATCACCCGCTCGTCGAACGTCCCGCCGGCCAGGCCGGGCGGCGCGGGCCGCCACGGGTGCGGCAGCGTCCGCCAGGAGGTGGTCTCCTCCCGGGTGACCATGACACCGCGCCAGGCCTCGCCGGATCCGAGGGCAGTGCGCCGGACCAGCTG
>Ga0307512_10005175_pt1 | contig 13759 bp, 13 predicted proteins | sample 14_EM_MG_FD_200267 | JGI IMG/M metagenome (GOLD analysis project Ga0307512, IMG submission 200267) | Populus trichocarpa ectomycorrhiza microbial communities from riparian zone in the Pacific Northwest, United States - 14_EM | ecosystem: Host-associated > Plants > Roots > Unclassified | place... | reverse complement strand
CTGGCCCGATCCAGGTCCCCGAGAACCTGGTCCCGCACGCCGAGAAGGCCAGCGCGCTCTGCCCGCTGCTCGCGTTGCGGCTGGGCTCACCCACACACTAAAGCACGCTCAAGTTCCCATAAATAAATTGTCAATCGCCGTGCAACTTATCGGTCAAGTATTGCGGCTCGAGGGAATTCGGTTAATTTCGGAGCGGTGGGTTACCGACAAGTAACAGGAGGTCGACGATGACCCCCCGCAGACTCCGGAAAAGCCTTGTCGTCGTGGTCGTGGCACTTCTGGCCGCACTCGGCACGCAGGCCGCGAGCGCGACCGCGGCGCCGGTGTTGCCCGGCCCGCTCGACGACTCCTTCTACACGCCACCGTCCCCACTGCCCAGCGGAAACCCCGGCGACGTCGTGCGTTGGCGCCCCTCGGTGGCACTGCTCAACCTGGCCAACGCCAACGCGTGGGAGGTCATGTACCTGTCGACCAACGCGCTCGGCCAGCGCAACACCGTGACCGGCACGGTTCTGGTGCCGAAGAACGTCGACCCGGCCACGGCGCCGATCGCGGGTTTCGCCGTCGGCACCCAGGGGCCGGCGTTCAAGTGCACCGCGTCGAAGGCCATCGAGCGTGGCACGTTCTACGACCAGGGGGCCGTGGATCGCCTGATCAGCAATGGTTACGCGGTCGCGATCACCGACTACGAGAAGTACTCCCCCACCACGACGCCGACCTACATCACCGGCCAGTCCGAGGGGCCCGCGGTGATCGACTCGGTGCGTGCCGCGCAGCGGTTGCCGGTGGCCGGTCTGTCCAGTGGCGCCAAGGTCGTCTTCCAGGGCTACTCGCAGGGTGGCGGCGCGGCGATGTGGGCGGCCGAGAAGCAGCCGAACTACGCGCCTGAGCTCAACCTCGTCGGTGTGGCCGCCGGCGGTGTGCCGGCCGACCTCAACGCGGTCGCCGCGGGGCTGGACGGCGGAATCGGCTTCGGGTTCCTGGCTTTCGCGGCCGTCGGGCTCGACTCGGCCTACCCGGACCTGAACCTCGACTCCTACCTCAACGACACCGGCCGCACCGAGCTGACCAAGGCCAAGCAGGACGCGTGCACCGCCGAGCTGTTGGCGAACTACGCGTTCAAGAAGACCAGCGACTTCACCACGACCAACCCGCTGCCGACCCCGAAGTGGCAGGCCCGCCTGGCCCAGAACAAGCTCGGGCTCGGCATGATCCGGGTGCCGGTGTTCCAGTACCACGCCGCGTTCGACGAGATCGTCGCGACGCCGCAGGCCGAGGCCCTGATGCGGACGTACTGCGCCAAGGGCGTCACCGTCACGTGGAAGACCTACGTCGCGGAACACGCGCTCGGCCTCGTCGTCGGCGAGGACGACGCGTTCGCGTTCCTCCAGGACCGGATCGCCGGCCGCCCAGCCACCTCGACCTGCTGACCTCGCGAGGAGCACTCATGAAACGCCTTGTCGGCATCGCCGCCTGCGCCATGTTGCTTGCCGCGGGCGCCGCCGTTCCCGCCCCAGCCGCTGCCGCCGACCGCACCGAGACCGCGGTCGCGTCCCACTCCCCCATCACCACCGTCGCCGAGAGCGTGGTCCGCGTTCGGGTGCCGCTGCCGGCGTCCGTCGGCCCGCACCCGGCGGCCTGCGACTGGCTGTCGTACCTGAGGTTCCGCGACGCGAGCGGGCCGGCCCGCTCGGCCGACGCGGACCGGATCCTGGTCGCCCAGCCGGGAATCCTCGAAGGCGCGGGCGCGTTCGACAGCGTCGCCCGCAACACGATCACCCAGGCGGCACAGCAGGGCGAACACATCGAGTTCTGGGCGCTGGACAGGAGATCCAACTGCCTGGAGGACCACACCGGCCGCGACGCGGCGCTCGCCGCCCGCGACACCCACCTGGCGATCGACTACTACTACTGGAACCGTTCCGTCGGTGGGAAGACGTTTGCCGGGTTCCTCGACAACTCCCAGCTCGGCTGGCTGGGCAAGGTCGGGCTGGAGCAGACCGTCCGCGACCAGTACGACCTGCTCCTCGCCGAGCTGCCCGACCCGGCGCTGCGCCGCCAGAAGGTGTTGTGTGGCGGGCATTCCCTCGGCGGCATCCTCACCGGGTTCTTCGCCGTGTGGGACTTCGACGGCAACCACGCCACCACCGCGGACGCGGGCTACCGGCAGTGCGGCGGCTACTTCGCGCTCGACACCAGCATCTCCACGTCGCTGGACGACCTCACGGGCGGTGGCGGCACGGTCATCGAGGACCCCGGCCTGTCCTACCTGGCCACACAGGCGGCGTTGGACACGGGGCTGCTCACGCGGTCCCTGTCGCTGCCGGTGCTGATCAACGCGGAGACCATGAATCTGCTCGGCATCGCGGGCCTCGCCGCCGAAGTCGCGCCGGGCGCGGAGTCGGACCTGGCGAGCTACCTGCCGTCGAACCTCAACATCGACACCACACAGCGGATCCTGTTCAGCAAGGACCTGCTGACCTTCCTCGCCGGCACCCCGACGACGAAGGACTTCCGGCTCACCAACGAGGCGGTGCTCGGCGCGCTGCTCGACGACCACTCGCAGCCGCTGGCGTTCCTGGAGACGAGCGTCGGCTTCTTCGACGGCGGGCGGATCGTGGACAAGAACTTCCCGCTGCCGAACGACCTGAAGAACGTGCCAGGTCTGGAAGGGCTCTCGGCGCAGTTCGGCGTCGAGCCGATGGCGATCCCGGACCAGCCACACGGCCCGCTGTACACGTGGCGGAACTACAACCGGATCGGCGCGCCGGACGACCCGGTGTACCGGCAGGCCAACGGCGAGCCGTTCACCAACGGGAGCAAGGAGGTCACCGCCATCCAGGAGCTGGCTCGCAGCTTCGCCGAGCACCCGCTCGACTTCACCGAGCAGTACTTCCCGACCAAGCTGATGACCGACATCTTCCAGTCGGACGCGGACCAGGTCGGCAAGGACGCCGTGCACGAGGAGGGACTGACCGCGAACCCGACCATCCGACTGCTCGCCGGCGACAGCTTCACCCGGCCGCCGTCGGCGTCGAGCACGGAAACGGTCGTGATGCCCGGTTATCAGCACCTGGACGTGTTGACCGCCGCACCGCGCCAGAACAACGGCGGTCCGGAACAGGTCGCGGTGAATCTGGCGCGTTTCGCGATTTCCTGATTTCTCCCCTTTTGCGAATCCTGTCATCCGCACGGAGTAGGCGATGTCCTTCTCCTCGGGGATGTGTTCATGAACCCGACGGGCCAGTATGCCTCGTGCCGGGGAACACACCCCGGTACGAGACGAAGGGATTCGCCGATGGGGGCAAGCAGACGGAGGCTTGGCGGGGTGGTGCTGGCGGCGACACTGACCGTCGGACTGACGAGTGGTCTCGCCGCCGGGACCGCGACCGCCGACCAGGGCCGCACCGAACTGCAGCAGGCCATGACGGCGCTGACCGAGGCGGGCGCGGCCGGGGTGCAGCTCCGCATCCACGACGAGCAGGGCGACTGGACCGGCTCGGCGGGGGTGCGTGAGCTGTCCGGCGGGAAGGTCCCGACGAACGGCCGGTTCCGGGCCGGCAGCATCACGAAGACGTTCATGACGACCGTGATGCTGCAGCTCGTCAACGAGGGGAAGGTGGTGCTGGACGACCCGATCGCGAAGTACCTGCCGCGGTACGGCTTCGACCCGCGGATCACCGTGCGCATGCTGCTGCGACACACCAGCGGCCTGTTCAACTACACCGGCGACGTCACGGCCGACGGCACACCGGATCCGGGAATTCCCTTGTTCGGCAAGGACTTCGCGGAGAACCGGTTCCGCACGTACACACAGGAGGAGCTGATCGACTTCGCGTTGTCGAAGCCGGCGCGGTTCGCGCCGGGCACCGACTGGAGGTACTCGAACACCAACTTCATCGTCATCGGGCAGCTGGTCGAGCGGGTCACGCACACGCCGTACGCCGTCCAGGTGCAGCGCCGCATCCTCGCGCCGCTGCACCTGCGGGAGACGGTTCTCCCCGGCACGCGCACGGATGTCCCGGGCCCGCACGCGCACGGGTACTACGCCTACTGGGACGCCGGTCAGTTCCACGTGCTCGACGCGACCAGGCTCAACCCGACCTGGGCCGGTTCGGCCGGGGAGATCATCTCCACGACCCGCGACCTGGACACGTTCATCAAGGCCCTGCTGGGCGGCCGGCTGCTGCCGGCGAACCTGCTGGCCGAAATGATGACACCCTCGCTGTCCCCGGCCTACGGGCTGGGCATGGAGCTGCTCGACGCCGGCCCGACGTGCGGCGGTGTCTACTATGGACACACGGGTGGCATCCACGGGTACCAGTCGGTGATGTTCTCGACCCCCGACCGCACCACGCGGTTCGAGATCTCGATCACGAGCGGCGACGCCGACCTCAGCGATCCCGAGGTCACGGCGCGGCTCAGTGCCGCGCTCAACAACGTGTTGATCGCCGCGGTCTGCGACAGCCCGCCGGCGAACAGCACGATGCTGGCGCCTGAGGCAGCCTGAGTCACCAGGCGGGTATGCCGGTCAGACCGGTGTGCCCGCCTGGATGACCGTGCGGTCGCGCCCCCAGAGCAGGGCCGGGTTCTCGAACGGGTTGCCGTCGATGACCAGCAGGTCCGCGACACAGCCCACCTTCACCCGGCCGAGGTCCTGCCGGCCGATCAGGTCGGCGTTCACCGAGGTGGCGGAGCACAGGGCGGTCACCGGCCCGTCGATCTCGACCTGCAGCCGGAGGCCGTGCAGTTGCTCGTCCTCCAGCGCACCCATCAGGTCGGTGCCGAACCCGACGCGGACGCCCGCGGCCCTGGCCAGTTCGACGGCCTTGGCGCCGGCGTCGAGCACCTCGCGGTTCTTCTCGGCCGACACCGGCGCGAGCCCGACTTCCTTGCCACGGCGGGACATCGCGTCGTAGGTGGCGAGGGTCGGCACGAGGAACGCGCCGTGCTCGGCCATGAGCGCGGCGGTCGCGGGGTCGAGCAGGTTGCCGTGCTCGATGGAGCGGACCCCGTTGGTCACCGAGTGCTGGATGGCCTCGGGCGAGTAGGCATGCGCGGCGACGTAACTGTTGCGACGGCCGGCCTCGTCGGCCACGGCCCGGATCTCCTCGGCCGAGTACTGCGGCACCCGGATCGGGTCGGACAGTGACATGACCCCGCCGGAGGTCATCATCTTGATGGCGTGCGCCCCCTGCCGGAACCGGTCCCGCACGGCGGCCCGGACGGCGTCCACCCCGTCGACGACCTCGGTCATGTGCCCGTGGCACCCGCACACGTCGCTGTCCACCCCGCGCGGGTCGCCGTGCCCGCCGGTCTGGCTGAGCGCCGGCCCCGTGTAGAGGTACCGCGGTGCCGGGATGAGCCCTTCGTCGATGGCCTTCGCCAGTCCGGCGTCGCCGCCGGCCACGTCACGAACGGTGGTGAACCCCCGCGCGAGCGTGGCGGCGAGCCGGCGCGCCCCAGCGAGCGCGACGTAGCTCAGCGGCCGCCCCTCGATGGCGAGCATGTCCAGGGAGATGCCGTAGGCGTGGCAGTGCGCGTCGATCAGTCCGGGCAGGACGGTGCCGCCCCGGGCGTCGATGACCCGCTCAGCGGTGAAGCTGCCGCCGATGTCGACGATCCGCCCGTTCTCGACATGCACCGGACCGTCGACGAGGTCCCCGGACTCCCCGTCGAAGACGACGGCATTAGTGATCGACAGGCTCATGGCTCCTACTGTGCCACGTCGCGTTCGTGTCATTCGGCCCAGATGCCTCTGACGTGGCCGATGTGGCTTCTCATCAGGGCTTCTACTCCGGCAGCGTCGCCTGCTGCCAGTAGGTCCAGTAGTTCCGCGTGTTCGTGAGCCGAGGGCACCAGTGCGTCACGGTCGACGAGGCTCCGGAGGCCGTAGATGCGTGACCGCGCCCGCAGCCCACGCACCGTCTCGACCAGGTGTTGGTTGCCGGCCAGGGACAGGAGCTTCAGGTGGAACTCCATGTCCGCGGCCACATGGGCGATCAGGTCGCCTCGGGCGGCGGCTTCCTCGATCTCCGTGGCCAGTGGGCGCAGCTCGTCCAGGACGGCTGGTGGCACACCTGCCTCGGCGATGCGCCGCACGGTGGGCACCTCGATCAGCGCGCGCAGCTCGCTCAGCTCGTCCAGGTCCTTGTCGGACAGTTCGGTCACCCGGAAACCCTTGTTGCGCACGGTGCCCACGAGACCTTCGCCGGCCAGGTCGAGCATGGCCTCCCGCACCGGGGTCGGGGACACGCCGAACTGCGTGGCCAGGCTGGGCGCCGAGTACACGACTCCCGGCCGCAGCTCCCCCGAGATCACCGCGGCTCGCAGTGTCTGCGTGATCTCCTCGCGTAGGTTGCGGCGGGCGCCCAACGCGGGCAAAGCCAGATCACTCATTGCCGGCTCTCCCAGGTGCGTGCGGCGACCACGAGATCCTCCCACGCCATGCCGACGCTCTTGAACAGGCGCGGCCGGTCCATCGGCACAGCGGCGGCGCCACGGACCACGCTCGCCAGGTCGACCAGCGTGTCGGGGTCGAACGTGCCGGCCCGCAGCGGAAAGGCCAGGTCGCCGGCTTCCCGCAGTGCCGCGGATCTGGCCTCGACCACGACTGTCGCCCCGCGGACCGTGGTGTCGTCGACCTCCCGCGCGGTCGGCTCGTGCGAACCCACCGCGACCACGGTCGCGTCCTGCGACAGCAACGCGCCGTCGAACAGCGGGGTGCGGGCCGTGGTGGCGCACACGACCACGTCCGCGTTCTCGACGTCCGCCACCGAGCCGACTCGACCGTCCACAGAGGACGCGAACGCCTCGACATCGGTCCGGCCGACCACGACGACCTCGCCGACCGGCCGGACCGCGCGGATCGCGGCGATGTGGCTCCGTGCCTGCGGTCCGGTGCCGAACACCACCAACCGGGACGCGTCCGGTGACGCGAGCAGATCCACCGCGAGCCCCGACACCGCCGCCGTCCGGAGCGTGGTCAACGCCGCGCCGTCCAGCATGGCCAGCGGGGTCAGTGTCGACGAGTCGAGCAGCAGGTACGCGCCCTGGATGCGTGGCCGGCCGAGGGTCGGGTTGTCCGGCGCGATGGTCGCGAGCTTGACGCCGGTGTAGCTGGCCCACTCCGCCGGCATCAGCAACAGTTCGCCGTGGGCGACCGGCACCCTCGAGCGAGCCCAGTCGTCCTCCGGTTCGAGGCCGTCGCGCAGTGCCTCGCGGAGGGCCGAGATCGCCTCCGGCATCGCGATGACCGTCGACAGGAACGGGATCACAGCTGGAATCCCTCCGGGAACGGGTCGTCCGGGTCGAGGAAGTACTGCGCGGTGCCGGTGATCCACGCGCGACCGGTGATCGTCGGCACCACTGCCGGGAGTTCGCCGACGGACGTCTCCTCCACGAGCCTGCCGATGAAGTGGGTGCCGATGAACGACTCGTTGCGGAAGTCGGTGTGCAGCGGCAGTTCGCCGCGTGTGTGAAGCTGCGCCATCCGCGCGCTGGTGCCGGTCCCGCACGGCGAGCGGTCGAACCAGCCTGGGTGGATGGCCATGGCGTGCCGGGAATGCGCGGCCGTCGAGCCGGGTGCGGCGAGGTAGACGTGGTGGCAGCCCGCGATGTCCTGGTTCGCCGGGTGCACCGGCCGGTCGTGCTTGTTGACGGCGTCCATGATGGACAGTCCGGCGTCCAGCAGGCGTTGCTTCTCCGCGCGGTCGAACGGCAGGCCGAGCTCGTCGAGACCGACGATGGCGTAGAAGTTGCCGCCGAAGGCCATGTCGTAGCGCACGTCGCCGAACCCCGGCACGTCGACCACCCGGTCGAGCCCGAGCGTGAACGACGGCACGTTCCGGAAGGTCACCGAGCGCGCGACCCCGTCGGTCACGGCGACCGAGGCGACGACGAGCCCGGCCGGGGTGTCCAGGCGGATCGTGGTGACCGGCTCGACGACCTCGACCATGCCGGTCTCCACGAGCACGGTGGCCACGCCGATGGTGCCGTGCCCGCACATCGGCAGGCACCCGGACACCTCGATGAACACCACGCCCCAGTCGGCGTCGGGCCTGGCGGGTGGCTGCAGGATCGCGCCGCTCATCGCGGAGTGGCCGCGTGGCTCGTTCACGAGCAGCCGGCGCAGGTGGTCGAGGTGCTCGATGAAGTACAGCCGCCGCTCGAACATCGTGTCGCCGGGGATCACGCCGACACCACCGGTGATCACCCTGGTCGGCATTCCCTCGGTGTGGGAGTCGACGGCGTGGAAGACCCGCTTGGCACGCATCAGGAAAGCCCTTCTCGCACGGCGCGTTCGGTGGCCTGCCGCACGGCCGCCTCGTGCTCCGGGGTGAGTGGGACGCGTGGCTGGCGGCACGGGCCACCGTAGCGGCCGGCGATGTCCATGCTGAGCTTGATGGCCTGCACGAACTCCGTGCGGGAGTCCCAGCGCAGCAACGGGTGCAGCAGCCGGTACAGCGGCAGCGCCTTGGCCAGGTCGCCCGACGACGCGGCCTGCCAGAACTCCACAGTGGACCGTGGCAACGCGTTGGGGTAGCCCGCGATCCAGCCCGGCGCGCCGGCGATCGCCAGTTCGAGGGCCACGTCGTCGGCCCCGCACAGCACGTCCAGCCCCGGCGCCAGCTCGGCGATCCGGTAGGGTCGCCGCACGTCGCCGCTGAACTCCTTCACCCCGACGATCAGCCCTTCCTGGTACAGCTCCGCGAGCAGTTCAGGGACGAGGTCGACCTTGGTGTCGATGGGGTTGTTGTAGGCCACGATCGGCAGGCCGGCCTTGGCGACCTCGCGGTAGTGGGCGAGCACGGCCCGGTCGTCGGCGCGGTAGGCGTTGGGCGGCAACAACATCACGGCCGGACAGCCCGCTTCGGCTGCCTGCGTGGCCCAACCCCTGGCCTCGGCCGCCCCGTACGCGGCGATGCCGGGCATCACGGTGAAGCCCTCCGGCGCGGCCTCGACGGCGGTGGTCACCACACGGGCCCGCTCCTTCGGGGTGAGTGTCTGGTACTCCCCCAGCGAGCCGTTCGGGGTGACGCCGTGGCAGCCGTTGGCGGCCAACCACGCGACATGCGAGGCGAACCGGTCGAAGTCGACGCCCAGCGAGTCGTCAAGGGGCAGCGCGGTCGCCACCAGGACGCCGTGCCATGGCTCAGTCATGCTTCCTCCACCTGTTGTTCCGCTAGGGCTCCGAGCGTGATCGGCGCGGCGATGGGTCGCGCGGACAGGCCGAGCAGATCGCCTGCCGTCACCGATCGCGTACCGGCCGAAGCGACCAGGCAGGCCGTGGCGTACCCACAGACCCTACCCTGACACAGCCCCATTCCCGGCCTGGCGAGCAGCTTGACGGTCCGCGGTTCGGTCGCTCCGAAGTCCACAATGGACCGCTGGATCTCCCGCACCGGCACTTCCTCGCACCGGCACACGAGAGTGTCGTCGGCAAGCCAGCTCTGCCAACCCGGCCGGACGGGATAGGTGCGGTGCATGGCGACGGCGAACGCGCGGAGCGTGGTCCGGCGCCGCACCAGGCGCTTGTCGAGCGCGGCGCCGGCCGCGTGCCGGCCGGCCAACTCACCCTCCACAAGGGACAGTTGAGCGCCGCCGACCCCGCAGACCTCGCCGGCCAGGTACACGCCGGGAACCGACGCGCGTTGCCGGTCGTCGGCGGTGGCGACGAGGCTGCCGTCGACGTCGAGGTGTGTGTCGCAGCCGAGCTGCAGCGGGATCTCCAGCTGTGGCGTGAAACCGTAGCCGACGGCCACGGCGTCGCACTCGATCCGCTGCTCGGCGACGACGCGCCACGTGTCGTCGAGCGTCGCGACGGTCACCGCGCGGACCCGGTCGTCGCCGTGCGCGGCGACCACGGTTCTCCTGGGGCGGAAGGGAACGCGGTGCCGGCGCAGGGTCTTCAGGTAGGCGGCGCCTTCGGTCAGCTTGCCGAGGTTGCGCGCCACGGCGGCCGGATGACGGGCGAAGCCGAGCGGGGAACCTGCCTCGAACACGCCGAGCACGCGGGCTCCAGCCTCGGCGAGTCCGGCGGCGACCGGCAGGAGAAACGGTCCGGTGCCGGTGACCACGACACGCTCGCCGACCACGACGCCGTGTCCCTTGAGCAACGCCTGTGCGCCGCCCGCGGTGAACACGCCGGGCAGGGTCCATCCGGGGAAGGGCAGCTGCCGGTCGTAGGCCCCGGTCGCGACGATCACGGTGCGGGACAACACCTCGCCGGCGGCAGTGTGGATGGTGAAGCCGTCGTCGGTGCGCTCGACGTGCCAGATCGCGTGGCCGGGCCGGAAGTCCAGCGGGGTCTCCCGCAGCCGGTGCAGGGTGGACCAGAGGTGGTGGCCGGCGCCGTTGTCGCCGTCGCGGTGCCGCCAGTACTGGCCGCCGACCCTGGCCGCGCCGTCGAGGAGCGTGACCCGCGCCCCGGCCCGGTGCGCGGCGACGGCCGCCGCGAGCCCAGCCGGTCCTGCGCCGAGTATCGCGATGTCAGCACGCGAGGTGGGCATGGCCGGTTCCCTCCTGCGGCTCGATCTCGTCGCCGTCGCGCGCCTCGGTGAGGCAGGCCCGCTGGTTGGGCCGGCCGTTCACGACCACCAGGCAGTCGAAGCAGACGCCGATCCCGCAGAACACGCCGCGTGGCGCGCCGTCGTGCCGGGTGGTCCGCCACGACCGGTAGCCCGCCGCGATCAGTGCCGCGCCAACGCTCTGGCCGGCGCCAAAGACGATCTCCTTACCCGCGAACGAAAAGCTCATCCGACGACCTCCCGCGCGAACCGGTCCGGCCGGAACGGAGCCAGGTCCAGGTCGGGTGTCGCCCCGGTCAGCGTCTGCGCGATGAGGTGCCCCGTCGCGGCGGACAGGCCGATGCCGGCGCCCTCGTGCCCACACGCGTGGACCAGCCCCGGCACCCGAGGGTCCTGGCCGATCACCGGCAGGTGGTCCGGGCAGTACGGCCGGAACCCGAGATAGCCGCGCAGCAGGTTCACCTCCGCGAGGAACGGGAACAACGCGACCGCCTCCGCGGCCAACCGGCGCAGCACCGGCAGCGACACGTGCCGGTCGAAGCCGACGCGTTCCCTGCTGGCGCCGATGAGCACCGTCCCGGCGCTGGTGCCCTCCACGACCACCGACGTCTCCAGCCCGGCGTCGTCACTGGCCACGTTCGCCACGTAGTCGGCCGAGTAGACCTTGTGCCGCATCACGGTCGGCAGCGGCTCGGTCACGAGCACGAACCCGCGTCGCGGCAGGATCGGCACCGGCGCGCCGGCGAGGGCGGCGATCTCGCCACCCCACGTGCCGGCCGCGTTGACCACCCAGCGCGCGGACATCTCCCCCGCGCTGGTCCGCACCCCGCCACGGGTGAAGCCGATCACCGACGTTCCCGTGTGGACGGTCGCGCCGAGGGAACGCGCCTGGCGCAACAGTTCCGCGGCCGCCAGCATGGGCTGCACCTGCATGTCCTGCGGGTAGTGGGCACCGCCGACCACGTCGCGGGTCAGGTTGGGCTCCAGCGAGGCCAACTCCGCCGAGGACACGTCGACCGCGTCCACCCCACACGCGCGTTGCCGTGCCGCCAGGTCCGCCAGCCCAGTGGCCGCCGCGGCGGTCCTGGCGACCACCACCCCGCCCTTGGCCTGCAGCTCGAACCGGTCCGCGCCGAACCGCTCACCGAGCGAGGCCCACAGCCGGACCGACAGCAACGCCAGGTCCAGCTCCGCGCCGGGTTCCTTGTCGGACACCAGGATGTTGCCCTCGCCACCACTGGTCGTGCCGCTCGCCACCGCGCCGCGTTCCACCACGCCGACACGGAGGCCCGCCGCCGCGCAGTAGTACGCACACGCGGCGCCGACCATTCCGGCACCGATCACCAGCACGTCCACATCAGTACTATGTCACATTGCACTGCGCGAGAGAAACCTTGCCGGAGGCTTTACGGTCCGCTACCCCGATGGTGGTGCCCATCGGCCGGCACCACGCGCTCATCGAGTCGGGACTGTGACGGTGACGGTCAACCCGCCCTCCGCGCGAGGCACGGCGCTCACCTCGCCGCCGTGGGCTCGCGTGATGGCCCGCACGATCGACAACCCGAGGCCGAACCCGCGCTCCCCGTTGACGCGCTCCCGGTCGAGGCGGCGGAACGGCTCGAACATCGTCTCCACGTCGTAGGCGCGGATCACCGGGCCGCTGTTGCTCACCACGAGCACACCCGCACCATCCCGCATGGCCGTCTCCACCCGGAGCCAACCATCGGAGCTGTTGTGTCGCACGGCGTTCTCGACCAGGTTGTGTGCCAGGCGTTCCAGCAGCACCGGGTCGCCGAGCACCGGGGCGGCGGACAGTGCCGGCTCCTCGACCCGAACGTCCCGCGCGTCGATCACCTCGAGCGCTCGGGCGGCGACGTCGGCCAGGTCGACGAGAACGGTCTCGGTCACCTCGTTCTGGCTGTCGGCCAGCGTGAGCAGGCCGTCGATGAGGCGTTCGTGGCGGGTGTTGATCTCCAGGAGGCCGTCGCCGAGCTGTTTGGCGTCGGTCGAGGTGCCGGGGCGGGTGGTGGTGACCTCGATCAGTGCGCGTTGTACGGCGAGCGGGGTGCGCATCTCATGTGAGGCGTTCGCGACGAATCGTCGTTGGCCGTCGAACGAGCGGTCGAGGCGTTCGAGCATCGCGTTGAACGTCCTGGCCAGTTCGGTGACCTCGTCGCGTGGGCCGAGTGACGGGATGCGTTCGTGCAGGCCGCGGCCGTCGGCGCGGGCGATGCGCTGGGCGGTCTCGGTGATCCGGTGCACCGGCTGCAACGCGCGGCGGGCCAGGAGCCAGCCGAACGCGACGGCCAGCAGGCCCACGACGACGAGGGCCACCGAGCCCTGGGTGAGCAGGTTGCCGAGGACGGAGTCGCGGGTGGCCTGTTCGCGGTCCCGGATCAACGCGGCCAGGTCGTTGATGTTCAACGTCGACCCGTCGGGCAGCTCGACGACTCCCGTCGAGCCCGTCAGGTTGGCGCCGAGCCGGAGGCCGGCCAGGTTGGTGTCGACGCCCAGCCGGGAGTTCAGGCCCTGCCGGACCAGCAGGTAGGCGAGCCCCAACAGGACCGCGCCGGCGACGAAGAAGAGCCCGCCGTACACGACGGTGAGGCGTCCTCGGATGGTCCAGTTCCTCGGCCGGATCACGGGATGCGGTATCCGATGCCGGGCACGGTCTCGACCACCGGTGGGTCGCCGAGCTTGCGGCGCAGCTTCATCGTGGTCACCCGCACGACGTTGGTGAACGGGTCGATGTGCTCGTCCCACACCTTCTCCAGCAGCCGCTCGCTCGGCACCACCGTGCCGGCGGCCAGCATCAGCTCGGTCAGCAATGCGAACTCCTTGTTGGCCAACAGAATGGGCCGGCCGTCCCGGCTCACCTCGCGGCGGGCCGGGTCGAGCCGGATGCCGGCGCGGGCCAGCACCGGCGGGGCCGCGGGCCTGGCGCGGCGCAGCAGCGCGTGCACCCGCGCGGACAGCTCGGCGAACGCGAACGGCTTGGGCAGGTAGTCGTCGGCGCCGAGCGCGAGCCCGGCGACCCGGTCGCGGATGGCGGCGGCCGCGGTGAGCATCAGGACCCGCGTGTCCGAATCGGACTCCACGACCGCGCGGCACACCTCGTCGCCGTGCACCACCGGGATGTCGCGGTCGAGCACGAGGACGTCGTAGTCGTTGACGCCGAGCCGTTCCAGCGCGGCGTCACCGTCCCCGACCACGTCCACGGCGAACGCCTC
>Ga0307512_10005174_pt1 | contig 13761 bp, 21 predicted proteins | sample 14_EM_MG_FD_200267 | JGI IMG/M metagenome (GOLD analysis project Ga0307512, IMG submission 200267) | Populus trichocarpa ectomycorrhiza microbial communities from riparian zone in the Pacific Northwest, United States - 14_EM | ecosystem: Host-associated > Plants > Roots > Unclassified | place... | reverse complement strand
CCGTGCTCGGGATGCGGCGTTCGATGTTGACTACGGAATGCGAACTGACTTTACAACGCTGTAACTTATTATACTACTACGCCTTTGAATAATCTTCCTCGTTTCGCGTTGCCAGCTGGTTTGAATGCGGTTGATATCTACTCATGTTTTTCGATGCTTTCGGCTGCTTGACCAAGCAGGAAAAGCATTCCACAAAGAATTTCGGAAAAATGCTTTCGAAAATGGACCCTGCTTTACGATCATGTGCTTTTGGTGCTTTAGGGCGCTTTTTCCCGCTTTTCCTGCCTTTTCAAGCAGAAAAAGCAAATTTCCAGTTTTCCTGATGCATTAATACACTCTTTTGTACATCTTATGATCTGCGTGATGCACTCTGCGTGAATTCTGGTGATAAATATGCACTGAACGTGGAACATTGTATGCGAATGATGGAAACTGGCGAGGTATCAATGTGGAGCGACCCTAGCCAAATCTCTGTCTCTCGATGATGGATTTTTGTCTTGAATCTCGAGAAACCCTCCTGCGAAACATGCAAAGCCAGGGATCAGTATTTAGGAAGAGGGTGAACTTCGGAGGCGCGCACCAGTAATAATCCATTACGTCTCCCTGACCTAACTTCCTCAAGAAGTTCTCGTCGTGAGTGATGATGATAAGCTGGAAGTTGGCATGATTCTTCCGTTCGTTGATAATACTAGCCATCACCATTAAACTTGCAGGGTAGATTCATGACAGGGGTAACTCACTCTACCAGACTTGCCGCCAAGGCGTCAATATTCTCGGTGTCCAGAGCATTGGTAGGTTCGTCTAGAGCGAGGATACCACAATTCTGGCCGAACGAGTCTGCGAGGGCCAATCGAATGATGATAGAAGCCAACATCTTTTGACCCGCCGAACACCGCCCACGCATGTCCATCTCCACCTGGTCCTTCGCCATAACCACCTGCCAGCTCTCAGCTAAAGCAGCGAATGGCAGAGACAGAGAGCTTACTCGGTAGTTGTATGACCTTTTGCTGGCTCCGCCCTCAACATCAGAACGAATACGGATCCCATCGATATCTAAAACCGGAGTGATTGATATTCAGGGTCGAACGTTGATCTGTCGGCCGGAAGGGATACGAACCTGTGCCTTGATACGTCTTATTCCAGAGATGTTTCATGGTATCATTGACCTCTTCCATCTTCAACGAATGATACTTCATGATCGCACTGGAGTGGTTTCGTGAGCTCCGACGTTTAATTGACAAGATCTGTCACATACTTGTCCAGCGCCTTTGCGTACTTCTCGAGGTCGTTATTCGCCATGTCAGACATCTTTGGGTGAAAAAGATAGTTAGTCCGAAATTGAGTGGACTAACTCACGAGCGCCCACCTTGACTTTGATCAGTTGATCCTTATACCGCCTATTGACGTTCTCGAACTCAGCCAGATCGTGCTCCAACGTTTCCACCTGATCCTTAAGCGAGCTCAATTCTCCTCCAATGTGAGCATACTAGGAACCGTATCTAGTTAACTTCCAGGAGACGAAAGACAGATGCTGAACTCAACATACCTTAGACTGCATCTCCGTCTCCCTCTGTTTCTCCAAGTTATACTTCTGATCGAACTGCCTCCTCGCTTTTGCAGCCTGCTCCATATCCATTGCATCGATCTCTGCTTGTGTGACATCAATCTCCTTGGCCAACTTTCGCACCCGGATGTTCTCTCGGAGATTTGTCATGGAAGCGTTACTCTCATTGACCTCTTTATCGATGACCGCAATCGTATCCCGGGCAGATTCGATGTCCGTAGCGAGTTTGCTGATCCCGGATTCGTGCTCAGTAATGCGCTGTTCGCATTCCTTGAGCTGGCGACTCCGCTTCTCTCGAATGTACCTTGAAAAAGATAATACAATTGGGTCATGTCAGACGGACGATGTAGACACCTTGCTCACCTGTCGATCAGCTTGTTGACACTGTCCAGCCTGTCGACACTCATGTTCAGCTCTTGAGACATGCGCTGGGCTTCGGAAATTTTCCTGGTTAATTCGGCATGCGCCTGCTCGTACTCCTCATCTAGCTTCTTGATCGGAACTTGGGCAATCTCGATCTTTGAATCGATATCCTAGGGTAAACAAGACTCAGCAAACGCGTAACTCAATAAAAGCAGGGTAACAAGCGGAACTCACCCTGAAATTCTGAGAAACGGTAGTAACTTCGGCCTTCATCTCCTCGGCCTGCTTCTCTAGCATAGTCCGGTCCTTGAGCTGGCTTTTGAGGTGGACCTCCCGAAGTTGCATATCGCTCAAATCCTTCTCATGGGTCCTCAGGGCATTGTGAGCTCTCTCCTTCTCGTTTTGGAGTGCCTGGCGTTCACGCTCATTGGATCGGCTACGCCAGATGCAATCAGTACATCGGGCATGGTAGTGCAGGAAACAAGAAGGAACAACGCACAGGTTGGCAGAAACATCATTCAATTGGCTCTGGACATCCTCTGCGGTCCTTGTAGACCCAGTTGCCTCGAGATCTGTTTCGAGGTTCTTCACCTCCTGGCCTACCCTCTCAATGTCCTTGATAGTCTTGGAGACGCTCGCAGCATGCTGTTTCATCAAGGCCAAGTCCTTCAGTTCCTTCTTGACGTCGTTGAGTTTAGCCAGCGCCTGCGGGAGGATAATCGAGCAGGCATTAGCGTTCGAAATGAAAGCCCGATCCAACACAGCGCACGTTGTTAACAGTGTCGGTGAGCAAAGGAATCTCCTTCTGCTTCTCCTTGATAGCCTGCTCCAGTTCTGGAATCTCACGTGCCACCAGCTTGTTCTTAGTAGCTTCGACGGGTAAAAGCCTCTGTACATCTGCGAGCTCCATTTGCCATTCCTTGAGTTCCTCCTGCTCCTGTTTGATCCTCTCTGGAGATGTCCGTTTCATTTGATCTTGGAGCTGAGCGGAACGAAGGATCGTCGATACTAAGTTCTATTGGCAGTAAGTCAAGCGTGCTCACGTAGTTTTCAAACACGACCATCTCCTGAGCGTTGAGATGTCTATTGCATGCTGTACAAGATTTCTTGGACTTGCCCGTCCGCAGAAGTGTTTCGTAAATCTGGCTCGCACCGAGGATGGCACCAGAATCCCTGTAATGCCACGTGGATTGAGTGCCGGTAAGGCCGCGCGGGGCAGGAGACTCACTTTCCACGCTGGTTGACCTCGTCATTCGCCATCTGGCATGCTGCTTCCACGGTACTGCTGGGTCCATAGAGCTCTTCTTTGATCCCTTGCTTGATCTTCTTTTCTAGGACTGTTAGAAATTGCTGGTTAATTTCGAAGGACACGAGGGGAAGGAGTGGAGCAGACCTTGTACCTCCTCTTTCTTCGATTTCAGCTGAGCTTTCATGTTCGTGAGTGTGGTCTCGACCTGCTGAAGATACTTGTTCGCTTCGGAGTGTGCGGCATCAAGGTTCTCATGTTCCCGCTCTTTCTCTCTGCAGAAGTTTGGTGAATGAGATATCAGAAGAACGAGGTGACACGCTTTTGGAGGAATCACTCACGTAGAAACGCGCTCCAACTCCCCCTCCATCGTTTCAGCCTTGGCATCTTTACCTATAAGCTTGCGGAATTTGGGGTTGTTGACATCCAGACTAGGAAAAGTTCGCGGTCAGATAAAAAGAGTGAGGAGCCCCACTGGGACTCACATATTCTGCATTTCATTTTTCTTGCTCTTCATTTCCGCTCTCTTGATATCCAACCTGGCTCTCGAGTCCGCCTGTAAACTCGAAGTTCTGATCTCCCCGTTCAAATCCTCCCTCTGATCCTCTAGCGCCCTCGCCTTGCTGCTCTTCTCCGCGATCTTTTCATCGTAGTTCGTGTCTTTGATCTCCTTACGAACTTTATCGAGGCGACGTTTCTTCTCTTCAATGTCGCCTTGTAATGTCCGGATGTCTGTAGTGAGCGAGGATGTTTGGTCAAGGGAGGATTCGGCGGAGGTTAGCTTGGAGCGGAGGGTCGCCTGTGAAACCAGAAGTCAGCGCAAGGAGCTGGTGAAGGAGTGCTTAGGGGGTGTAAAGGTTCTCACGATCTGGTTCTTCATTGCCGACTTCTGCTGTTTCAACGCTTCCAACTCGGAATTCAATTTCCTGGCAGTAACAGTGTATTCGTCCATTCTGGTGTGACTCTCCGTCTGTGGTATCATCGTCTAGTGCAGTTCGAGCGTTGCGTGTAACTGTGGCCTTACCTGGAGCCGCTCTGTCTCAGCATTTTGGCGTTGTTGCAGGTCACCAAGCCGGGAGATAAATTCGACAACTTTCTCCCTCTCAAGGGGAGAATGGTCATAGCCCTTCAGATGATGTTTTGACCCAATGGAACGGATGAGGGTTTCGCGTTCTTCGATTCTGCGGGATTGTGCCTGGGTGCTGTGAGCTCAATACGACCCTATGCAAGGAGGGAAGACGGAGCGTTGAATTACCTTCTCTTCCGCTTTGAGACTGCCGTGTTCATTTACAGCCTCCATATGAGATTTCCGGGCGCCAGCCAACTCGTCTTCGAGGTCTTGGAGGTTACCCGCTTCAGACCTTCGCTTCTCCTTCCGTTCAGCGATGTGTATGTCGAAGTTATTCAGCCGTTGCATGACCTCTTCATCAGTACCTGCAATAATGAACGGTAAGTTAGGGGAGGGAAACCTTCAATCTGCACACCAAACCTGAGACCACCTGTAGATTCTCCTTCGCGTTTGCCAAGTCTTCCTCGTACCTCGTCTTCTTCTCTTGCAAGCTTTCGAGCTTCAAGTACATCTCTCTGAATTTTGTACTTTGCTCGTAGAACTTTTTGTTCGCTTGGACGAGTTGATCGTACTCGCGTTTGACCTCTTCATACTCCAACTCCTTGGCGGTGATGGTCGAGTTAAGGTCCGAAACGCGTTTGACGAGTTTGTCAGAGTGAGCTTTCTCGCGGGAGAGGGATTCGAGACGTTCTTGATCGGTCTTGAGCTCAGCAACCTGGTCTTTACGAAGGGACTTGATGGCATCCAGCGCTCTGGTATATCTATGGCCCGTTAGTAAACAAATGGACGGAAACAGACCAACACCCTCACTTGGTAGCCTCAAATATGTCATCGAATTTCTTCTTGAGAGCGGCAGGTTCAGCCAGAGGCCAGTACGAATCTTCCTGATGACAGAATATCACATTCTCGAGTACGGCCTTGGATACCCCAAGTAAATGCGGAATCTCCGCATCCATCTCTGCGCATTTGGTTGAGATAACCCCCCTCTGCATATGAGCCCATTCAGTAACCTCAAGCAGCAACATGAAACACGGTCAGACCTTTCCACCCCTCTCGTTATCGTTCGCGTTCGCCAGGATACTCTCCAAGGTCTTCATCGTCAAAGCGCCTCCTTTCTTCACCGTGACACTCAGGTTCCTCACCGCGAGCATTCTCTTCCCGTTGCCCGTGTTGAATCTCAGTTTTACCTGTGCCTTCACCTCCTTCTCGTTAGCCATCTTGGGATCATGGACGAATGCTCCTCCACGAGTGTTCGGAGGCTGATCTCCGGTTGTGGCATACTTAAGGCACTCGATGATAGTGGTCTTGCCGCTGCCGTTGTGTCCAACTATCACAGTTACTGGGGAAAAGAACTCGATGACGGAAATTTGTTTGTCGTCAAACGACCGGATGCCCCGAATCGCGAGTTTGTTCAGCGTAGCCATCGTTGGTCAGGCCAGTGCAGCAGAGGTGGCGACGCGGTCGAGGAGTCAGGTTAATGAAGTCGGATCACGTGCAGGTCGAGCATTTTCAGCCACAGACGCGTCTGGGCACCGCAGAGCCGGAGACCCCCGCACCTTCATATCATGAACGCCGTCGATATCCCCGATACGCTCAGGCTCGTCGACCATCCCACTGCAAGGAACGCGGTGGTAGCGACGCGAAACCTTCCGATCGGCTCTGTGATCCTGACGGAGCATGTTTTTACCTCCGTCCTGTTTCCCGATAAAACGGGTCGTCGATGTGATTACTGCCATCGTAGCGATAAGGCAGAGCCTGAGTTGAGGATCCGCAAATGCACTGGCTGCGGGGTCCAATGGTACTGCGGTGAACAGTGTATGCAAGATCCCCTATTCTCAGAGTGTATCTGAACAAGGAGACGGTTCATAGGTCAAAAGCTACATTGGAATAGTTGTCATAAGCTCATTTGCAAGGTGCAGTTCGAATTCGTGATGTCCGAGACCTCCAATGCGCTCTCCCACGATCAAGGGATGGATTCCCAAGTTCTGTCACAACTCGTGGCGGAAATCGTTCTACAGCGACCGGAGTCTGCGACGTCCCTTGCCATTTTCGAAAGTCTATCGCCCTCCTCACAGGAGCTGGAAATACCACCGGTGGCCCCAATGGGGAAAGTGGATCCCCCCCTCCTCTCTCGACTCCCCGCACTTTACCAGCGATTTCCGAACAATAACCATGTCATTTTAATCCACTTGAGAAGCATCGGGGTTGCCATCCTCCCACTTACGAGCCGCCTTTTGAATCACTCCTGCTCCCCGAACGCAGCTCTGAGGTATATCCTATCCCCATCACAGAAGCCTCGGGCGGAGGTGGTGGCCATCTGCGAAATATCAGAGGGGGAGGAGGTCAGATTACCGTTATCTTATCGACGATAGAGATGTTTTTTTTTACGAATAATTACCTCATAGGTGACGATTCCGTATCTCGACCCCGCGATCTCCTGCCCAGAACGACAGAGCCGACTCAAAGATATCTACGGTTTTGATTGTTCGTGCAAGCTATGCACCGTTCAGTCACCGATGGATATCCACCCGGTTGATGAACCCCAGGTCTTGGCCCTCGTGGACTCACGCCAGGCCGCGTTACATCAGTTCGCTTTCGGGGAGGGGATCACGGCTGATTTCAGATTGCCCACGGAACAATTGTGTTTTAAACTACCCGAGAATCTCCAGCCTTTGATGGACGACTCCGTCCTTTCTGTCCTCACGAAGAGGTTCAGCCTCGCACCTGACGAGCGCCTTTTCGAGTTAGCCCTATCAACCGGGAAAACCGTCTTGGCAATTTACTTGTGCATCTACCCACCTCACTTCCCTCAGATAGGTACGTGCATCGATTACGCGGTTTCGTCTGCTGACTCGTTTACCTAGGTTTCCATGTCCTCGAAATGGCGAAGATCGCATGGAACAAGTATCTGGGGGAGCAGAAGCGCGAGGATCTCAAAATCGCCAGCATCTATCTCACGATCTCGCGGCAGATACTCGACGTGTACGGACGGGAAGGGGATAGCGGCGGGCCGCTGGATGAGGCGAATACTTTGTTGGGGTTGATCAGGTCGGAGGGGGCGGAGTAGGAATGTAGTGAACGTGAGAAAATATTGCCCTAAACGCCATACTGTTGTACAATCGGGATTGTGACTTTGTTTTAAAGTAACAACTTTGTAACAACTGAACTGCCAACACCGACTAACGGCGGATTACAAATATGGCTTCTGTTTCACGCCCTGCATCGGGTACCTGGTCTTCTCCCCACCCCTCTCGTAACCACTCCATGTCTAACCCAGACGAACGAGGCGTCGTCGACGAGCTCGACGACCGCACACCCCTTGACCGCACCATAGACAGAATCGGAATGGGTGCGTCAGAATAGCAGAAAGTGCTCGTTTATGATTGGAAAGCTACACGAACAGCATCCCACGTCCTCCCTCTCTCAAGGCACGTACCAATGGACTTTGTTATCCTTGTGTGGCTTCGGTGAGATACCTTTGCCTCTTGAACATAGATTAGACGCGAATGTATTAATTCACGAGTATGCGGGGCTGTAAGGTTGGATGGCCGACAACGTGCGTCACGTCCGAGTCTCTCTTTTTTTTCTCCGTCTACTGACCGCCGTGGGTCTTGCAGATGTGGATCCAAGCTATCGCTATAATTTTGCCACGAGTGCAAGACCAATACTCTAGTCCGTCCATCCGTTTCGGATCGTACTTCTCGTCAGCTGACCAAAGATTCCCCGATTTAGTACCTGATGGTCAAATCGGCGCTCTCTCCTCTTCAATGTTTGCGGGGATGATGATCGGCGCTATTGGTTGGGGAACATGCAAGTAACCGCGTTCGTGACGTTTGGGGGTACTGACCGCGACCGTTATCCAGGTTCTGATCTGCTGGGTCGCAGTGTAGCGTTTAACGGAACGTTGTTATTCACCTCCCTGTTTGGGCTTGGGGCGACCATCACCACCTCGTTTTGGTCTTTATGTGTCGCTCTTTTCTTGTTGGGGAGTGCCGTGGGAGTACGTGTTTTTAGGACTTAATCAAGTACGAGAGACTAAAATTTTGCACAGGGATCGATGCCAACCGACGGCATGCTGATCTTGGAACAGTTACCAAACGATAAAAAATACCTGGTAACAGCACTCTCCGTCTTCTTCTCCTTCGGAGCGGTATTTGCTGCGGTTGCTGCCATCGTAATCATCCCAAGATACACATGTTTCGCTACCGATTGCGATGTGACCAAAGGCAACCTCGGTTGGAAGTACCTCCTCATGTGTCTGGGTTTTATTGTATGCTCGCTGCTCCTGCCTCTCTGACCTTCCATGCTGACTTTGGCTACACGTAATTTATAGACATTACTGATGACCGTACTCCGCGTGATCTTCTTCCGTCTGTATGAATCCCCTCGCTACCTTGTTGCTGCTGGTCGACCAACGGAGGCGATGGAAAACCTTCAACTGATTTCCAGATTTAACGGAGAGGAGCTGGACCTTAGCCTCCGGGACGTTCGGGACCACTTCGGTACAGTTAAATCTTCTCGAAGGTCTCTCTCGTTCTCCGCCGTTTCTCCTATTCGCCGTCGGCCAGAGGAGGAACGAGCATTCCTTCCTACAGCCAGCTCTTCGATAATCTTCAACGCAGATACTGAGAGGGGTGATGAAACGACCAAGGTGTCGGGGGGCTCCCCGGACTCGGCGGACTACAACACGACAGGGGAGACGGATTCAATTAGGAACAATAGGTATTCATTTACAACGCCGACGATCGAAACCCCTGGTCTCCCAAATTTGGCCAGCCCTTTACACTCCCCCTCTAAGCTACATTCTTATGGTCATCAGCGACGCCACAGTAGCCATTCGGTAGGAGAGGACGAGGAAAACGATGAACACAAAATTATTCCGCGTTCTCGGCCCCGCCTGAGGAGACGCCGTTCCTCGGTCGTGTCGGTTTCTTACAAATCCATGGGCTGGTTGCCTAGGTTCATTAGAAACCCGTTGTGGGCTTATCTGGACAAGATCTCATCGGTCCTGGCGCCGGAGTGGATCTGGAAGACTTTGACAATCTGGGCGATATGGTTCTCGATGTCACTAGGTATGGTTCTTTGGTGGCAGCTCGTGGATTTTACCAAATCTGACGTGATTGGTAGCATACACGATGTTCAACGTGTTTCTACCGAAATTATTAGAGAAGCGACTGGGAGGGATGATCCTTCAGCAATCCCAATCAAGCGTGAAATCTACCGCTGGAATCAAGTCTGCAGAGTCGTCATTGGAGGATAGTTTGTGGGATGTAGTGATCTACTCTATTGGGGGGTGCCCTGGCGCAATCGTGAGTACCTTGAGGAGAAACCACGCACTAAACCCAACTGAATAAACCTTCGTTCTGCCGCAGCTCGGCGCCTATCTCGTTGAATCATCCTTCGGTCGACGGTGGTCGTTAGCGGGAAGCACCTTCCTCACCGCTTTCTTCTGCGTCGTTTTCGTGAAAGTCGATGGACCTCTGTCGTTGAAGGCGAGCACGGTTGGGGTTTCTTTAGCCGCGACTGCGATGTGGGCAATATTATATGGATGGACTCCGGAGATTTTTTCAATAAACGTGAGGGGTTCGGCGTGTGGGATCGCTTCTGCGTTGTCAAGGATGTGCGTTCTCCTCTCACTGCTCCCGCCCCCCTCTCCAAATGATCGACGGGTTTGATCTAACCTCGTTCCTTTTTGTTTTTAGAGGTGGCATGATTGCTCCGATTCTCGGCGGACAGCTACTCACGATCGATGTTTCGTTCCCAGTTTACACGAGTGTTGTGGCCTTTGTGATCGCGGGAATCTGTGTCCTCTTCTTGAAGGAGGCAGAGAAAGAGGAAGGAGAGGAAAACCAGAGAGTCGCTCTCCACTAGCCTCTCTCGTCCTTGGTCTGGAGACGATCGATGTCGAGTAGAAAAGGGTTACATCTGAGGCAGGTGATCCTACAGGTCCCCAAATAGAGCGAATCATTCCGTCAGACGTGACAATTTGCAAGGTCGTAAATTATTGTGTATTCCGAAATTCGCTCTCCAGTTCTGTGTACTATATAGTCCATCACAACACCACAGATAACACGCTGGAACTCGTGAGGTTGCTGGGTCTCTTGACAGCTACCTCAATGCTGCACTTGATTCCGGCAGCGGATCCGGTGAACCTGCTCGCAACCTCTTTCAAACCTTCAAGCCCTCACAACTTATTCGCAGTGTTTTCTAATGGAGTGGGCAACTCGACAATGAGATCCATCCCGGGGTACTCGGGAAGATTCAACCTGAACTTCTCATCCAAACTCTTCGGAACGAACCTCCCGCCAAGGAAATGCCGACCTCTGTACCCCCTGACGCCCTCTTTCGGAGCGGTCAAGCTGATGAGAACGTCCGGATCCAACGCGTCGACCTTCTTCTCACCGGAACCGTTGGAGCCTGGAAGAGGGTCGGAAGGTCTACCACTCTCAACGTCCCATCCAGACGGAATATCCACGGATACGATCGGAAGCCTGGATTGAGTCAAGAGTGGGAGAACCTCATCGAACGGCGCCCGAACGGGCGGTTTGAACGAGAACCCGAAGATCGCGTCCAGTATCACGTCTGAGGACCCCAAAGCGGTTCTGAGCGAGTCGAGGTCGGACGTAGTAGGGATTCGCATATTGTCGCATTGGGTTTTAAGTCTCTACAAATGATTTTTGTCAATTGGCCCTCCTTATCTTCTGAAGTGAGATGAGTAAAACGGACACGGTAGATCTCCTTCGAACCCGGTTTTGGCATAAAAACTGAAGTCTTGTACCCGAAGAAACCTAGAACGACCAACAATCTTAACAGGACGAGCAAACTAAAAGGAACTGCTCTTGTACCTAGGTGTCTGGCTGCAACTAACCCGTCCCCGCCCTGATTCCCCGGTCCACAACAAACCAACACCCTTGGGTACTTTGTCTTATCATACACCCTGGCAAGCGCAACCGCACACGCCTGACCGGCCAATTCCATCAACTGCTCGCCCCAAATCCCACACTCAGCAACATTATCAAACCCAAGGACCAGGATCACTCACCTGGTCAAGCGAGTACGCTCCAGCAGCACTCATCAGCTCATCGTCGATCTATGCTCGATTAAAAAACGCGCTCAATCTAGCCGATTACAAGGTGTGGATATACCTGCTGAGCGATCCTGGCGGATAAGTAGCGTAGCGACATGAAAGCGGTCGTTAAGTCTTGAATATTGGATTCAAAGTAAACTGTTTCTGGTGTTCAGACTAGGTCGGGCGCAGCCGCCAACGAAATCAATGACAGCAGTGTGACGCAACCATTCCCACGATTGCTCCTCCTCACGGACAGGGATCAATGTCCATGGGGCTAACTGGAAGCGCAACGCCGGCGGATCAACCTCTTCGAGATAATACGATGTACATACAACATGCTCAACCCGCTGTCAAAATAAACGCAAAATAAGGATACCAAAATACTCATCCCCGAGCAGAAGGAAAGGGTAAAAAAAATATAAGGTGGATCTCTTAACTGATGGGCTTAGAGCAAACCCTTCGATGCTCCATCCAGTCCCTTCTCTGACAATCCAGAGAGCAATACTTCACCAACCGACACTTGCTGCAAACTAATCCAGAGTTCTTTTTCGACTCCGCCTCCGCACTACCACCGTCCTCGACGCTGCCGTCGCTGCACCCCTCGCCGATGCTCTGGAGTCGACCTTCGCTATCATCATCAAAGCGAACATCACAGTCGATCCAGTTGCACATGTCTCGTAACTTTATCTTGCGTGCGCTGTTCCTGCCACCCCTTTTCAGGTCCAAGATCGTTGCGCCATCTTGACCCCAGCGCGGGAAGCGTATCATTTCGCAATCTTCGGTGCATGATGGATTAGGGCAACCACTTGGGAAATCGTAAAAGATTTCTTCTGCCGGGACGAATGCTGGATGGGTGAAGAAGATTTGCGAGTATGAGGTGGTCTGATGGGAGAAAAGGATGATAAAAGGCGGCGTGTGTTCTCGCAAGATGGCACGGAAAGTAAGATCGATTTGGGGGAAACAAGGCGTCCTGCGGTGGCGAGCCAGCGCATGAGTCAATCGCATGTCTAGAAAGCTACCAGTCAAGGGCTGCAAAGTGGAAGTGTGGCGCAGGGACTGACGCTCATATAGAAGCTTCTGCTCCATACTGAACTTCAACGTCCGTCCAAAAGTGTGCTTGCAGACGAGTTTGAAGTACTCAGTCACGTCATCCATTTCTTGCCGTTTCAAGTCAGTGACTATGACGAAGATGTCGTCGCATCGATGATCATGCATTCCCCGCAAGAGCATCAATTCAGGAAGCTGTAGTCGACTGTATCTTGAGTGGTGTGAAAGGAAAGGAGATCGCAGAGAAGCAAGGTCCCACCATTGTGAATACTACTGGCATCATCGAAAGTCTCTTCTCCTGCATAGATTTATGATGGTAGACGTGCGTGGTCCATGTTCGGTCGAGGGGGATCAGGCGCCCAGTGTCCACAGTCTTGCAGAAGATGTTCTCTGGGACGAAAGCTCCTTTGTTCCAGAGGAGTATCTGGCCCTTCTTTGCGGAATTTGCGACGTGTTTTCTTTCGCGGACTCGTTGGAACCAATCCCAATACGCGTCGTTTCGGTGTTCGAGCCATTTATCGATGAGGAGATCCGTCGCGTCGCAATCGAGGGTCTTGCAGACGAGCTCTGACATCGAGAGCGAGGGCGCGTGTATAGGTGAGTAACGTTTTTGAGCCATTATTCGTTCGCGGTGGGTCAGTCAGTCAGTGGGAAAGAGTGAGGAGATGAAAGAATTTGGCAGATAACACGCAAGGACTTGATTACGTAACACATTTTGCTTCGGGATTTCCCATTACCATGTCCTAGCTGCGGATAGTGACTGTACTTTTATAAAGAAGTCAGATGTGGCTCGTCGACCAAAGGGTCCATATAAGTCTGTCCAGTGTCATCTGACTTTGTTGATTTTCTCTCATCAGTCTATCGTACACCAGCCTGACTGGTGTCACCCGTCTGCGGGTGAAATACATATTACATGTGTGGTGATCGAGTGGTCCTTGTTCGAATGAGTTGGGTCTCTTGAATGATTTGACCGTAGGACCATCCCAACTTCAAATTTCATTTGGATGTTTGAGCAGCAGAATCACGGGGGAAGTGCAAGTACTGGCTTTCAGCACCCAAAAGAAGTATGTTGGCGTATTAGTTTAAGTATTCAGGAGTGCCTCAAATGCACTCGAAAGCAGTACATTATTGGGTGCTGAGGCAATACGCCACACTTCCAATTTCAGTATGAATAAATTTGCAATTCCTGTTAGGGGCTTGCTACAACCTCTTCTTGGGTGTGCCTCGCACGATCATAGATATCCCTCGGGGTAAATCAGTAACGAACAGACTGTGTTTCTGTTCTCCCCAGGAGCTCCAGTTAAGGGACTGAGGATAGGGTGTATGGGTCGACTCAGCGGTCGTCTCAGGTCCGACGAGGTTTCAAGACAAGATACGAGAGATGGGGGAGTATAGTCGTCTCG
>Ga0307512_10005173_pt1 | contig 13761 bp, 14 predicted proteins | sample 14_EM_MG_FD_200267 | JGI IMG/M metagenome (GOLD analysis project Ga0307512, IMG submission 200267) | Populus trichocarpa ectomycorrhiza microbial communities from riparian zone in the Pacific Northwest, United States - 14_EM | ecosystem: Host-associated > Plants > Roots > Unclassified | place... | reverse complement strand
TCTTCCTCCACTACCCAGGCCCTTCCCAGTCGGGTTCGTTCGCTCGCACGTTTACATCCCGATAGCCAAGCTCTTCGCTGACTTGTCACCAGGCTTTTCTCAGTGGCAAAAGGCAGGAAGGTGGAAACAAAGGAGGGGGTTGTGTCCCCAACGGTGGTGACCCCCAGACATCCTGCAGTACGTGCTCTCGTCACCCACCGCGGAGAGCGACGCTCAACTGACCGATTCGCCCTCGACCTCAAAAAGCCTTGGATCCCGGCGTGATCGCCAAGGGCTTCGAAAACGACGGGCAGAGCAACCCCGATCCTGGCCAGGTCGCCTCGTTGACCTCGAACAACAACTTTATCAACTTCTGCCTCACCGTCAACAAGCCGCTCACGAACGGACAGCAGATCAAGGACGGCTCGTGCAACCCGGCTCCGATGGGCGTGATCGCGAGCAGCTCGAACATGCCCTCGTCCAAATTCGTCAATCCGCCCAACCTGGGCACCGTCAAAGCGAACCAGCAGTTCACGATCAAGATGGCGCTCACGCACCTCCAGGCGGGCAGCTTTGTCAACGCGCAGGAAAACTACTATTCGGCGCCGCAGTTCGTCAATGACCAGGGCGACATCGTCGGCCACTCGCATTTCGTCATACAGACCATCGATTCGCTTGACTCGACCAAGGTCCTGGATCCCTCGCAGTTCGCGTTCTTCAAGGGCGTCAACACACCCGCCGACGCGGACGGTACCGTTTCCGTCGACGTGACCGACGGCCTCCCATCGGGCACCTACAGGCTCTCGTCCATCAACTCCGCCTCGAACCACCAGCCTTGCCTCGTCGCGATCGCGCAGCACGGCTCTCTCGACGACCAAGTCTACGTGAGTTTTGACCTTTTTTTTTTTCGACCGCCCGAGGTCCGGACCTTGACTAATACGTCTGTTCTATCGCAGTTCACCGTGACTGATGACGGTAAACCACCTGGGAACGGGAACTAAAATCATGACTCGGCTCCGAGAAACGCAGTAAAGCTGTGCCCCTGTGTTCGGCTCGGCGCTGCCACGTGTCCGTTCTTTTGAGGTTCTTTTGAGGTTCATGAACTACTCGCTGCCATCATCCACTCATCATCTCTGTACCACCCACCCACCTATCAATCCCTTCATCTACGCCAACTCACGAACCACCTACCGATAATTTATCCAGGACTATAGTATGTTGGACTGCTGCATCCCGTGGCGTGTAAGGCTTCACTCTTATCTCCCCATCTGTTGTCGTTGTTCTCCAAAGTGTTTGAATGCTGCTCTTGTGTGTACGGGACTGAAGCATACTGTTGTACTACTGTAGATAATGCCACGATTAAAACAATGCAGTTAACTTTTGGTTTGATAAGCGCTCAGGCACATGCCCTTCAAGTTTATGACCGAGAATCCCGACTTTCTCACCTTTGTTATCGCACCGTTATCTTTACTGGGCCATTCGAAGGCCCCGGCACAAGGACCCAGCGTGACAACCAGGCAACACAACACTTGAAGTATTCAGTGTTACAATGCTTTACTGTCATGGGCCACAAAAGGCATCGCCTTTGGGAACGTATGTAGCCCACCCAATCCACTCTCACCGGCGTCTAGCGGCAGTCTATGTGCTCCTTAACCAATCTACTATCGCGCCTTGCGATATCGCCGCCTCGCAGACCTATGAAACGGGTCGGGGTGGCGGGGACGTGACATCTAATTCATCCGCCGGTAATCCTGCACCCTGCCGGCTCTTCTCATTCGTTTTGTTTCCCCTTTGGACGATGGTGTCTCAGCACCGAGCCTCGCATCAAGGCCTCCCCGACAGAGGCGATACCAGCAGAAAACACGAGGAGCAACGAAGTGATGCAAAAGTGAGATATCGACTGGCCGATTTGCAGCCACGAGCCTGTGCAAAGTAGAGGGTGGGTAAAATCACGTCAGGTCTCAACACAGCTCGTCGTATGGTGTTTTTGATCATACCGGTATCTGTGACGTTGAAGAAGAACGTCATTGTCATCACTGGGAGCCAAAAAAAAATGGGGGGAGGGTGTGAGCACGGTCAGTTGTCGTGTCTTAAATGGCGTGCGCACCATCGGTGAGGCAGAGGGCTACCAGGAAGAGCGCGAAGGGCGGCATCCCTAAGCGCGCGTTCAGCGTGGCAAAGGCAGCCGAGAGGAACACGAAGGGAGCAATAATCTTGAAAATCTGGGGCACGAGGGGGTGGGAGGCTACATTCAGCCGACACAGCTCCTAATTCTGATTAAAAAAACATGACGAGGCTCACGAGTAGGGCCGCCATTAAGAACGGGCTGAATATCGGAACCAAGCGGTACACCGGTTCTAGGTAGAATGACCTGTAGTATTACGGGAGCAGGAATGAGTAGAAATTGTGCACAAAAAGTAGGGTAGAAAGGTTCAGACGCACGATATGGAGGCGACACTACGCATCGTGATTAAATTACTGAGTTCTGAATCTAGGACAGTAAACAGGAGCCACTCACTTTCCGGTACCGAAGAAGCCCACCTGGACGAAGAACAGGAAGAACAACGCAATCCTGACATCATCGCGGCTCAGGCGTCGCGGATTCCACCCAGATCCTTGATCACGGTCATCGACTGCCTTCTTGGGGCGTACGTCCTCTTCGACCAGGGTCCATAGATACAGTGTCGTGCAGTATGACAGGTAGAAAAGACCCTCGGCGCGGATGGAGAGGATAACAAAGCACGGGCAAAAGGAGAGGAAGTAGGTGAGCAGGCGCCCCTCGGCTGTCCTCGGTGTCGTGAGAAAGAATGGGAAAAGCGAGGCGAGTACTAGAGAAGAAGACGGAAAAACCATGCGATGAGAGAACGTGGGGATGATGAAGGGCTGAACACACTAAAGATTATCCACCCAGCTATCTGATTTAGAAGCGGGAGGCCAAGCTTGGCTTGGAGGCTCCGCACGGAAGCCGCCGTGTTCAGCATGCTGAGGGCGGTAAGCAGTAACTATAACGGAATGTGGTGCCCATAAATACACTAACGCAGGGAAATCACCGACGAGCGCAGCTCACCTGTGTCCGAGACGTGAGGCTGAAATTGAATTTCGTGGCCTGCGTGGAGAGCGTAGCCTCGATCTTCGAGACCCTACGCACGGCGAGCTCGCCCGCGATCAGCATACACGTGCCCCCTGCCATTCTACATCACACCATCAGCGAGGGAAAATATGGACTGCATGCGGATCACTTTACATGGTAACCAGACTTTCAGAGGGATTCACGGAAAGCAGTGGGAACACGGCTGTAATGATGCAGCAGGCAGCCCAAGGCAAGAGGAACTTCATTTTGCCCTTGGGCCAGGATGTCAGGGGCCAGCCCACTCCAATAGCGACAAAGCCAACACTCCAAACAGTCCGTGTAGTGTACCCAGCCTTTTGGTCCCCCGTTGAGGATCTCATAAATGGGAGAGGGGACGTGGAAACTACGTACCACCATGCTCTGCAACACGGAAGCGGCCACAAGGAGCCCGATCAGGGTACTCGCAATCCACTTCGTATCCAAGCTGTGACCGCGGATAGCAGACCAATTCGCATATACTGTTCTTGTCACATCGTGCCAGAAGGAAAACGGAAATAGGATATAGACGTGGAGCGTCCACGGCAGCTTCTGCACGGCGAACAACACACAGGACCCCACAGTCGCGAAACCGAAAAGCAATGAGATCAATGCTGGTGTATGGTTAGCGGCGGGAAGTGGCCGAGAGGGTGCTAGAATGAACACTGCGCTGAAAGCGATCCAGCCGGTGTAGGCAACAGTGACGATCATCCGGATGAGCGTGCGATCGTACGTCTCGAGGTAGCGGAGGCCACTGAGCGTTGTCTTGATGAGTTGATGGGACTGGTGACGTGCCTCCCGAAACTGTCCGGATCCAATGAGCCCCTCTATGATGGATGTGCGTTGGGACCCTGGATATTCTGAGGGAGACGACGGGTGATCGAGAAATTCGTAGGGCCTGTAAAGGATAGCATGTGCCTTCCTCAACTCTGTGTCTATATGAGTTCGTGCGGAGATTCCCATTAAGAACGACATTACCATGTTTCACACGATAATGCTCTAGCACCACCTGGTTTGGCGTCAGGCTGGGTACCAAGATGATGGTTCATAGACTCCACCTTAGCGTTCACGGCAGCAGCCTCTGCAATTTCTCTCTCCCCACCACGCATGCTGAGGTATCCGTCCTTTTGCGGGTCTACATCAGGAAGGACGCCGACCGAGTTGACAGGCCAGTGTATGCCCAGCAAGGTCGAAATGAGCGCAGCCACATCTGCCTGCTCGACGTCGCGCCGTACGATATGGGAGAGTTCCCATGGAGTGGAATATTCGTCTGGTATTTGAGGGGTGATAGTGTTCTGGATGGGACCGCGAATGCCAGCGCCCCATGCAACGAGCGGTGTACGCGTATTATCGGGATCTGAAGCGCCGACGTGAGTACGTAGGGGGTGTAGACGAGTAGAGAGTCAAATACCGCCATCGCCGTGGTTCCCAATCTTAGACATGCCATGATCAGCAGTGAAGATATAACTCGTCTCCTGGTCTCCGTAGAACTCGGACATAAGTAGTTCCGTTTCGCGAACGATATCATCGACGACCCGGATGTTGTTTATATATTCCTAGTCTGGGATTCAGGGATCTAATTAAGTATCATAAATAGCGCAGACATGGAATACCATAGAGTGAGGCCGGTACGAGTGACCCGTCGTGTCCAGGCCTAGAAGATGGAGGAAGAAAACGACTTGAGGTGCACGAAGTTGAGCTTCCAGTTCCTTGTTCATCGTGGCGTTACGGAACAGCGACTTGAGTTGGTTTAGGACCCAAATATCCAGTGCCGTAGCGTCTAACGGAAAGGGTACTGAGCACTGATATATGTGTTGGGGAATGGGCGTACCTTTGGTGAAGTCTTCGTCCTCCTCGTAATATGACCATCCCTCAACTCTTCCTGGCGTAGCCCCCTGAACGAACATGGGAAGGATGTCGGGCGATCCGAACGAAAAGGTGTGGCTGGACTGGTTGAAGACGGAATCAAAGTCGACCTAAACGATCCCTTCAGTCACTTGGCTAGGCATATGCGCGAGGGGGGGAGAGGAATAACGCACGGGATTGGTCTTCCATCCCTGATTTTCGCGACAAGTAAGCACAGGCACAGAGTATTAGCAGAAAGCGGCTCACCTTTGTCACGGCCGAGACGTCCTCGTACATCCCACCTGTCACCAGTTAACACAATGCACTAAAAAGGCTGGGCACACAACGCACCGATGATAGCTACGTGTCCAGGCCTGCTTTCGGTCGGGACACGCGTGTGAGAGACGCCATACGCGCCTCTATTCTCGACAATATCCCTCAGATAGGGCGCGATGCGCTCCGGCGCGCCAGGTACGATTTGGGAGGCATTTGAGGCGAAGGCAAAGTCAGCGCGCAAACCGTCACCTGAAGTGTGGGATGGGCGACGTCAGTTTCGCCTCCGAACGCAAGGGGATTCGTGGAGGAGTCAGGGTCCGCACCAACTATGAGAACGAGGCGCTTGGCCTGTGGTTGTGGTGACGTGTAATGTCGCATACCATGGACGACGGGGCTGGTGAAATAGCAGTCGAAAACGGTCCCTATGTAAATCAGGTGAAAAAGGACGCCAAGAACAAGAAGGCGGGCTATAGAGCCCGAACTTGTTGTCATGATTGTGTGTGAGGTTCGGCGTTGAAAGTGAAGAGCATTCAGTACGTAGTACTAGTAAGTTATGTGGTTCAGCAGAAGGCAACGGCAACGGAGCTCTGACAATACTGGACGGGCCGGTGTCGGGCCGCTGCCAATCAGGATGGTGTTATTTCCCACGTCTTCTCAGAGGGTTTCACCACGAACGAGTCACCACTCTTGCACTCATGTCTCAGACTCACTCTACACCTGCCTCGTCCTCCAACTTCCAGCTACTTTTCAACAATGCTCTGAGGACATACGAAAAACATACAAAAAATGATCTCCTTTCACATCCCCTCGCAGGCCAGCTCCAGGCATGCGACTCGCCTTCCGCCATTCTTGACGTGCTTCACCAACAAGTTCAAGAGCTCAATCAATCTCGAAACAGCCATCAGAGGTTGACAAAGTGGCTTGACCCGACCGTGGATGTCTTGTATGCCTTATCGGAGACACTTGGGGAGGGCGTTAGTCTGGTATGCTTCAAAACAGGGATCCGACTGAGATGTGCATTTTGATTACGATTCGATAGGTATTCTCACCAGCGAAAGTGATCTTTGCTGGAGTCGGTGTCCTCCTTTCAGTGCATATCCATCTTAGTACCTTCGCCAGAGTAAAATTAACATTTACAATCCTCAGGCAATCAAGGATGTTCAAGCGAGCCAAGACACTCTCATCGACATCTTCGAACGCATAGAGAATTTTTTCCGACGCCTTGAAAACCATGCTGCGGTGCCGCCAACACCGGAAATGATGGACATAATCGGAAAGATCATGGTTGAGATCCTTTCTATTCTGGCGATCGCGACGAAGGAGATGAAGCAAGGCCGGACAAGTGAGTTATTCATAAACAAATACGTCACGACCAACTGAACGATGGTCAGAAAAATACATGAAGAAGCTAATAGGCAGGACTGATGTCGAGGATGCGCTGAAGAGGCTTGATAAGCTGACAGACGAAGAAGCTCGGATGGCAACTACGGAAGTCCTGAAGGCCATGCACGTCTTGCAACTAGACGGAAAGGAAGCGAGGGAAGTCATGCGACAAGCAGCCGACGATGTAGACCAAATCAAACGTTCGTCGTCTCCTAACCTCATGGGTTCCGACTGTGGAGGCTCATACTCATCTAGGAACCCAGTCATGGGACAACATTCATAAATGGCTCTCTCCACCGGACCCGTCCACCAATCACAACATTGCCTGTGCAACTCATCAGAAGAGAATCGCAAACTGGTTCTTTCAAGGAAGTATCTTCACCACATGGAAGTCAACAGATTCCGATTCGCTACTTTGGATCCATGGCAAACGTGCGTCCTACACTTCCCGCCTTACACCCTCTGACGAAATATTGCATTCGTAGCCGGCTCGGGCAAGAGCATCCTTTGGTTCGTCGAAACAACTACCTTTCTAAAAGAAAATACTGATGTCGTCCCTCAGTTCCACAATCATCCAAGATATTAAAGCCTTGTGCAAGGCCGGACAAGCATCAATGGCATATTTCTATTTTGACTTTCGAGACGCCCACAAGCAAAACTTGCACGACCTAGTGCCCTCCCTTCTTACCCAGCTTTCTGCTCGCTCAGCTTCTCGTTGCGACATCCTATCAAATATTTATTTGGACCACGACAAAGGCAAGAGTCAGCCCAGTGACGATGTCTTGACACAGTGCTTGAAAGACATGCTCGCGCTCCCTGATCAACGTCCAGTCTACCTCATCATTGACGCGCTCGATGAATGTCCCGACTCTCACGGAATTCCATCACCTCGTGAACGACTACTTCAGCTCGTCAAAGAGTTGGTCGAGCTTCGATTTCCAAATCTTCATATCTGTGTCACAAGTCGGCCAGAAATCGATATACGGGAGATCCTTGACCCTCTTACCTCCCGGCGGGTGTGCCTCCACGACCAAACTGGACAAAAGGAAGACATTGCTGACTATATTAGGTCTGTGATCTACTCGGATTCGGAATCAATCATGAAGAGATGGAGGACAGAGGATAAGGAACTCGTGATTGAGGCACTCTCCAACAGAGCCAACGGAATGTAAGTGAATTGCTGTTGGCTTGTGTTCTTGTTCAAACTGTCAAACAGGTTTCGTTGGGTGTTTTGCCAGTTGGAAACGTTACGTTCCTACCTTCCACCGAGTATCCGACGCACCCTCGACGAATTACCGGAATCTTTGGACGAGACGTACGAACGTGTGTTGAGGGAAATCAAGAAGCCGAACCGAGATCTGGCGCACCGCCTCTTGCAATGTCTTGTTGTCGCAATTCGGCCACTTCGAGTGGAAGAGCTGACGGAGGTCCTCGCTGTAGATTTCGATGATGGCGAAGGTACTAACCCCAGTTGGCGATGGAAGGATCATGAGCAAGCTCTCCTGTCGTCATGCTCCAGTTTGATCTCCGTCGTCGAAAATGTCGCCGTTTACACCGGCGTTCACAGTGACAACAATGACGCTCAGAATGACGGTTCATTGGTTGTGCAGTTTTCGCACTTCTCGGTCAAAGAATTCTTGACCTCGCCCCGCCTCGCTTCTCCCATCCGAGACGTCTCGCATTATCATATCATTCTGGAGCCTGCACATACGATCATGGCACAAGCTTGCCTGGGCGTATTATTGCGGCTGGACGATGGCGTTGAGGAGAATGGGTCAGGGAACAGCACCCCTCTAGCTGGATATGCTGCGAGACACTGGGTTGCCCATGCACAGTTCCATAACGTGTCGTCGCGCGTACAAATCGCGATGGAACGTCTCTTTGACCCGGACAAACCATACTTTGTGGCTTGGCTCAGGTTGTACGACATGGATCTCGAAGTTTACTCCCCACCCTTTTCCGTATTCGTTTTCGATCCGAAATCGGACGCAACTCCCCTCTACTACGCTTCCCTGTGTGGATTTCAAGATCTCGTAGAACACCTCATCGCTAAGTATCCACACCAAGTCGAGACTCGTGGTGGTTACTATCAAACGCCAGCGGTGGCAGCATTGGCAAGGCGACACTTCAAACCGGCTCGTCTTCTCCATCATAATGGCTCATCCGTTGATATCCCGGGTTTGGGAAGGCAGACTCCACTGTTTTCTGCCGCTTATGACGGAGACGTTGAGATGGTTCAGGTGTTACTCGACTACAAAGCGGATGTCAATTCCCGGAACGAGTGGGGCTTGACCCCATTATTCGCTGCGTCGTGCGAAGCCCATCCCGAAACCTTACATGTCGTCCGATTATTACTTGAGAATGGTGCAAATCCCAACGTATGGACCGACGAGGGTAAAACCCCGTTACATGCTGCATCGGAATACGGGAGCCTCGAGGTGGTGCGCCTGCTGCTCGAGTACGGTGCGGATATGGAGTCGGAGAATAAGGAGGGCAGAACCCCGTTTCAGGTTGCTTCGCAGGGAGGACGTCATGAGGTCACAAAGTTGTTGTTAGACCATGGTGCAAGACGCGTATAGTAGCATGTACTGCCCTTTCCAACATTTTTTTTCAGCACCAGAATACAAGTTTTCTTTGGCCTCCATCGAAGATTTGGCGGAGTGGGCGGAGCTGAGCTGTTATGTGAGCTACATTGGAGTTGCGACGGTCTGGGCCTCAGACTCTGGGGCATTGACGTTGACAGGTTCCTTCTTGGTACACACGCATCTGCTCTGCTCGGATCAGGTAGCTCCTCAAGGATACTGCATGATATAACATAAGTTATGCCCATTGACAGTAGTCAGAAGATAAAAAACATAGTTCCCGCAGTGGGAGCACTGAGCGGGCCGAGGGCCGGGCCGCTGCCATCGTGAGGAGAAATACGGAAAGCAGAGCATGGCCGCCCATAGTGACTGTACCCACAGAAGCAGAAGTAATTTGTACCCCGAGACTACCTTGCTCTGCGAGCTACCAATACTCCTCGAATAAAGCCAAACACCGTCACGGTAATCATGCAGCCTCCAGCATTAACGCTGCCGCCTCGGACAATGACCGACACGTGGCCTGAAAGTAGATACACCTTTCCCTTTTCTGTACGCTTGCTTTCTCTCCCCCACTATTTTGACGACTTGGAATGCATGACTATGCTTATATTTCGTGGCACCGTCGTAGATAGAGCCTCTCTCTTTCCTTCTTGAGACTCAGAGGCTAGAGCCGCGCCTTCTCGCGCGCAGATCTCGAACGCGAAGACGAGTGTTGCGGGTTCCCTGGACTCAGCTAGGACAAGCTCCACTGGGCGACAAGCCTGTGACAATTTGCTTTCAAACACGGCGTCAGCACGTTACGTTCAGAATCCCGCCGAATGTCATCTTGCTGATGCATTGCATAATCCCTCAGTTTCATAAAAAAAAACCCTACCAGAAGTGAACATCCCTTCAAGTTATCTCCCATCCCACCACGAGGTAAACATGGTCCGTACTATTCAGAAGCGGCGCACTAATATGGCCCTCACTCCCCCCCCTCACTCAGGATCACTCCACGCCCAAGCTCTGGTCATTCTTCTGCCACTGGCTGATGTTGATACCAACATTAGCCAATGGCAGAAGAATGACCAAGACGTAAATATCGAGAAGTTTGTTGCAACTGCAGTCGAGATGCCCGGACCCCAAGAGACAACTCATTCACTGGTGCGTCCAGTGACTTTGCACATCACTCTGCCTGTCCGGTGAGGCTGAACTTGTATGTCGTAATACATCGGCGTGACGGAGGAGCCATGAGCAACCCAAGAAATGGAGCTCAATGTCGTTCGACACGTGCAGTTTGAACGATACTGATCCCAAAATTGAGTCCAGTAAGTTGTCGAATGATGTTTTTTAGTCGCAGCCCCCTTACAAGTTCGGTCAGATTGATCAGCAACCCCATTACGGTCTCCTCTGCTGCTCCCTATTATTGGGATTCAGGACTAGCAAAGAAGTACACAATGACCAAGGTTTACAATCTAAGATGTTCAATTATTACGGATGAGCCTGAGAGCGGTTCAGAGACCGATGGCCATTAACGCCATTTCGCGGAGACCCTCATCCATGCAGTCCCAGGGTCTGACCTCCCGTAGTTCCTGCACTGCCCCGTCGATAAGTATTTGTGAGTCACCTTCTCCATCGACCATCTTTTTCACAAGTTCCAGCAACTCGTCCAGGATATACTCTGGATAGGTAAAGTCAGAAAAGATCCCACGATGTCGCAAACAACGTCAAGCAAAATCCCCTGCGTCCCAAACGAGTTCTTGCTACCCGTCCAATCAGCTGTGATAACTCTGAAAGTACCAATATAAAACCCCCTCTTCGACTCGTCTGATAACGACGCGGATGAAAGTTGTCTGAGTGCAAGGAAGAAAAGCTCCACCGTAAAACCGAAACCGCCACCATCATGTAGGTCCTGTAGACGCCGTAGTTGCCGTTTCATCAGGTGCTTCAGCCGGCGCAGGCGGACGGGGATTTTATCAATGGACTCTAACCCTTCGAGGGTCTCCTTGAGTTGCTCGGGATTCTGTCCTTCGACGATATCGCGCAATCTTCCACCCAGTGTGCAGAGAGCTTGCAGCTGCTGTCCAGGGAATATCAATTGTGGTGTGATGGGCGTGACACCGGCAAGGGGGAAACCAAAAGCCTCGCTCATCGTCACCGGACTGGCAGACTTCAACTCCTGAAATGCTAAGCCTGGGAGCTGTCGTATCAATTTGTGAGTGGCCTTTTCTATCGCATCCTGGAGAAGAGACATCCGCCAGTCGATATGCCCGATGCCATCAGCTTCGCCTTCTATACGCTCCAGGTCCGAAATCGATCCTACGCGGTCGCGCATAATATCTTTGATTTCTTCTGCTGTCCTGTTTAGCCTGAGATTCCAGGGTTTGAATGCTCGATGTAAATCCTCGACATTCTCCCATGCCTTCTTCAAATAGTCATCGATCCTCTGGGCACCCTTCAGTGCCAATGAGTTCGGTTCGCCATAATCCGCCTGAAAGTGTGCAATTCCGCTGATCGCGAACCCCGCAAGCTCTCGTACCCTGTCGCCCTCGACCTTGACCATCTGCCGAACGGACACGAGCGAAAGGCATGTCCAGCGTACTGTGAATGATGGGTGGGTTCTGATTGGTGACAGTATGTTCATCCCTTCGGTGTGGCCCAGTTCGCTAAGCACTTCTCCGACGTCTCCAATCCAGCCCAGTTGAACACCGGTACAGCATACAAGGGCCGCCGCAGTTTCGATGCACAAGCGCATACGTCTACGTCGCGCCTCCATCGAATCTTCTCCGTGATTACAAGTCGTGAACGCGGATCGCACACATCGGCAAATCTTATAGATGGGCGTTCCTTCCCAGAGGCCATGGACTTGAACATCCGCAGGTAGTGTTGGCCCGGCCCCTTCTACTTCAGGCTGAGAGATATCTTGCATGGTGACCTCTCTCCAAACTTCTCGGCCCAAGTCCTGATTGAAAGAGCCGGGGATTGCCAGTACAAAAGCCTCCATGTCGCTTCTCCCGTTAATGTTATTAACCATCCATTGAATTGTACGCACATCCCGAGCCTTGCGGTCCATCGTCTGTTCCATCGTGAGTTGCTCATGAACTCCGTCGATGTTCAAGGGCATGACCACTCTGTCACGAAAGTGAGAATTGTATGACCCGGGATATCGACCCCGAGTGAGACGCCAAATAGGACCTGAGAAGGGGTTCCGGTAAGGCGATTGTGGATCCACGATTGGTGCGACCGCGGAGTAAAGGTAGAGGAACAGGCTGATAATGATGGGGATGGTGGTAGTGACACCAACACTTTTATTGATATTCAGGGCGGCGTCGGCGAGGCCCAATCATCTGGAAAACCCTCACTTGTTAATTCGCGTTAACGAGTAGTTAATCCACGTCAACGAGCTGTTAATGCTGTTAACAAGTTATTGAGACGACAAAGACAACGTAAGCGCAATGATAGTCTGATAAAGTAAGGGATATAAGCGTGACTGTATTGCAAATAATAAACAAGTAATAATAATCGAGTTTTTACTGCGCGCCTACATGCTGCCCCCAGGGAATCTGCAATCAAGTAAGGGATATAACCGTAATTGTATTGCAAATAATAACAAGTAATAATAAACGTGTTTTGACTATGTGCCTACTTGTTGCCCCCATGGAATCTGCGTGAGCCAGTTGAGATAGTTGCATCGTTCGCTTCGGATGTTGCAGGTTCGAGATGTGCAAGCCTAGTGAGCTCCTCTTCAAATCAAATTGGCTGCGCTTCATCGTTTTCTTTACGGCTGCGACAACTTGAGGGTTGTGTAGCGCAGACAGTGAGTCTGCGCCATGAGTTCGAGAAGGAAAGGAAGGGGGAAATAGCACAGAGGGGAAGGTGGATTGGCAGTTGTTAATCGCTCAACCACCAGCGGGAGCACATGAAATGGGGGGGAAGAGCATCTTTGATTTGATATTCGATATTTTTGATGCTGGCTCTGAGCCAGGCAAGGAGAAATATATACATGTATGCTAAATGCAAGGCAGTGTTCTAAAACAAGGGACAGATAAGAAACGTACAAAGGGAGTCCTCAGTGACTCTATACATGGTATAAGATCTCCAGCACAATGCTACACAAGGGTGCTTGGACCCAATTCTCTGTCCTCAAGGCAGCATGTGGCTTGTTGTGTTGACGGTCCAAGCATTGGTGGTAGTGAGATTTGAGGTAAGATACGTCGGAATATGGAAGGGACAAAGGAAAACAGGGGAATGAATGTCGATTGCAAGGCAGTGGAGGGGCAAGGTGACAAGGCATGCATGCAGAGGTGATGCCAATGTGTCAAGGTGGCAGAGGCTGTCACATGGTCGAAAGGGCCAATTCCGAGGCCAGTGTGAGTCCTCACCTTACACCTCCCAGGGGGTTTAAATTTTGACCCTCCTGGGTCAACTTGTCGATAATCGATCGTTTTGTCGCCAAGGCTGTCTGCTAATGATAAGGAGTGGCATGATTTGTGAGTGAAACGGATGGATGTGTCGCCTGACAAGTTTGGAGGGGTGTGCGCAGGATTGGGGGCACTGTGTCAGGTATCTTGCGCGCTTTGCGAGTTGAGGGGGGAAGGTACCATGTCTGTC
>Ga0307512_10005172_pt1 | contig 13761 bp, 21 predicted proteins | sample 14_EM_MG_FD_200267 | JGI IMG/M metagenome (GOLD analysis project Ga0307512, IMG submission 200267) | Populus trichocarpa ectomycorrhiza microbial communities from riparian zone in the Pacific Northwest, United States - 14_EM | ecosystem: Host-associated > Plants > Roots > Unclassified | place... | reverse complement strand
CACCTATAAGGAATCGACCTAGCTTACCGGGCTTGCGGGAATTTTCCTTGCGGATGACTTGCGGGAGGCCGCAAGTCCGATAAGTACTCATCAAGACACCGGCAAGTAATGTTAGATTTTGCTGATGACTTGCCACAGCTTCAAGGCACGGGCATCATGATATTATGTTACCCAGAGATCATGGAATTCAGGGAATGCCTCATACCAAAACCCATGAACTTCTGACACCCTGCCCTCAATAGTCAACCTTTTGCTGTTCTTGTCAACCGTGTAACTATCAACAAGCTTGTATTGTGACGAGAACCATGAAGCAATAACACCCAATGAGCAGTTCCTACTACAGATGGATTCATTTTTACATGCTGCGCTCGACGTCCTCATACACATGGATGGTTTTAGAGGCAAAGTCTACCAGTGAGCGGTGCATCCTGGTTGCGGCGATTGCCATAGTGACCCAAGACGGCAGGTAGAACATCTAAATTGAACAAAACAGTAAGAAAATTTCCCAGTGATGACGAAATAGAACCTACATAGTCAAACGGAACTAATATTCCGAGAGTGGTACGATTCAATTAAACCATGACAGCTCATGACCTTTACGTCACTCCAGGTTTCGTGCTATGTTTCACAAATCCATCATGATGTTGTGGAGCGCAGATAGAATGATCCAGGCCGCTCCACTCCTTTTTTAAAACAGAGCTCGAGTTGTTTATCAATCAAATCAAGACGACCAGAAATGGATAGGATTTCCCAATGGTCGGTGTAACGATCGCGGAACTCGCTTCTCTGCCTGATTCTAGGGCTGCGCGCCATCACCATATAGTACGGCTTGTACGGGTCCCGTTACCGTACTGTCAAGGGCCTAAGTGCACCCTTTATATGGCCGTATTTTGTATGGCTGTATGTCATATTTAACCATACAAAAACAGCCATCAACATCACACCCTATGGAGGGGTGGTGTAGGAATACTGCCTTCTCCAAACCAACGATTCAAACAATGTCCGGCTATATTCTTCCCCTGGTTGGTTTCTGGGGGATGAGGTAACGTAGCGGCCGAATTAGGACATTGCGACCCTTCGAGGACATGACCCTGATCTGGAACAGACAACGAAGGTGGATGAACAGGACCAGTTGAGGGACCAACGAGAGTCAGATGGGGATCGGGATGTGGGGAATGGAATGACGCGACTACGGAAGCTTGGGAGACCTCTCCCGTACCGGTGCTGTATGAGCCGGGCATTGGGTCTTCGGAATAAGCACTATTCGCGCCAATATTGCCAGCCGACATATTGGCCGTTTCGAACCCTTTAGGAACTGAAGGATCTGCAACTGGAAGGACCCACTGAGGGATGTATACGGGACGAATCCGTGTAACAGTGTTGGTCCAAAACTTTGTTTTGAACCCGCTATCGACACTTCCAACAACTATAAGACCTCTTTGGGACTCCTGGGGATCGACGGACTTTGTTAAGGCTTGAGTAGTACTACTCCAAGCCTTTCCATCCATCGGGCGGGAGCCGTGATGCAAGCCAGAGGGCCCCAAGACTACACAGGGTCAGTGCATAGAACACGCCGTAACCGCCCATGATGTTCTTCTCTAAGGAGAAAGAGAAGAGCGATGCAGCGATCGCCGGCCCGATCGCACGCTGTGCGGATGCAACTGTTTGAGCGAGGCCGTTTGTCGCGCCGAGCATGCCAATTGGAGCTGCAGATGAGATGTATATGAAGGTACAGCCTGAAAGAGATGCATTCAGATGGCCCGTAGCATGCATGAGAGAGAGCGGCCATTGCGTACCGTAAGCCATACACACGCCTATTGAACACACCAACTGGATGACCACCAGTGCCCAGAGGACGAAGTCCGTCCCGGCGTATTGCACGTGGGTGCCGTTGATAGGGAAGAGGAGGAACGAAGGGACGAGACCGGAGATGAGGGCGATGAATGTGCGACGGAGCCCCAGGAAATTAAGGATGCGGTGGAAGACAGTGAGCTGGAGGATGCCCCTCAGGATCCCCCACACTGCCATACAGGACCCCATGCGCATAGGGTCTAGGCCCAGTCCGCCGAGCGGAATGGGTGTCGTGTAGACCAGGGGAAGAAACATCCAAATGCAGATTTCGAGGAAAACAAGGGTGCCATAGTTGGCAATAGTGAGTAGCACTGGCCTGGTGAGACATGTGTGCGGCGGGGGCTTCTGTTGATCTTGAATGCCAGGTGATACATTGGGGCATTCATCGTTGTGTTCCACGTCAGGGGGATGAGCAGAATTCGGCTCATCTCGCTGGTCTCTTAGTTCTGTTTGGCTCCTGCGTACTAGCGTCTGCAGTAGTCATAGTGTGAGACTAACGGAAGCACCAGACATTCAACTTCTGGCATCTACCTCTTTCAAGAGAACAGAAGCTATGAGTAGCGAGGCAATTCCGTACACACTTGCGGCGGCACATGGAAGAAAGTAAGGATACCGTGTCCAGAACGAGTGGCTGAAAAGATCTGGCCAGCGGTCCTGTGGTCGCGAAAGTAAACCACCTAAGTATGGTCTACCAACGTGTCACTGGTCTGGTATCCAATCGATCAACAACGAGCTCACGTACCCTATGGCAGCACCTGTGGCCCAAGATAGCGGGATGAGCGCGAATGCTTGTGCCATATTAGTCTCGTCAGTCATCTCTGCTAGCATACTCTTCATAATACCGACATTGCCATTCAGTGCGCCTGCCAGGAATCGGCTTTCGGGCATCGTGATGAGATGAATGGGTCCCGGTTGTGATCACATACGGAACCTCACCTCGCTGCCAGCGCCCAGAATGTTCGCGACAAGCCAAATAGGACCGTGGCCACGACCAAGCCTAGGGTGCCTCTGAGAAGAACAGGCTTGCGACCGAAAATATCTGAGAGGCGGCTCCATTGCAATACGGTGGTGGCCTCGCCGACAAAATAGAGTGACATCTAATAGTGGATGAAGTATGTCACCCGAGCCTGACACGATCCCAGCGCAGGAATCACATGACTCACAATGATTCCAGCATAGTAGCCTACTTTTTTATCGTCTCCGTCTGTGATTGAGAGTTGACTAACGAGCTATTCAGCCCCGTCATTATGTTACGCATGTGGCCAGATACGGAGAGGAAAGCACACCTCGTTAATGTAGGGCATGATGGACAAGCTTGTCACAGGTTCTACTATCATGAGAAGCATCAAGGCAAATAATTGTCTTTTTGGCAGCGGCGTGGGATGCACACCCTTTGCCTGTGGGAGGAGAGGGATGTGCTCTGACTCATCATTCTGCTCGATGGTTGCTTGGGCTGGCATGGCAGCGACAGTGGTATGAAGGAGAGAATGGGAGAAATCGGCGAGTTCTCACTAGTATTTGCGCAGTTTCGATAAGAGCAGACGAAGCCGTGTGAAGAGAGTCAGCCTTCTGTTGATGGAGGACGGTCGATCATCGATCACGATCGGGTGTTAAATTGTCGAAATAGGGCACGCAGCTCGATAAGGTATACATGACCTTATTAGCTGTTTCTTACAGTTTCATATTAGACCCAGTCGATGCTCTCAGGCTTTTATATACCGTAGGTAGTTGACTTTCAGGTCGGTTTCCGTGTTTACCGGTAGACTCCGAGGCGAGCCATACATCTCCAATACACTCAGTTCCCATGTTTACGGTGCACGTGCTGTTCATATAACAAGCAACGACACGGGCGCTTCCTGACATCGATTCGGCGCTTCGATAACAATTTGGAACCTGATGATGATTTGAAGCCAAAAAGACAGTGAAGTATCTTCTATACACGAATTCGAATGTACAGAGACCCGCGGGATTGTTTTGTTGTTGTTCAACATCTCGGCTCCTGCAGAATATCACGCCTCAGTTTGAGAATACACACGGATCCACGCAGCTCTGCTGGTCCAAAGCAATATATTCAACCCATTATTCACACCTCGAGAGCCTCTTTGGTGCCCACTGTGGTCAGAATGAATGAGCCCTGTCGCAACTCAAGTCGTACTATTCTAGGTATTCTGATTCTTCAGGTTTCCATCCACTGGGAGGGAGCTTCGAAGCAAGCCAGAGGGCAGCGAGCGTGCCCAAGGTCAATGCGTAGAATACGCCATATCCGCCCATAATGTGATTCTCCAACGAGAAGGAGAAGAGCGAGGCCACAATTGCGGGGCCAACGGCGCGCTGCACGGATACGACGGTCTGCGCTAGACCGTTTGTCGCACCCAGCATACCTGCTGGAGCTGCTGAAGAGACGTACACGAAGATGCAGCCTTAATAATCCAGAAGAGGCATCCTAAGTGTTCAGAGAGCATCACAGAGGCAAGGGAAGGATCACGTCGTACCGTACGCCATGTCTATACCGACCAACATAAGCATGTGGACGAACACCAGGATCCAAGCGACGTCGTCCACACCCGCATGTTGTGCGCGGGTGCCATTGATCGGGAAGAAGAGGAACGCAGGCACGAGGCCCGATATAAAGATTAAAAGTGAGCGTCGCAGTCCCAGGGATTCGACGATGCGGTGGAAGAAGAAGAACGGTAGGATGCCGCTCACGATCCCATATGCAGCCAGGCAGGTGGCCATCTGTGCAGGGTCCAAGCCCAGTCCACCAAATTCAATGGGCGTCGTATACATCAATGGAACCAACGCAAAGTTACATATTTCGAGGAACGCGTGGATGGCGTAGATAGAAATTGTGAGGACCACCGGCCGAGTGAGAACCAAGCGATATGGAGGCGCTTGCTGGTGTCCTTCGGGAAAGCGGTCCGGGCCCCCAGGGTCGTGCTCTCGGTCAGAGATATGAACCGAGTTCCGCACGCATGGCTGGTCTCCCAGTGGTGTCCCACGTAGAGTCTATAAATGGAGTGAATTCAACAGACACACCAGGTATACTGCTTCTTACCTCTTTCAAAGAGACAGATGCGACGACAAGCGAGGTCATCGCATACACACTTGTGGCCGCACATGGAAGAAAGTATGGGTACTGTTTCCAGAATGAGTTGCTGAAGAGCTCTGGCCATCGATCATGTGGGCGTGAGAGTAACCCGCCTGCAAGTGGGCTATGTAGGTGTGATTAGCGATACCAATCACACACGAGGATACACCCACCCTAACACGGAGCCCATGGCCCAAGTCAGAGGAATAAGAGAAAAGGCCCGCGCAATGTTGGTTTCATCGGCTATTTCCGCCAACATACTCTTCATAACGCCGATGTTGCCATTTAGCGCGCCTGCAAGGAATCGGCTTTACAGCGTTGAGTGAAGAAAGTACCTCAATGACGGCTCGAAGAGGCATATTCACCTCAAGGCCAATGTCCAAAATGATCGCGACAATCCAAACAGGATCGTCGCCATCATTATGCCAAGTACACCACCCAGAAGGACAGGCTTGCGACCGATGGTGTCTGAGAGCCGGCTCCACTGCAACACGGTGGTGGCCTCTCCGGCAAAGTAGAGCGATATCTGTTAGAGGATACATGTGTCACGGAAAACTCTTCTTGGAAGAAGCATGCAACGCACGATGATGCCGGCGTAGTAACCAACTTTCCTCTCATCTCCGTCGATAATTAAGAGTTGTGTGACAAGCTGGGAATTGATTACATTACTGTGCCACGGTGGGGGGATGAAGAAAGAAGGACGTACTTCGTTGATATAAGGGAAGATGGACATACTCATCACAGGCTCTGCTAGAAGTAGCATCCACAAGGCAAACATCTGTCCTGTGGGCAACGGAGTAGGGCGCACGGGCCTCCGAAGAAGAGGAGTACGCTCGTCATCCTGCTCGGTTGTCTGTGGGTGCTGCATGACAGCGAATGCAAACAGAATATAGAGGGAAGCCTTGGAGTTCCCTCTGGATCGAAGTAGAGGAACGAGTCGATGTCTCGGTATGATCTAGGACGTATATTTAAGAGCTGACAAAGCAGCCCGAAGACAGTTCCTGATAAGCTGTAACTTGATAGCTTTTGCCAGTGGCCTCCGAACCAGACTTCTGAAAAACTTCTCTTACTCACATTGTTCAGAGTAAATATTTGACAAAATTGTCCGTCTATGCACCTGTCCTTCGCTGTGTTGTACCATTGAGTTTATTGGGGCATAGCCTGAGCGAGTGTGCGAGCATGGGCGCGCATGCAGTGAATCCAAGCAAAGTCTGATGGTTTGCTTTTCTCGTTTCCAATTTCCTTATTTGTATGTGACGGGCTGGGAGCCATAGCATCGTGAGCCTTCCCCGCACCTGAGGTACCACACATGATATTTTATTTATTTACCGAAGTGTTCCTTCATTATCCGCGGGCGGAAAATTTCCCTTTCTGAAGACACTTTTCTTCGTAGCTAGGCACCTCGGTCCTCTGCATTCTTAGTGCGCACAAGGCTGGTGTAAAATGCCATACCTCTCTAAAGTAGTTCTGGCCAGCGGTCGTGTGGGCACGAAAGTAAACTTTGTACTCGAACATACCCCACTCACACTGTCAAAGTTATAACTGGCCCGGTTGTGCTTTTCAGTGTACCTTCCAGAACATAATTCTAAAGAACTGACGGTCAGTCTTGAAATGAAAAAAAAAAAAAAGAAGTCGTCACTTTCTATGTATCACTGTACTCGGGCTGTCGTCAGTGGTGCGATGGTCTTACATAATCGCCTAGCGGGCTCGAATGCCTTTTGAAATTTGGATCTCCGAATATGCCACCTCTTCCTAACTTATGAAAAACCATCGTACATGAATACATCTACGGAACATTATATGCATCACAGTTCGTGTAACTTCGTGGCCCCAATCGGACAAATACGGGGAGCCCCTGGATCTCCTTGAACGACACCATCGCCCGGATGCGGTGCACAGACGGCACTATGTTGAAGCGACAAAACTATAATTTTTTTTTTCATTCCGATTTTTATACTACTCGAGATGCGCCAAGGCCAGGGCATGGCCTCCTGTGTACTACAGTAACTGGAAGGGGCGTATTGTGTCACGATTCGCGTGTGCGTAGGTTCTACAAAGAGAGGACAAATCGTCACGAATACCACAAATCAGCGTCCATCGGCTCTACTATTCGGTGCGACGAAAGTGGCCAGCTTGGCTACAGTGCAAACGCTCCTTATATGAGTGCACGGTTTTCACCGTGTACTCTGTGGAGGCCTCATTGGTTGTAGTCCTACAACCACTAAGAATCGTGTTAGACCCCGATCTGAGATCCCTGTCCCCCAGGCCCTGGATTCCTTTCAGGTCGACCATACCCCGCCATCTTTCCACAACTCGTGGGCCCAGGGTATCTTCCCGCGTAGAACCTTCCCTACCAGAACCTTGCATCGGCAAGCGCGAGGTCGGATCAGGGCTTCTTCTTCCATCCGTGCCATTGAAACTGTAGGAGGTTTCATGACCTCCATTCCGATGAATGCGGGCCAGCGACTTATTGTCGAATTTAGGCCCCCGACTGATTCGTCCCTTCAGTTTCTCCCAAGCAGCCACGAGAGCGCCCTTTGTGCCGATCCGGTCCTCCGTTGCACGTCGCCTACCCTTTTTCCGCTTCAAGAGCCTCTTCTGCCGCAGGGGGATCTCCATGGTCTTCTGGCGCAAGTCCTCTTCCATACAAATCGCCTCCTGCTCCTGGCGTTGCACATACTTCTCCTTTCGCCGCACATTTTCCTCCCTACGTTGTACGTCCTCCTCTTTGCGCTGTACGTCCTCCTCCTTGCGCTGTACGTCTTCCTCCTTGTGAATTACGTCCTCCTCCTTGCGTCGCACGTCCTCCACCTTGACTAGAAGTTCTTTCTCCTTCTGATGCACCTTACGCTTCCTGCGTCGCGCCTCCTTCTCCGCACGCTCCGCCGCAATCTCCCGTTTCGCCACCTCGACTTCCCGCTTCGTCATCTCCGCCTGTTTCCTCAACACCTCTGCCTCCTTTCCCCATATTTCCGCGTCCCGGCGTTTCACCTGCACCTCCGCGTTCAACTCTGCATCGTGGATCTGCCCTGCCCTCGCCTCCAGACCTTGCACACACTCGAAGGCCTTGAGCGCAGCCATTTCGAGACTACGTGCGCCTTCTTCCTTTCGCGTAGCCTCTTCCTCGTGACGAGCGGCCTCCTCTTCCCTACGTGCGATCTGCTGCTCCATATAAGTGCTTCGTGCAGCGCTCATGCCGCTTTGCAGGCTATATACACTTCGACGTTCAGAACCGCCAGCCTCCGATACTCCACACCATTCCAGGGATGGGCCTACGTTCGTGAAATGGCGGCTGCCACGCCAGTGGGCGCTGGATTTTTTAGCTGGACCGAAGGGAGTCAAGTGGGCGACATCGCTATGCCATGATGTTCGATGAGGGCCTGCCAGCGGAGCGTGGCTAGGGTGTGAAGTGTCGAAGGATGCTGGCCAAGGCGTGAATGTTTCGTGGGCGAGTGGGTATCGAACAAATTTGGTGTTCGGTCTAATTTCTGGCCAACGTGCAGCCGGAGGGGATCCATTTTGGTTCCCTTGAGGGACGCGATGCACAGTGCTGAAAGCAGGCCTCAGTGGCTTGGATTGTGTTGTGTGTAGTTGAGGAGTTCCCGGCGTTGCGTCTCGCAGATGCACCTGGGCGTAATTTTCGTTGCTTCGTATGGGTCCCACGACTCGGGCCTGGGGTGCTGGTGTATCCTTTGGGATCGTCGGCGCTGGATGAATTTTGGTCCCTTGGGCGATGCCATGGATTCCCTCTTCCTCCGCTTCACCTTCGTATTTCTCGTCGTCACGCCCTCCATTGTCATCATCGTTGCATTCTTCGTCCTCTTCGTCCTCGTCCTCCCCTTCGTCGCTTTCGTCCCCCTCATTCCTTTCCTGTCGATGTCTTCGGTTAGTCACTTGGGCCTCTTCTGAGACAGTGCCCCTAATCGGCCACACGTACCTCATTTACAGGTCGTCTTTCCTCACTTGTGTTCAGGTAAGCGGCCTCAAGTGGGTATACGCGTGGAGATCCAGGATTTAATGCCCTTGCAGGAGGCGCTCTAGCCACATAATGAGACGTTGGCTGATGCTGCGATGGTGCATTTACTGGAATCCATGGAGGTGGCAGTGCGCTCCATATGCGTTCTCTCCTGGCAGTTGGTGAGACCTTGGATGGTCGTGGTCGTACTGGCGGGGGGAACATCCTTTCAGCAACGCGCTGAGTCCCTTGGACAGATGGACCCCTCGTTGGAGGCAGTTTCCATGATTGCGCCCTGCTTGCAGAAAACGGAGTCGTCCCTGAATATTTGTTATTTCCTGTGACAGTCTGCGAAGGACGACCCCGCAGGGCATCGTAGGTCATAGGGTAGTGTCCGCGTTCAATCGCTGTGGAGGATGACTGAAAGCCGGACGGGGGAGCGAGGCGTTGCGTATCCCAATAAGGTCTCTCATTTTGCCATTTCAAGTTTGTCTGTGATGGTGCGATCGGATCTCCCATTCTCAAGCAGAGGTGACGTCTATAGAGGTACCAAGTCAGCCCAGAATCAGTCGATTCATGTACAAGCTGTCGAAGCTTACTTGTAGGGATTGGACAATAGCCAGCTGAACCAGAGATAGAGACGACAAAGGTGATACAAAACGCACAAAGAGCCCCTGACACATGCTCAGGTTTTCTATTTTCCTTGGGCACTGCAATAATACAGAACGGACCATGGGCGCAAGACGGATCGATCTTCCGTTGCCTCGAGGGATCCACGATGCTGAGAGTTATGTCATGAAAGTTTTGGAGCGCCCGGGTTTGAGTGGTCATTATTTTTCATTGATTAATGGCGTGGGAGAGCGAGGCAAGGCACAGCTGATAATGAAATAGAGGGTCTGGGTAGACTGAAGGTCACCCTTCAAGTTGATGGGTACAGGAAAGACAAAGAACATCCCTTAGTTGCGCTGCATCTACCGCTTACTGATTATAGGCTAGGTTGCACAGCTTTGTATGAGGCGTCGCCTCCGCCACTTGGGGGGAGCGAAGTTGGGGATGTGACCGGATGTCGGATGAGATGTATCCTAATGACAGGACAGCGACTACTAATTGAGGAATCAGCAATTTGACCAGATTGGGGGTGTCATGACTCTGTTCTGCTCATAGGGTACTACTGTAGCAAGATGAGCCGGACAAAGGTTGGCTGTGCAGGCTGGCTCACCACGAGCAATTTGGGTCGGTACTTCCATTTCAGATAGCCTCCCTCGGTTGGTCGGGCCGCCATGACCCAGTTTCTGAAGGTGAACAGCGACTCGGAAACGGAAACAGGACTCGGACATGCCAACATGGCATGTCCTCCACGTCTCTTCCTCTTGCAGACCCTCAATATACCTTCCCATCTCGCCGGACATAGTTTAAACTACCAGTCCCGATGGCCCATTTCTCTCGGATCAAGTCCCGGATGTGGCCAGAATGCAAACACTAATATTTGCACCATCCTTAGGATTCATACTGATTTGCAAGGCTCGGCTCAAAGCCCGGAAGCCCGGGCAGCCAAGCCCTAAAAGCCCGAGCCCAGCCGAGCCCTGGCGGCGGCTTTGGCGGGTCCAGGGCTCGGCATTGAGGATCCCGCAAGCGTGAGCCCAGCCCCTCAAGCCCAGGCTTTTGCTTTCTGACAGTTTCTGTGCCTGCGGGGTATGAAATTTATGAAAGTTTGTGATCCGCAATCAACATCAACGATCGCAATGACCCTCCAACAACTGCCAGTGCCGGCACGCGCTGTAGCCCGCCGTGATTGGCCCTCTCGCGCTCTGTCTTGGCCCCCTTGCCTCTCTTGCCTCGCCTCCAAACTCCTGCCCTCACCCTTGCTGCCACACAATCGCAGGAATCACGATCTGCAAACGCCGTAGCTAGCTCAAGCCGGACATTGTCGAGGCCTTACAGTTCATGAAGTGCCTATTTCCAAGAACCCCTGTTTCGTGAAGAGCAAAGCACTGCACTCGAGGGTGAGGAGGGGTTCTTGAGGTTATTGGCGATGCTGCAAGAGGTGAGGAGGGAGCGGAAGGAGAAAAGGGTTGGGATGGCTTACTTGGTGACCTTCAGGACGATGAGGGTTTCCAGGATGTTGATGCCGATGATGTTTTCGTTCAGGCCATTGTGTAGGGACTCGTTTATAATCAAGTGGGGACACATTTTAGAAGTGTCCTTTGGATCACTCGGACAAGCTCATGAAAGTACACCGCACGCGCCCCCACCAGCTGTCCCAGTATAATTCTGCGCCAGCAACCCAAGGACGCCCCCGTCCACACCTAGTCCCTCCTCTTCCTCCTCCTGTATTGACCGTCCAACCCCAGTGACACGTCGATGCCTCCTCGCGCTATCGACATACGACTCCCCCATGCAGTAATTGGTTCCGGTGGCCTTGTTGACAGTGCTTTTGCAGGAAATGGACGACCAGCCCCAAATCACAAGCCTGAGACACTTGCAAGATACTCGACGGTAATAAAGTGAAGTAGGAACACCAATGACGCATTAAGGCGTCTTCTCGGACACAAACACTGCTTCCGAAGTGTATGGCAGACCGATGGTCCGCGCGTGAGTTCGAAAGAAGGGATAAGATAAAGTCGAATAAGGGGGAGGCAGATCGGCGGTTGTTAATCGCTCGACCGTTTGTGAAAGCACGCGTGAAACGGGGGGAAAAGAATGTCTTTGATTGCACGCCCTCGCCCGGGCCAGGCAAGAGGGATTATATACAAATATGTAATGCGAGTCTGATGGCCAAGCAGAAAATGGAAAGTAAAAGGAGCGACAGAATTCTAGACAAAGGAGTGGGGGAGAGACGTACGAAAGAAGAGCAGATTGTCCTAAAAGTAGCAAGATAAAAAGGCCGGCAATGTGTGGTCCAAGCGGGGCCTGAGCGCTGAGCGGCGAGGCGTCGCATGAGTTGTTGTCTTGATGGTTCGAGGTGAGGAGGGCCAAAGCGGAGAGGGCCCGGCCAAAGCGGAGAGGGCCCGGCCAAAGCAGACGTGTGGCAGGCTCGGAAGGCGTCACATGGTCGAAAGAGGCTGAACCCGAGGCTACGGCGATTCCACACCCTACAGAAGGCAGGGCACGGACTTGGACCCGAGACTCGTACACTTTAGCACTTATGCAAACAATCAGTAAGCATCGTCCTTCTCGAGGATACATGACACGGGACATGACACACGTACAGTCGGTGCAGAAACCCATTTCCACCAGCTCAACCCCATGAACTTGAGGGATGTCCGATGAAATACGACGTCTACTGTAAACCTTTTCGTCGTCCAAGCACGTCTAAATGCTTTCGTACATCGCCCTCCGAGGCTTCCACAAGCTCAACACTCCCGCTCGGGATCGGCATCGGTGTCGCCTTCTTCGCCAATGAAGTTGGGGCAGAGGAAGACGGCCAGGCATGCTGCGGCGGCGGGTGGCAAGCGCGACGGACCCATTGGAGTAGCCCAGCACGACACTTGTTGGTGGCGATGACGATTTTGTTCAGACTATTGTGTAGGGACTCGTTTAATCAAGTGGGGACAGTGTGGGGACACATTTAATCGATCCTTACGCTGAAGCCCGAGCCCCATCAAGAGCCCAAGCCCGGGCCTTTGAGCCGTGCCGAGACCTGCAAATCACTACAGTTAGGAAAGCTCAAGTCACCTGGTCCGAATGAGACACTTTTTCTATCCAGAGCAGAATGAAGAAAGTGCGGAGGTCTTATACCCCTGCGGTTAAATAAAAGCTCACCCTTTCGAGAGATGTGCGATACAGCCATGAACAAGGCGCCTTTCTCCTTTGAAGATATCGTCACCACTTCCCTGGACCCATCAACCCCAACACAGCCGATGCAAGTTCGACTGGAAATCGAAACTCGGTGGCCCGGCGATTGTGAAATGGTTGTGGCTTCCCTATCCAAGGCTACGAGACCACGATCAACACTCATAGAACATAACTACTACGCGAGAAGCATACTATAGGACATCTCAAAACACGATCGCGCATCACGCAATATGCACATTCATATCACTCCCCTTGTAACGTCAAAGCACTTGCCGCACATCCGCAAGTGTCGACAACGAGTCGACAACGAAACTCGAGTGTCAAGACGACACACGGGCTGCCCATGCGAGCACCGACACCACACATGCCCGAGCTGGAGTTGCTCCCACCCATATCAGGATGGCAACCTGGCGCGCTACTACCGCGCTCGTCCTTAACACCGCAGTAGACGTTACGCAACGATAACTATGTTATGGGGGTAGAAACCTAGATTAAACGCACTCTACCGTACAACATTACCAGTACCATGTACATACTAGAAGTGCTACGTGGGGTTCTGTACCCCGAGGCGCACATAAATTGAATCCAAAAAAAAAAAAAAAAATCCACGATCAACAACGCTAACCCCACCTGTGAAGTGGTACGAAGCCAGGGTGATGGTGAAGCCGGTGAAGGCTCACAAGAATCGGGGATGGGAGTTGAGAGGAAGGCCAAGAACGTACTAATCACGTCCATGCGTCGTAAACTTATGGTGCTCATTCACTTGACAATTCAGCACAAGTGACCGACAAAGTGCACTTTTGTTCAATTGCTCCAGGCGAAACCGTCCAACACCCACGTTAATGCGACCCTGATGAGGAATGAACGAGCCCTGTCATAATCGAATAGAACTATTCCAAGTTCTTCCATGGCCCGGGTGGGAGGTGAGAAGCAAGCCATATGGCCGCGAATGTGCATAACGTCAGTGCGTAGAACACGCCATAACCACCCATAATGTTATTCTCTAATGAGAAGGAGAAGAGTGAGCCCGTGATTGCAGGTCCAAAGGCGCGCAGTATGCAATTAACAGTTT
>Ga0307512_10005171_pt1 | contig 13762 bp, 11 predicted proteins | sample 14_EM_MG_FD_200267 | JGI IMG/M metagenome (GOLD analysis project Ga0307512, IMG submission 200267) | Populus trichocarpa ectomycorrhiza microbial communities from riparian zone in the Pacific Northwest, United States - 14_EM | ecosystem: Host-associated > Plants > Roots > Unclassified | place... | reverse complement strand
TTTAATGTCATATACTCGGTAATGATGAAAAGAATGGGTTAGAAATCATCCATAATGTTTAAAATGAACTGGGGCATGTTTGAAGTTGTCATGTGTGGATTTTCTATTGTAGGATGTTTCTGAAGAACTGAAACGATGAAAATTAAGAGGAAATTCTGCTGAAATTTTGTTAAGAGTTGAGATTGAACTATTTTTTTTAAAAAAAATCCCCAAATTTCTAAAAATATGACAATAATGGTTTAAATGTATATTGAAATGTTATGGTTTAGTGTTTGGCTATAGACCTGGATATTAATTTATGGTAAGCTGTTGTTTGGATGAAGTCCTACACAATAAATAATTATATTTATATTATAGTCTGACGTTTAGACGTAGACTATCGATGTTGAATGTGATAAGTTATCGTTAGGACGGAGTCAATGTTATTGCTTAGTATTATGGTTCTGGGTTATTACAAGTGAGACCTAACTTCTTAAAAGTATGTAAAGCAGAAGATTATTGTAAGGATTGCCCCTTTACCTTTTTAATTATTTAAAATGGTTTGTAATTGTTAGTTTGCATTGAAATTCATATGTGTTGTGTATAATTGCTATCATAAGAGATTATGCTGATAAGACAACACACACACACACACACATAACCGCAATGACAGAACCAATAATATATCTTCCTAGGTTAATTATTGCCTGAAAAAACATCAAATTAATGTTTTTTTTTTTATCATTTTGATGTATTGATGTTATAATAAACAAATTATTTTGATGCATTTTCAATTGAAAAACACTTCACATCACATTACCAAACACGAGTATTTGTTTTTACATGTGATCTCTAAAAAGCATATATGTATTAGTTCTAGGTATCTCTCATACCTTAACTTATGAGAACAACTGTTTCATTTCATAACAAAAATAATATAATATGTATTGATTTCAACAACTTTCATTAATGTCAAGTCTTAATAGAGCATCAACCGATGTTATAGGAATCTTATAATTATAATCACTTTATAATTTTCTTTTCAAAGAATTTTGTTTTAAGAACTTTATTTTTACTCTAGATTTATTAATCAAATATAAAATAATATTAAAGATAAAAAATACTTTTATTAATAATAAATATATTTTGCATGGACAAAATCAATGTCACATGTAACAAATTAATTGGACAAGGGTATATACACTAAGAACACACACACAATACATTGAAACCTAAGGAAATATATTGTTTTCAATATAGATGCAGACTCTTATCATTAATTTACCTCTACATTTGCTTCCAAGATATAGGGACAACTCTTTCATTTCTAGGGTATATCTCTTTCGCTTCTAGGGTTTATCATAGGGAGTTGGTGAGAGAGAATATATGCTCTTTCATGGATAGGCTATGCCAACCATTAACTATCAAAATTAAACTTGCGTGCTTTATCATGGCTAGGTCATCCTAACCACTGACTTCCAAAATTAGACCCATTATCGAAAAAAAATAGGTTTGGTTTTTCTCATAATCTCATTAAAAAACTCCATGAAAAGAGAGGATAAAAAAATAAATGCTTCAACTCATTGCACATAACCAAGACAACCACCAATATAACATACAAAGTAATTAAACTACACAAGTTTACCTTACAAAAAGAAATTCCTAGCACTAGATCCACCTCATATGGTGTATAGTGTAGGAGCCTAACAAATCACTGAAAAACAATTGTTGTAATAGTCTAACAAAAAAACTCACCTATCAAATCAAAGAAAATTTGTTTAATGAAATTAAGGATCCCCTTACCAATAACTGACTAAAAAGATGGAATGGATGGTCGTCCCGTAAAAAAGGACCTAGTTTAAAAGGATGGATTTTGTCTTAAATCATGATAGGTTGAGGATTGATTTGTGAAATACTGGCTTTGTTTGATAATGTGGTTCGATTAGCTTTTTAAAGTGCTTTTTGCTTGGAAAAACATCAAATTAATGTTTTTATGATTATTTTGATGTGCTGATATCAAAATTAAAAAAATTGAAAAAAAAATCACTTTAATGCATTTTCAATTGAAAAACACTCCACACTACATTAATAAACACGAGTGTTTGTTTTTGTGTTATAATTACTTTTCAAAATGCTTTTAAATTGTTTTTCACTTGAAAAGGTATCAAATTGATGCTTATTGGCTTATTTTTTTAAATTATTTTGATATGCTGATTTTAAAAATAAAAAATCTAAAAAATATCATTTTAATATATTTTTATCTAAAAATCTTTTTTTAAAAAAATATTCTACACCACATTAATGAGCATACTTAATAAATTGAGTTAGGGGTGAGTAAAAAAACCAACAAACTGAGAAAATCGAGAAAATTGAATCATGAAAAAAATTGATTAAACCGATTAGAATATTTTTTAAAAAATTAGGTTCGATTCGGTTTCATAAGCTTAAAATCAAAAAACCGAACCGAAACGGTTTAGTTAAAAATAAACAAAACCGAACCGAACCGAAAAGAACCCATTAGAAAGTAAAAAAAAAACCCAAAAAAAATATAATTTTCAGTATTTAATATTAAATTAACCAAACTGAACCAAAATTGAACAGAATCGAACCAAACCGAATCAAAACTGGTCGGTTGGAACCGGTTTTGGATTTTTTATATATTTTATAAAATTTTAGTTTTGTTGTTTTTATAGGTAAAAACCAAACTGAATTGAAAATAATTATCCTTAAGTGATGTAATATATAAGTTTATTTGATTTGATTTTATTTTATTTTATTATACGTGTGTGTCTGTGTGTCCCCCCTATATATATGTGTGTGTATCGCCACCGGCACGACATCTTGCGTTTAACCAAACCCTATAAATCATCCACGAAACCGGAAAAAAGAAATCTCCGGAAAAACCACGACTATAGTATTAAAGAAAAGAGATGGAAGAGGAGGAAGCAGAAATATACGACGGAGTTAGAGCACAGTTCCCTCTAACATTCGGCAAACAATCAAAATCTCAAACACCTCTCGAACAAATCCATAACACCACTATCCGAAAAGCACCACCCACCTCCGCCGCCAACGCCGAAACCCAATCCTCCTCTTCTAAAGCCTGGCCCGATTCTCTCCGTCCCACACCTAAATCATCCTCCAACCCCACCCCTTCACTTGGACCGCCACCACTGCGGCCTACTGGTTCCAATTCATTCGTCGCCCATGTTTCGATTGGACCTCCTCGACCACAAGCTCGGGGTGTAGACGACGAAGATGATGGGGAAGTTATGGTGGGGCCTCCGCGGCCTCCGCCGGGACTGGCTGCTGCTGCTGATGATGATGATGATGAGGAGGAGGAGGAGGAGGAGGAGGATGGTGTGATGATTGGACCACTTCGTCCGCCGGAACCAGCGGATTCGGATGAGGAGGATTTTCTGTATCGGATTCCAACGAGTAATGAGATTGTACTTGGAGGCCACTCTAAGGTAACTCTAGTTATGTTTTGATAAAAAAAAATGGTGAAATTTTGCTCTTGGGATTTTAATTTGAGTGACTGTTTGTCTGTCAGGTTGTTTCAGCTCTTGCTGTAGATCATACTGGGTCTAGAGTTCTTTCTGGTAGTTATGACTATACAGTTAGAATGTACGATTTTCAAGGGATGAATTCGCGTTTACAATCATTTAGGCAGCTTGAACCATCTGAAGGCCATCAAGTTCGTAATTTGAGCTGGAGTCCTTCCGCAGACCGGTTTTTATGCGTCACTGGTTCTGCTCAAGCTAAGGTATGATTTATTTATTTCTTCATGTGGGTATCTTTGGTTATTACCATTTGATCGGAACCACGGCAAGGATTGTGGAACTCTCGTTTGTTTTTGTTTGTGTCTCAGATATTTGACCGTGATGGGCTTACACTAGGTGAGTTTGTCAAGGGGGATATGTACATTCGTGACTTGAAGAATACAAAGGGTCACATTTCTGGATTGACTTGCGGGGAGTGGCATCCTCAAGCCAAGGAGACAATTCTAACATCATCAGAGGACGGTTCACTACGTATATGGGATGTGAATGATTTCAAAAGTCAAAAGCAGGTTTGCTGTTTTTTCAAGTTGCTTAATTCTGCTACTTGAAATTATGATGAGTTCCATACAACCATTCTGTTTTGGGGAACTTGGTTTCACTTCATTTGACAGTCAACGAAGCTGTTTTAGTGGCTCCTAGGATGCTTTTTTGCATGTGCACTGGAGGGTTATAATGTTTCTGTTTCCATGTGTGCTTATGGGTTACATTAATTGTGATATATTTGAAAGTGTTATTCTCATTCAACTAGGAAATATATGAAAGTAGGTAAACTAACATTGCAGTTGTTCATTTTAACTAGGTCATTAAACCAAAGCTTGCTCGGCCTGGAAGAGTTCCAGTTACCACATGTGCTTGGGATCGTGAAGGAAAGCGCATTGCCGGCGGCATTGGAGATGGTTCTATACAGGTTTGTGTTTCTGAATTGTGGTTGTCTTCTTTTTTTCATTGAACCCTCTTTCACTTCAGTTATTTCATTTTTCTTGACACACATGTTGCTTAATTTGTATTCATAGATATGGAGCCTTAAGCCTGGATGGGGAAGCAGGCCAGATGTTTTTGTTGAGAAGGGTCATTCAGATGACATCACTTGCCTCAAATTTTCTAGTGATGGACAAATTTTACTCTCAAGAAGCTCTGATTGTTCACTGAAGGTAGTGATGAAACATTCATTTAGAGAGTATTGTGTTTTCACTTCACTAATATATGTTTATTCTCGATACTTATCACACCCTTCTTCATATCTATATTTTCATGTGTTAGGTTTGGGATTTGCGGCAAATGAAAGAGGCCCTTAAAGTCTTTGAGAATCTTCCAAATAACTATGCTCAAACAAATATTGCATTTAGTCCTGATGAGCAGCTTTTCTTGACTGGAACATCTTTTGAAAGGGAGAGCAAAACTGGAGGTGTATTGTGCTTTTACAACCGGGCAAAACTTGAACTTGTTTCAAGAGTTGGTATTTCTCTGACTAGCAGTGTTGTGCAGTGTGCTTGGCATCCAAAGCTAAATCAGGTAACACCAAATGATATATGCTGCTTTATTCTTATTGTCAATATAGGTGGGGTCTTGGATGCACCAAGATATGATATATGCTGCTTTATTCTTATTGTCACTATAAGGTGGTCTTGGATGCACCAAGACATTGCCTGTATGTTTATTTATTTATTCTTGTGCAAATGAGGGATACATTAGTTTTCCTCAACCTAGGAGCATTTGTTTCGTGTAAAATATTTTACAAATGGTATTCTGGTTAAACATTTTACATGGAAAAGATTTTATGATGTTTGGTAGCAATGAAATGAAAAATATGGTGGTAATGGAATTGTGAAAAGAGGATGGTGGTGATGAGGTAGTAGTGTAGAAAGTGACGACAAAAAGAGTGGTGGTGGTATTGGCGTGGTGAAATAGTTGGACAATTGTGAATTGATTGATTTGCGTAAAGAACTTTATGAACTTAAAATATTTTTCAACAAATGAACAAAGTTTATAACAAACATTGGAAAATTTAGTAAAATATTTTACGCAAAACACATACCCCCCTCAGTAGCACTTTTTTTAATACACATGCCCATCCATACAAACTGAAGCCTTGCCTACTTTGTTTGTTTAAAGATCTTTGCAACAGCTGGAGATAAAAGCCGAGGAGGAACCCACGTACTATATGATCCAACCTTCAGTGAGAGAGGAGCTCTTGTATGTGTTGCATCCGCACCCCGGAAAAAATCTTTGGATGATTTTGAGGTGCAGCCCGTCATTCACAACCCTCATGCACTACCCTTGTTTAGAGATCAGCCAAGCCGAAAGCGTCAGCGAGAGAAAACATTGAAGGATCCCCTTAAGTCCCACAAACCTGAACTTCCAATGACAGGACCAGGTTTTGGTGGAAGAGTTGGTGCTAGTAAAGGAAGCTTATTGACTCAATATCTTCTTAAGGTCATGTTTCCCGTCTAACCATTTTCTCATCGTTATTTAATTCTTAATGAAGCCAGCAGGAAAAACTGACATTTGGATTTCATTACAGCAAGGGGGAATGATCAAGGAGACATGGATGGAGGAAGACCCACGAGAAGCTATATTGAAGTATGCTGATGCTGCGGAAAAAGATCCCAAATACATTGCTCCAGCATATGCGCAAACCCAGCCTGACCCAGTTTTTGCAAAGTCGGATTCCGAGGATGAAGAAAAATGATCCAAGTATGATGGTGTGTTTCATTTGCTACTCATTTCCCTATTATGGGATTTATAATATTTTTCCTTAGTTGTGACAATGTAATTGATTGGCATGTCTGAGGAAATTCTTTTCGCTACTTCCGTCATTCTATTGATTTTCAATGCTTTTTATTTGCATGCAAGGTCAGGTCGGTCTGCCTCTACATCAACCTGAATTTTATTTCAGAAGCTGAAACATTGAAGTGAACATCAATGAATATGCAGAGGTATCGTAATTTCTCTCATGCAATGCTCATGGAAGTGATTCCATGAATCACAACCTGGCTTCTACAAAATAGGTTTTTCATGGCTTCTACAAGTTTCTAACATAAAAATAGAGAAAAAAATGGTGAGAATCCGGAAGAGGATCTGCTTTCTTTGCCCATGGTTTATGTATTTTTAGGCTATTTTTGTAGCTTTTGCATCGAGTGTTCAAAATATTAGGAATTGGGTGCTTGTGGAGGCATCTGCAAAATCTAAGGCAGTCAAATATGGTTTCAACTAAGGTGATTGAACTTGTAGAATACTCTGATTCTTGAGCAGTTTATTCGTGTCTACAAGTGACCAATCAGTCTTGTATATTTGCCATATTAGATATTTTTGTAGCTTTTGTATCATATTGCATGTGTCTTCAACCGATACTAGAAGCAATATCAAAATGTTTCTATATTACGAAGTTCATTTTTCTGTTTTCCTTGCAACTCAGCTAAACATCACCAATGCACGGTTGATGGCTCCAAAAGCCTTTTGTCAGTAACAGCAGTAACCGAGGCCATCATCCTGCATTGCTTAGATTATCTTAGTTATCATCTGGAAAGATTGCTCCGGGGCTTGGAAATGATCAAGTTAGGAGCTCTCATGCTCAAAGCTCGACAAGCGAGAGCCTGACAGCACGGCAAACAGTTGTGTGTCTACGAAATGCTGCAAACCCAAAAACCATTGAAAGCCAATTCGAAAATCAAGACTGCAAATCAGCTTGTGAAAAGATTATAGAGGTTTTTATCTTCGAGTCAGCAGGTTTGTGCTGTATACCAACCTGCAAGAGAAAAAAGCAGTATTAAAACGTTCTGGATAATTCTATTTTTATGGATGGTACTTCTCGTAGCTAGCCTCCAATATCCTATTTTATTTGACTGATTAACTCGAGTTACTAACACGAAGGATTAGATAAAGCACGTTTCATACAAAATGTTCACCCCAAGTCCTAACACAAACCATTCCGACCCCATCACACCTGTATACATGGAGGCCAGATCAACAGCTCCAAAACAGAGAAGTTGCTGTAAGGTCTTGTCACAGCACCTGATTGATTCCTCCTTTGACCGAACCCCTTATTCAATGGCTCCCAGTAAACTAGCATATGATACATCCCAGTCAATGGCCATTGACTGACAAGTATTTATTCCCAGTAATTCTAAGTTTACTACAAACTGACAAGGATGTTGTTACATGGAACAAGATTTTTGAGTCTTCATATTTATCAAAAACTGGCACCAGCCACCAGCCCAATGCTTGGCCAACAATAGAACTTTCCGCCATCACTTGATACCAGTCTCTATCCTTAAAAAAGTGAAACCTTAAAAAAATGAAATGAAGTCTTTACTCATTTCAATCGAGATCAGATAAAACCAAACCTTATACGCATCCAGCGTAATGATTTGGATTTCCAAGAGATTATGTTTTGCAAGTACATGACAAGCGGATTTACTATCAACTATTATTCATGCATATAAAATATAGCGCAATACATAATTTTGAGTGATAGTTTTTTCATTTTCATGTTTTTGAATTGTTTGGTCATCTCTTTCAAGGCAAATTGCTTAGAACATGATTCCAAACAAACTACCGATTCATTTCCTTGAAATTGCAAACAAAAAGATAATTGGTTATGAATTTCTTCAATTTAACTATTAATTGATCCTAAACTTTGATTTTCTTGCAATTTTGTCTCTGATTTCAATCAATTGACTTTGTAAAAATTGAGTTTGGTCCTTTAAAATATCAATTTTCTTGATTAAGCCCAAATTGGACTCCCAAACTTAATTTTTACCAATTAAGTCCCTAAAGAAATTAATTTGATCCATTAAAAGTATAATTAAGTCCTTACACCAAATTAATTCTTAAAAATAATTAAACTTTTAATTCGACCAATTATTAAATCAAATTGACCTATTAAAAATCTAATTAAGTCCCTGAACTTAATTTTTTATATACAAATTCATCCAATAACCATTTAATTTAACCTTAGATTTGCATTGTCTCTTCAGTCTTGGGTACAATAGGGTATGGTTAGGATCCCAATTTTATCCAAAACTCCACCTTGTTTCATTTACATATTTGAAACCTTTTCCAGTATATTTTTGCCTAGTTGTCAGTCTTTTGTTATTATTACTTTTATTTTTTATTTTTTGAAAGGAAAAAAGTAAATTTGGGGGAAGAACCCAAAATAGGTTATAACACTAACGTTTCTCTAGTAGAAAAAAAATTAAATCGTGTGGGGGTTGACCCGATCAACTTAAAGGGTCCAAAGGCAACCTAAAAGATCACTAAGAATATAGTTTGACTAAAAAAAATCAAGATATCTTTTTTTTAAAAAAATATTGCGATGACAATTTATTGGATCGATCTGGGTTAACTTGTTAAATCCACGATTTGGGTCACCATAATAATCTCATATAAAACAAATCAAAACAAATTATGATGCTTAATTCCCAAGCAACCCAATGTTAAAGGATGAAATTAAAAAAAATCAATTAAAAAAAAAGAACACAAAAAGACCCGAGTTAAGTCGGGTTAACCCGCTAAACCCATGACTTAGGTCATGAGATCTGGATAACTTCATAGAAATTAAATAAAAAAATAACCCAAGTAAACCCGGGTTAACATGCCAAACTTGTGACCTGAGTCATGAGATTGAGATAACCTCATACAAATCAAATCGAAAAAAATTATAAAGTTTGATTCCCAATAAATTCATTTTGGAAAGATGGAATTAGAAAACAAATCAATTTTAAAAAAGGACACAATAAAACCGTTGAAGTCTATCGAGGTTAACCCATAAAATGCGTGGTTCAAGTTATGAGACCGAAATAGCCTTATGGAAAACAAACTGAACAAATCATAAAGATTAATTTCTAATCAACCAAATATTGAAGGATGAAATTGAAAAAAAATATCAATTAAAACAAAAAACTTGGGTCAACCAGGTTGACTCGCTAAACTAACGACATGAGTCATGAGACTAAGATAACCATATAGAAAGCAAGTCGCAACTAATCATGAAACCCAATCTCTAATAAACCAAATATCAAATGATGAAATTAGAGGAAAAAACATAGATTTTAATAAAAAAAAATCAAAGGCAAAAAATATATTTATTGCAAAAAATAGTGTTTTCTGAGGTGATGCATAGTAAAAGCTTAGTTATGAAACCCGGTCCGGGGGTTGACCAGGCTAAGGGGTTGAGTCCCAGGTCACATAAATTGACTTGGGTCAACCCAGGAAAATAATAATAAAAATGTTTGAGGTTTTAATATCCCATATGAAAAAGTTAAGAAATAATCCATGTGGATGTAGATTATATATATTGTAAATAATGAAGTTTAAAAGATTATTTCAGAAGGTTTTTTATCCCACTTTTTATGTTCTTTTTTTAAGTTGAAGTATTTAAACCAAAAAAGATTTCTTATCTCACATTGAAAAACAAAACACAAACATAAAGTATATATACCAGTTGGCTTCCAATCCCACACTGGAAAAATAAAAATCTCTTCTAATATTTATATAATGAACTTTGATATATGTTAGTAACCAATAAGGAAATGGTGGCAGGCTCGTGTGTATAAGGTTGGGCCGAGCGTGATAAAAACATTTGATTGCCTCCTATGTGAGCGAGGCAACGCCTATGCTCTCTCGACCTATTTTTTGCCTTTATTTATAATTTGTTTCTGTCCCTCTTTTAACTAAAACCACTATTTTTTTGTAATTTTTTTTTGTCCTCTCTTTAACTAAAACCACTATTTTGTTTCTCTTTTTTATCCCTCTTTTTGTTCCACATAAAGAGATTCATACACATAGTTTTCAAAAAATATGATTGACTTAATTTTTCAGATTGTTAAAAAATGTAATTTGTTTTTTCACATGGAAATGTTCATGGACATGCTATAGAAGTTTTTATAAGAAAAATAGAATGTCAATTAGATCAAAGATTAAAATTTTCAGTTTGTTATAAAATATTGACATACAAAAATATGGGTCTTTGCTAGGTTTTTTCGAGTCGCGGGTTGGCCAGGCAGGTCAAGCAGAATTCACTGGGCTAATTGCATGCCTGATTTTTACCTTCTTCATACCCAGCTAGGACCCCGAGTCACTCGGGTCCTAGGTCAACCCATCAAGTCAAGCCGGGTTTGATAACTATGAGTAAAAGTACTCTTTTAGTTTTGTAATAATAATAATAATAATAATAATAATAATAATAATTAGTATAAATAAAAATAGAGAAAAAAAATAACTTAGTGCAAAATTAAAAGTTCAAAAACCTTTTAACCCATAAACAAACTAAGCGGCTAAAAACCTAAAATTCCTTTCTCTGATTTGAATGAACGACGATGCTAGCTGTTATTGCTTCTACTTGAAAGTAGTCAATAGTTTCTCCTTTGTTTGTGTGTCTTTAGGATAATGTTTGATTACTGTCCTGAGATGGAAGAGACATAAACAGTGGAGATAAGACAAAAAATAAGACTAAGACAATTATGTTTGGTAGTGATGTACAAAATAAAGTGTTTGTCTCTATATCCTGTTTGTTTATGGTCGAAAAAACATAATAAAATATGAAAAAAATTATTTTTCCTTTAATATGTATTGTTATCAAACTTATATATTTTAAAAAATTCAATATTTTTTTACTTTAGTTTATATCGAGTGTTGAAATTAATAATATTATAATAATCCTAGTAATAAAACCTGGACTAATTTGATGATTTGATCTAGGGCTTGAATAAGCTCAAGTTTAAGAAAAAATAGAGGAATGATTGACTTGCCTTAGCTCAATAAAAAACTCAAGTCAACTTAGGTTAAAACATGGGTAAAAAACCCATTAATTGTTTTGAAAAAAAAAATAAAAATTTTGGGCCAGCTGAGTTGACCCTCTCGACCTATGACCTGAACCTTGCCTTGGGTCGACTTCCGAGTCAGGTTTTAAAACTAAGATAATAATTATTTTTATCTATATGTTGACTCTGGTCAGCTCATGTTGACCCTCCCAACCTATGACCCGAATCTTGCCTCATTTAACCCCCAAGTCGGGTTTTAAAACAACAATAATAACAACTTTTATCCTTATATTGACCTGGATCAACCCGAGTTGACCCACCTGATCCATGACTAGGTCCTTACCCCGGGTTGACCCCCAAATAAAGTTTTAAAACTATGATAATAATCACTTTTATTTTATGTTGACCTAGGTCAACTCAAGTTGATCCTCCTAACATGTGACCTGGGTCGACCCTCGAGTTGGGTTTTAAAACTATGATAATAACCACTTTTGTTCTTATGTTAACTCGGGTCAATGGTCAATCCCACTCGTGACCCGGAACTTGCCCCAGATCGACTCCCAAATCGAATTTTAAAACTATTATAATAATTATTTTATTCTTACGTTGATTTGGGTCAACCCAACCCGTGACCCGGGCCTCGACCAGTGACCCGATATTTGCTCTGGATTGACTCCCGAGTTGGGTTTTAAAACTATAATAATAATCATTTTTATTATTACATGTCTTCGTTGGATAATTTTGGAATTGAAAGTTTTTTACAAGGATATTTTATGAATGAAAAATAATAAATATTGTTTCTGGAGACTTGTCTTCTTTGTAACTCATGTTTTAAAAGTACATAAATTCACTTTAAAACTGTCTCGGAGACATATTTATTTTTATGTTTTTATTTTTGTTTCTTCAACGAAACACATTTCTTTCTCTATTATATTTGTTTTTTTTAATCCCAAGATAATACTTGTCATCTTTGTAACTCATGTTTTGAAAGTTCATAAATTCATTTCAAAATTGTTCTAGAGGCAGATTTATTTTTATATATTTATTTTTGTTTCTTCAATGAAACACATTTATGTATTTATTGTCTTTATTTTTTTTTATCCCAAGATAATAACCAAACACAACTTAAAAGTGGCAAAAAAAAAAAAAGGAAAAAAAAAAGAGGAATGGAGCTATGGATGGAAGCCAAAACAGAGAGCTAGATTGCTGACCTTGAAGCTACCTATCTCCTCTCTTAAACACTCCGCTGTTCTTGAACTTAAAGTACCATTAATTAATATTTTGCTATTGCTATCAGTCCCATCATTGCAATTTCTTTTTTTGATTTTTTTCTCGTCTTTCTAAGTTTTTATTTTTTGGTAGGAGAAAGGTAATCAATATAACAAGATGGTTAACAAGCATTATTTTGGTGCTATTTGAAGAGAAAGATTAGAGATTCAGTTGAGATTTTGCATTCTGTTTGAATAAGTCTTAGATAAGTCCTAGTCTTTAGGGTACTTAGTTAGCGGTTAGTATTTCCTAATTCTTTTAGGTGCACTCATCACGTTGAGTAACATGTTAAGTAATATGAACTGTTTTTTCTCATTCTGTTAAGTCCGTAAAAGGCTATTTATAAGCCAAAGAATGTTCAATAAGAAGTGTAGTCATTTCCAGAATTATTGAGTAATCTACATTTTTGTGTTTTCTATTCATAACATTTTTGGTATCAGAGCCTGGGCTAGGTCTGGCAAAATCAAAGCAGCAGTCTTTGAGAATTGTTTTGCAGTAGCAGCGAAGATGACTACCGAAGGGAATTTTATGCAACCATCCATTCCTCGCTTTGATGGTCACTATGATCATTGGAGCATGTTGATGGAAAATTTCCTGCGATCTAAGGAATTATGGGGGCTGGTAGAGATTGACTATGAGGAGCCAACAAGTGGATCGGTACAGACAGTCGCACAACGGAGGAAGCTAGAAGAATTGAAGCTGAAAGACTTGAAAGTGAAAAACTTTCTCTTTCAGGCCATAGATCGGACGATATTGGAGACCATTCTTGTGAAGAAAACTTCCAAACAAATTTGGGACTCTATGAAGAAGAAGTTTGAAGGGAGTGCTAGGGTCAAGAGGTCACATCTACAAGCTCTCCGCATAGAGTTTGAAAACCTTGAGATGAAGACTGGAGAAGGAGTTTCTGAGTATTTTTCAAGAGTGTTATCAGTGGCCAACAAGATGAGAACATATGGGGATCAGATGCCAGATGTCACAGTGGTGGAGAAGATTCTCAGATCGCTGAGTGAAAAGTTCAATTATGTTGTCTGCTCGATTAAGGAGTCCAAAGACATCGATAAACTCTCTATTGATGAGCTGCAGAGTTCTTTAATTGTTCATGAACAAAAAATCCAGCGGCATACAAGAGATGAACAAGCACTCAAGATCAGCCATGAAGATAGATTTGGTGTAAGAGGACGAGGACAAAGT
>Ga0307512_10005170_pt1 | contig 13762 bp, 13 predicted proteins | sample 14_EM_MG_FD_200267 | JGI IMG/M metagenome (GOLD analysis project Ga0307512, IMG submission 200267) | Populus trichocarpa ectomycorrhiza microbial communities from riparian zone in the Pacific Northwest, United States - 14_EM | ecosystem: Host-associated > Plants > Roots > Unclassified | place... | reverse complement strand
GAGTGAGGCGTCGTCCTCCCGCGCGAAACGCCTGCCGTGCAGGTCGCGGTCCTCGTCGTAGGTCATGAAGGGCACCGCGTAGCCACAGGAGTCGCGGACGAGTTCGGCCGTGACGACGATGACGGCACGCAGTCCGTGCAGGGTCGGGTCGATGTCCGGGAAACGGGTGAGCAGTTCCTTGAAGCGCGGGTCGTCGCGGAAGACCGGCTCGCCGTGGCCGTGCACCCGCACGATGTTCGGTGGACCCTGGAAGGCGCACCACATCAGCGTGATACGGCCGTTCTCCCGCAGATGTGCGATCGTCTCCGCGCCGGAGCCGGCGAAGTCCAGGTAGGCCACGGTGAGTTCGTCGAGCACCGCGAAGGAGCCCTTGAGGCCCTTGGGGGAGAGGTTGACCGTGCCGTCGCCCGACAGGGGCGCGGTAGCGGTGAAGAAGAGGGGCTGCGCCTCGATGAACGACCGCAGCCTGCCGTCCATGCGCTCATAAGTCTTTCCCACGCCTGCCGATTATCCGCGCAGGCCTTTCGCCTGTCTAAGGAATTACGGCCTCCACTTGCGTGGGCCTCCCTCCACCGGACTCCGGCCGTGGCCGCCCCGGCCGGCGCTGAATCGGGGCGGCCACAGCGCCTGTCACGTCACTGGGTGAGCGTGCAGGCAGCCAGGGAGTCGAGGCCGGTCGGCTTGGTCGAGGTGCGGCCGATGGCGATCGCGATGCGGTCGATGGTCGACTTCCGCTTGTCGGCCAGCGGGCCGAGAATCGCGTTCTGCACGAAGTTCGCGCCGCCCTCACCGACCGACGAGGCGAGCCGCTTGTCGGCCTCGTCGATCTGGGTCTGCAGCAGCGCCACATTGCGGTCCACTTCGGCCTTCGCCGAGGCCGGGACCGCCGGGAGCTGCGCGGCGACGTCCGGGCAGGTGATCGTGCCGGCGCCGGTGTTCCCGGTCTCGCCCGCGGCGTCGTCGGCGTCGTCGGCGCCGTCAGCGGCCGAGGCCGTTGCACTCGGCGTGGCCGTGGCGTCCCCGCCCGTGCCCGCGTCGTCGCCCGTGCCCGTCTCCCCGCCCGTACCGGCCGCGGAACCGTCGGCATCGAGGGTGCACGGCGCGAGCGCGTCCAGGCCCTGCGGCTTGTCGGCCGTGCGGCCGATGGCGGTGGCGATGCGGTTGACGGTGGCGATCCGCTTGTCCTCCAGGGGCCCGAGGATGGCGTTCTGCACGAAGTCGGGCCCGCCCTGGCCGACCGTGTCGGCGAGCCGCTTGTTCGCCTCGTCGATCTGGGTCTGCAGCAGCGCCACATTGCGGTCCACTTCGGCCTTCGCCGAGGCCGGGACCGCCGGGAGCTGCGCGGCGACGTCCGGGCAGGTGATGGCGCCGGGGGACGCCAGCGTCCGGGCGGTGTTCCCGTTGCTCCCGGACGGCGTCCCGGCGAGGGCAGAACCGGCGATCACCGCGCCGGACAACACCACGGCAGCAGCGCCGCCGATGATCGCGACGCGGCGCTTGTTGTATTTCGGAAGAGCCCTGGACATGCGAATGCCTCACTCGGGTCTGGGGTGACAGATGTGTCACCGGTGTGTGGCCGGTGTGTACAAACGCGGCACCTGCGTTCCTGCGGGATGTACGGGAAAGCGGTTGCTGGTGTTCAAGCGCCCCCTGAGATTGACGAATCATGCAGAGTTCTGCATACTCATGCATGTCAGTGAATGCAGATGGGAGGAGAACCCCGTGACCGAGCGCGTCGTACTCGCCTACTCAGGCGGTCTGGACACCTCCGTCGCCATCGGCTGGATCGCCGAGGAGACGGGCGCAGAGGTCATCGCCGTCGCGGTCGACGTCGGCCAGGGCGGCGAGGACCTGGACGTCATCCGCAAGCGCGCCCTCGCGTGCGGCGCCGTGGAGGCCGAAGTGGCCGACGCCAAGGACGAGTTCGCCGAGGAGTACTGCCTCCCGGCGATCAAGGCCAACGCCCTCTACATGGACCGCTATCCGCTGGTCTCCGCGCTCTCCCGGCCGACGATCGTCAAGCACCTCGTCGCCGCCGCCCAGAAGCACGGCGCCACCACCGTCGCGCACGGCTGCACCGGCAAGGGCAACGACCAGGTCCGCTTCGAGGCCGGCATCGTCGCCCTCGCCCCCGACCTCAAGTGCATCGCCCCGGTCCGCGACTACGCGATGACCCGCGACAAGGCGATCGCGTTCTGCGAGGAGAAGAACCTCCCGATCGCGACCACCAAGAAGTCCCCGTACTCCATCGACCAGAACGTCTTCGGACGCGCCGTGGAGACCGGCTTCCTCGAGGACATCTGGAACGCGCCGATCGAGGACATCTACGAGTACACGTCGAACCCGGCGGAGGCCCGCGAGGCCGACGAGGTGATCATCACCTTCAAGCAGGGCGTCCCGGTCGCGATCGACGGCAGGCCCGTCACCGTCCTCCAGGCGATCCAGCAGCTGAACGAGCGCGCCGGCGCCCAGGGCATCGGCCGCATCGACATGGTCGAGGACCGCCTCGTCGGCATCAAGTCCCGCGAGGTGTACGAGGCCCCGGGCGCGATCGCGCTGATCACGGCCCACCAGGAGCTGGAGAACGTCACCGTCGAGCGCGAACTCGCCCGCTACAAGCGGCAGGTCGAGCAGCGCTGGGGCGAACTCGTCTACGACGGCCAGTGGTTCTCCCCGCTCAAGCGCGCCCTGGACGGCTTCATCGACGAGGCGAACCAGCACGTGAACGGCGACATCCGGATGACCCTGCACGGCGGCCGCGCGGTCGTCACCGGCCGGCGCTCGGACACGTCGCTCTACGACTTCAACCTGGCGACGTACGACACGGGCGACACCTTCGACCAGGCCGCGGCCAAGGGCTTCATCGACATCTACAGCCTGTCGTCGAAGATGGCGGCGAAGCGGGACCTCGCGTAACGAGTAGCGTGATGACCGCCTCCCCACACATGGCGTGGGGAGGCGGTGGCACATCGACACCCTCCCTAGGAGCAACGCAAGTGAGCAGCAACAGCGGTGACGGACGGCTCTGGGGCGGCCGTTTCGCCGACGGTCCCGCCGAGGCCCTGGCGAAGCTGTCCGCGTCAGTCCACTTCGACTGGCGGCTGGCGCCCTACGACATCGCCGGTTCCCGCGCCCACGCGCGCGTGCTGCACAAGGCGGGCCTGCTCACGGACGACGAGCTGACGCGCATGCTCGCCGGCCTCGACCGGCTTGAGGCGGACGTCGCCGACGGCTCCTTCGTCGGCACGGTCGCCGACGAGGACGTCCATTCGGCCCTGGAACGCGGCCTGATCGAGCGCCTCGGCCCCGACCTCGGCGGCAAGCTGCGCGCGGGCCGCTCCCGCAACGACCAGGTCGCGACGCTCTTCCGGATGTGCCTGCGCGACCACGCCCGTACGATCGGCGGTCTGCTCGCCGACCTCCAGGACGCGCTGATCGGCCTCGCGGAGGCGCATCCGGACGTGGCGATGCCCGGCCGCACCCACCTCCAGCACGCCCAGCCGGTCCTCTTCGCCCACCACGTCCTGGCTCACGTCCAGTCGATGTCCCGGGACGCCGAGCGGCTGCGCCAGTGGGACGAGCGGACGGCGGTCTCGCCGTACGGCTCGGGCGCGCTGGCGGGCAGCAGTCTCGGTCTGGACCCGGAGGCGGTGGCGAAGGACCTGGGCTTCGAGCACGGCTCCGTCGCGAACTCGATCGACGGCACGGCCTCGCGCGACTTCGTCGCCGAGTTCGCCTTCATCACCGCGATGATCGGCGTGAACCTCTCCCGGATCGCCGAGGAGGTCATCATCTGGAACACGAAGGAGTTCTCCTTCGTGACCCTGCACGACGCCTTCTCCACGGGCTCGTCGATCATGCCGCAGAAGAAGAACCCGGACATCGCCGAGCTGGCGCGCGGCAAGTCGGGCCGTCTCATCGGCAACCTGACCGGCCTGATGGCGACGCTCAAGGCGCTGCCCCTCGCGTACAACCGCGACCTCCAGGAGGACAAGGAGCCGGTCTTCGACTCCATCGACCAACTGGAGGTCCTGCTCCCGGCGTTCACCGGCATGATGGCCACGCTGACCGTCCACCGCGAGCGCATGGAGGAGCTGGCCCCGGCCGGCTTCTCGCTCGCCACCGACATCGCCGAGTGGCTGGTCAAGCAGGGCGTGCCCTTCCGGGTGGCGCACGAGGTCGCCGGCGAGTGCGTGAAGGCCGCCGAGGCCGAGGGCAAGGAGCTGGGCGACCTGACGGACGAGCAGTTCGCCAAGATCTCCGCCCACCTCACCCCCGAGGTCCGCTCCGTCCTCAACGTCCCCGGCGCCCTCGCCTCCCGCAACGGCCGCGGCGGCACGGCCCCCAGCGCGGTGGCCATCCAGCTGGCCGAGGTGAAGACGGACGTGGCGGCCCAGCACGAGTGGGCCACAGCCAAAGACAAGCGGTAACGGGAGCACCCCATAGGGACGCGGGGAACTGCGCGACAAGCCATAGCGATCCCGCACCCGCCAAGGGCCGTACATCCCGAGCTCTCAGGCGCCCTGCATTCACCGAAGGTCATCGCGGGTTACGTTGGTCAGGAGCCGTACCGGAGCCGACCAACGGAGCCCGCGATGCCCTTCGCCCGACTGGCCACAGCGACAACCCCCACCTGCCACATCGGACTAGGCCTCGCAGCCGTCGGCCGCCCCGGCTACATCAACCTGGGCCGCGACCAAGACCTCGGAGACAACCGCAGCGTAGAGACGCTGCGCACCCTCACCCACGAACTCCTCGACGCCGCCTACGCCCAGGGCGTCCGCTACTTCGACGCGGCCCGCTCCTACGGCCGCAGCGAGGAGTTCCTCGCCGACTGGCTCAGCGCCCGCCCCGACGTCGACGACATCGTCGTAGGCAGCAAATGGGGCTACACCTACACCGCCGGCTGGACGGCGGACGCCGAGACGCACGAGGTGAAGGACCACAGCGTCCAGGCGTACGAACGCCAGCGCGCCGAGACCGAGGGGTTGCTCGGCGACCGGCTCGACCTCTACCAGATCCACTCGGTGACCCCGGACAGCCCGGCCCTCACCGACAAGGAACTCCACGCCAAGCTGGCCGAAGCCGCGGCCCGGGGCCTGACGGTCGGCTTCTCCACCAGCGGCCCCGCCCAGGCGGACGCCATCCGCGCCGCCCTCGCCGTGACGGTCGACGGCGAGCCCCTCTTCCGTACCGTCCAGTCGACGTACAACGCCCTGGAGACCTCGGCCGCCCCCGCCCTCGCCGAGGCGCACGACGCCGGGCTGACGGTGATCGTCAAGGAGGCCATGGCCAACGGCCGACTCGCGGACCCGTACGCTCCGGAGGACCTCAAGGCCGTGGCCGCGGAGACGTCCCTCGGCTGCGACGCCGTGGCCCTCGCGCTCGTCCTGCGCCAGCCCTGGGCCGGGGTCGTCCTCTCCGGCGCCGCGACCGCCAACCAGCTCGCCTCCAACCTGCACGCCGCCGTCGTCGACCTGGACGATGACCAGCTGACCCGGCTGGCCACGCTGGCCGAGAACCCGCAGACGTACTGGGAGACGCGCGGGCAGCTGCCCTGGCACTGAGAGATCCCTGGTGAGCGATCACCCATGAGACAGGCGCGCCCGCGATGAGACACGCATGTCTCACATGGCTTATAGTTGTCTCATGGCTGTCGACCGTGACCACGTACTGCGCACCGCCGCGGCTCTGCTGACCCGGAAATCCACCGCGACCATGGACGAGGTCGCCAAGGCGGCCGGGATCAGCCGGGCCACGCTGCACCGCCAATTCGCGGGCCGCGACGCACTCGTACGCGCGCTGGAGTCGCTCGGCATCGCGGAGTGCGAGGGGGCGCTGGACGCGGCGCGGCTGGAGGAGGGGCCGGCGAGCGAGGCCGTACGACGTCTCGTGGCGGCGGTCGAACCGTCCGCCGCGCTGCTCGCCTTCCTCTACACCGAGAACCAGCTCTTCGAGGGCGAGGAGCAGCACGCGGGCTGGACCCGTATCGACGAACGCATCTCGGCCCTGTTCAGCCGCGGCCAGCGGGCCGGTGAGTTCCGCATCGACCTCACCCCGGCCTGGCTCACCGAGGCGCTGTACGGCCTGCTGGCCTCGGGCGCCTGGGCGGTGTCGGAAGGCCGCGTGGCCCCCAGGGACTTCACCCACATGATCGTCGAGCTGCTGCTCGGCGGCGCACTGCGACAAGACGCTTCACGGAGAGAGGAATCATGACCAGCACCCTGCAGCCGGCGACCACGACCGAGGCGGTGAAGCGTCCGGGCCGCTGGCTCGCGCTGTCCGTCCTCGTGCTCGCCGTGCTGCTGGTGGCCGTCGACGCGACCGTGCTCGGTCTCGCGACCCCGTACATCAGCGAGGACCTGAAGCCCTCCGGCACCCAGCTGCTCTGGATCGGCGACGTCTACTCCTTCGTCATCGCCGGACTGCTCGTCTCCATGGGCAGCCTCGGCGACCGCATCGGCCGCAAGCGGATCCTGCTCGTCGGCGCCACCGCGTTCGGTGCGATATCCGTCCTCAACGCCTATGCGACGACACCGGAGTTGATGATTCTGGCCCGCGCCCTGCTCGGCGTCGCGGGCGCGACCCTCATGCCCGCCACCCTCGCCCTGATCCGCAACCTCTTCCACGACCCGCGCGAGCGCAGCCTGGCCGTGGGCATCTGGGGCGCAACGGCCTCCGCGGGTACGGCGATCGGCCCGATCGCCGGCGGTTTCCTCCTTGAGCACTTCTGGTGGGGCTCGGTCTTCCTGATCAACCTGCCGGTGATGGCGGTCCTCGTCCTGGTGGGCATCCGCACCCTCCCCGAATCCCGCAACCCGAATCCGGGCCCCTGGGACCTGATCAGCGTGCTCCTGTCCCTGATCGGTGTGATCGGCGTCGTATACGCGGTCAAGGAGGCAGCGACACACGGCTTCGAGTGGCCCACGCTCGCCGCGGGCGCACTGGGCGCGGCGGCTCTGTTCTGGTTCGTACGCCGCCAACTCACGCTCCGCGCGCCCCTGCTGGACATGCGCCTGTTCCGCAACCGCGGATTCAGCGCCGCGGTCCTGGCCGACCTGCTGACCATCCTCGGCCTGTCGGGCCTGGTCTTCTTCCTCTCCCAGTATCTGCAACTCGTCCAGGGCAGGCGCCCGTTCGAGGCCGGCCTTGCCGAACTGCCCGCCGCGGTGGGCGCGGTGGCGGCGGGTCTGATCGCGGGCCGTGCGGCCCGCCGCTTCTCGGTCCGCACCGTCGTCGCGGGTGGCCTCGCCGCTGTGGGTCTGGCACTGGCCGTACTGACGACGCTGGACCGGTCGACCGGCTACCCGGTCCTCGGCGCCGCCTTGCTGGTGGTGGGCGTGGGCGCCGGCTTCTCCTTCACGGTGACCGCCGACGTCATCCTCTCCTCCGTACCGAAGGACCAGGCGGGCGCGGCCTCCGCGGTCTCGGAGACCGCATACGAACTGGGCGCGGCCCTGGGCATCGCGATCCTGGGCTCGATCGTGACGGGGATCTACCGGGGTTTCACCGCTCCGGCGGGTACGCCGGCCGGAGCGCACGAATCACTGGGCGGTGCGGTGGAAGCGGCGTCGGGAATGCCGTCACAGTCAGGGCAGGAAATGCTGACGTCGGCTCAAGAAGCCTTCGTCGACGGCCTCGGCATCGCGGCGGGCGCGGGCGCAGCGATCCTGCTGGCGACGGCGGCAGCCGCATGGTTCATGCTGCGAGACCAACGGCTGGACAGCGCACCGTAAGGGGCGCCGGGCCGTATCGATCTGCGGCTCCGCCGCGTGGGTGCGGGCAACCACGACGCACCCGCACCCGAAGCCCGGCCGAACCGCCGGAGACCTACGCGGCCTTCGCCTTGGTCGCGTACATGTCCACGTACTCCTGCCCCGACAACTGCATGACCTCGGTCATCACGGAGTCGGTGACAGCCCGCAGCACATACCGATCCCGGTCCATCCCCTCGTACCGCGAGAACTCCATCGCCTCACCGAACCGAACAGTGACCCGCCCGGGACGGGGGATCCCCGCACCCCCGGGCTGCAACTTGTCCGTGCCGATCATCGCGAAGGGAACGACAGGCGCCCCGGTCATCAGCGTCAGCCGCGCGATGCCGGTACGGCCCCGGTACAGCCGCCCGTCGGGCGACCTGGTGCCCTCGGGGTAGATCCCGAAGACCTTGCCCTCGTCGAGCACGCGCCGCCCGGTCATCAGCGCGGCAACACCGCCCCGACCGCCGTCGCGGTCCACCGGGATCATGCCGACGCCGGTGAAGAACCAGGCCATGAACCGGCCCTTGAGGCTCTTGCCGGTGACGTACTCGTCCTTGCCGATGAAGAAGACCTGACGGTCGCAGACCAGGGGCAGGATCATCGAGTCGATGAAGGTCAGGTGGTTGCCGGCCAGGATGACCGGACCATCGCCCGGAATGTGCTCCGCGCCCTCCACCTGTGGGCGGAACATCAGGCGCATGATCGGTCCGAGCAGTGCCTTGATGAGCGCGAAGCGGGACAACGGGCCCTCCGGTGTCAAGGTATTCGGTATGAGTCTGTGCAGGTGAGGACGATACTCGCGGTCCCCGGGGTCGTGCACATCGGGTTCACCGAGGTCTTACGCACTGTTGACGTGGGCTCACCTGGGGTGACACTTCGTTTCCTGCCGGTAATCAGCGCGGAACGATGTGACGGAAGTCGCGCCCCGCCGAACACGGGCACGTGCCGCCGAACGGAGTGCGCGCGCCGCCGAAAGGGGGGAGACGACACCATCCGCCTTCCCCGCTCCCGCGCCCCGATGCCGACGGTCCGTCAGAAATTTGTTCCCGTGTGACATCCCGTAGGTGACATCCCGAGTCACCCGCGTGTTCCGGCCAAGGTCTCCCTCGCGTCATGTCCACGCACCTACGATCGGCCCGCTGAAGGAAGAGATCGAGTCAGGTCAGGGGAGGCGCTCATGGGAACGCAGGAGAACGAGCAGACAGGCGGCACCGGACGACGGGCGCTCCTCGGTGCGGCGGTGCTGGGCGCGGGCGGAGCGGTGCTCGGCCTGTCCGGTACCGCGAGAGCCGCCGACGCCGGCCGGTACGGGGGCGGCGGGCTGAAGAGCCTGCCCAAGCCGACGATCGTCGGTCACCGCGGCGCCAGCGGCTACCGTCCCGAGCACACCTTCGGCTCGTACAACCTGGCCCTCGACCTGGGCGCCGACATCGTCGAGGCCGGCGACCTGGTGCCCACCAGGGACGGCCATCTGGTCTGCCGTCACGAGCCGGAGATCGGCGGGACGACGAACGTCGCCGACCACCCCGAGTTCGCCGGCCGCAAGACCACCAAGGTGCTCGACGGTGTCTCCACCACCGGCTGGTTCACCGAGGACTTCACGCTCGCCGAGCTGAAGACGCTGCGCGCGATCGAGCGCATTCCGGCCAACCGCCCGCACAACATGCTCTACAACGGCCGCTGGGAGATCCCCACCTTCGAGGAAGTCCTGCAGTGGCAGGACGAGCAGACCCGCAAGCGCGGCAAGCAGGTCTGGATCTACCCCGAGGCCAAGCACCCCACCTACTTCCGCAAGCTCGGCCTGGGCGTCGAGGAGCGGATCGCCAAGCTGTTGCACAAGCACGGCAAGGACAAGCGGAATTCGCCGGTCATCGTGCAGTCCTTCGAGCCGACCAGCATCCAGAAGCTGAACACGCTCGTGGACAACCCCCTGGTGGTGCTCCTGGACGCCGCGAACACGCGTCCCTACGACTTCGTCGCCACGGGCGACCCGCGCACCGTCGCCGACCTGATCACTCCGAAGGGCCTCAGGGAGATCGCCGGCTACGCACAGGGCATCGGCCCGACCCTCGACCTCATCATCACCAAGAACTCCGACGGCAGCCTCGGCAAGGAGACCACGCTCGTCGCCGACGCGCACAAGGTCGGCCTGATCCTGCACCCGTACACGATGCGCAACGAGAACCCCTTCCTGCCGAAGGAGTTCCGCAAGGGCACCGACGCGGACGCCTACGGCGACTCCTTCGGCGCCTTCAAGACGTACTTCGCGACCGGCATCGACGGCGTCTTCACCGACAACGCCGACACCGGTGTGCTGGCCCGCCAGGACTTCGTCAACGGCTGAGCCCGCGGCCCCGGTTGGGGTGACAGTCGGCCGTCCGGGCAACCTCGCGCCCGGGCGGCCGCGTCGTGCCGCATATGACGCACGAACTGGTTGCCGCCCTGCGCCCGCTGCTCACCGCCGAGGCCTTAGCCGAGGCACATGCCTCCGGCGCCGAGCCGGGCGACCTGGAACAGGCGGTCTGGCTCCGCCTCCTGGAGCACCTCGAGGTGGACGGCCCGCCCCTCGACCCCCCTCGCTGGCTGCGCAGCGCCGTACGCTCCGAGGCGCGCCGCACCCGCCGTACCACCCGCATCGAGCGGCCGTACGACATCGAGCCGGCCGGCGACATCGACCACGACCCCGAACAACTGGCCCTCGCGGCGGCCCGCGGCCGGGCCCTGCGCGACGCGGTCCGCCGGCTGCCCGGCCGCTGCCCCCGCCTGCTGGAGGCCCTCCTGTCCCCGAAGGACCTGACATACCGGGAAATCGCGGGGGAGTTGGGTATCTCACAGGGCAGTCTCGGTCCGGAACGTTCCAGATGCCTGGGATGTCTCCGTCGTTTGCTGACGCCGGAGGTTGCGGCCCACGAACCGCGGGGATAGGAGTGTGTACGACCGGCGATCAGGTGAGCGGGAGGCGTGCGCACATGGGCATGAGCGTGACCATCTCGGTAGCGACCGAGCAGGATGCAGAGCAGATCTTCAAGCTCCAGTACCTGTGCTTCCAGAGCGAGGCGGCGCTGTACGGCAACTACCGCATCGACCCGCTCGTCCAGTCCCTGGACTCGGTCCGTGAGGAGGTGGTCGCGGACTGCGTCTTCGTCGCGCGGCTCGGCGAAGAAGTGGTCGGTTCGGTGCGCGGCCGGGTCACCGACGACGGCTCCGCCTCCATCGGCAAGCTCTGCGTCCACCCCCGCCTCCAGGGCCACGGCATCGGCGCGAGGCTGCTGCGCGCCGCCGAGTCGGCACTGGCGGAGGAACGCGGCGCGAAGGTGTTCCGCCTGCACACCGGCCACCGCAGCGAGGGCAATCTGCGGTTGTACCGGCGGGTGGGCTACGAGGCGGTGGGCACGTCCCAGGGCAACGACGGGGTACCGATGGTCGTCCTGGAGAAGCCGGCGGGCGCGTTCGTGACTACCGCGTAGCGGTGCGGCGCGACTTCCGCAGCCAGTAAATGGCGGACACCGGGAGCAGTACGGGGATGAAGACGTACCCCATCCCGTAGTCGGACCAGACCGTCGCGTCCGGGAAGGCCGAGGGCTCGATCAGCGTCCAGGTGCCGACGATCAGCACGCCCGCGAGCTCGGCGGCGCAGCACACCAGCGCCGCCCTGCGTGCCCTCTCGCCGCCGCGGACCAGCGAGTACGTGATGAAGCCGTAGACGACGCCCGCGAGAGCGGACAGCGCATAGGCGAGCGGCGCCCGGTCGAACTCGGTCGCGATCTGGACGACGGACCGCGAAACGGCCCCGACGACCATCACGCCGTAGAACCAGACGAGCAGCATCCCCGGCCCGCTGATCAGCCGCGTCCTCGTGGGCTTCGTCGGCTTCTCCTCCGCCACGGCCACCTCAGCCTCCCCAGATGTCATAGAGCCGTACCTCGAGCACGGCCAGCACCACACCGCCGGCGGCGACCGTCACCGACCCCCACCGCGTCCGCTCCGCCAGCGACATGAATCCCGCCGCCGGAATGCAGGCGAAGGCGCCGATCAGATACGCCACGAAGATTGTCGTGCCCTGTTCCGGCTGCTCGCCCCGCGCCAGTTGCACGATCCCGATCACCAGCTGCACCACGGCCAGCAGCGAGACGACGGCCATCCCGATGAAATGCCAGTCCTTGGTCGGCTGGTCACGGTAGGCCGCCCACCCGCACCAGGCGGCGAGCAGCAGCGCGGCGACACCGGTCACCAGCGTCAGGGCATCAAGCATGGAGCGACCTTATTACGGCCCAAAAGACCTGATGCGCCCGGCCCCGGGCCATCGGGTCATACCCCGTCCGGCACGCTCCGTGGGCCCCGTAGGGTCGGGACCATGAAGATCCACGCACAAGCCCTCCTGTTCGACAACGACGGCACCCTCGTCTCCTCCCTCGACTCCGTGCACCGCTGCTGGACCCGCTGGGCGGAGGAGTACGGCATCACCGCCGAGGAGTTCGGGCGCGTCGAACTGCACGGGCGGCCCGCCGTGGAGATAGCCGCCGACCTGCTGCCCGCCGACGTCGTGGCGGAAGCGGTCGCACGGATCGAGCTGCTGGAGGTCGAGGACGTGCCCAACGGGGGCGTGCACCTGCTGCCCGGCACGAAGGACTTCCTCGACGCGCTGCCCGCCGAGTGCTGGGCCGTCGTCACCTCGGCCACGCGGCGCCTTGCCGAGGCCCGCCTCGGTGCCGTCGGCATCCTGCCCAAGACCCTTGTCGCCGCCGACGACATCACCCGCGGCAAGCCCGACCCCGAGCCCTACCTCCTCGCCGCCCGCGAACTCGGCGTCGACCCGGCCCGCTGCGTCGTCTTCGAGGACGCCCCGGCCGGGCTCCGGGCGGGCCGCGCCGCCGGCATGACCACCGTGGCGTTGACCACAACCCACCAGGCCCGCGAACTCCGGGCCGACCTGGTGGTCAAGGACCTGTCGGCCCTGTCCGCGCTGGTCAGCGACGGGGGAGTGGAGATCTCCGTCCTTGACTGAAACACGTCCGCCGTTGTCCATCATGCGGACAGCGGCCCTTTGTCAGGACCGTACGTCTGTTTTACTGATCGCATGACTACGACGAGCAGCCGCACCCTTGCGACCGAGGCGACCATGACGCCCGGTGCTCGTTGTATGTGCCGAATGCGCGCCTTCTAGAGGGCCCCTGCACCACCCTGAGCCTCGCGCCCCGAAGCGAGCCGCCGTGGCATGTCCGTACGCCGTGAATCCCGTACGTGACTGACGCCGCCTCCGCGCACGTTCTCCCCGGTCTCACCGCCACCGCACGAGAACCGTGCCGCGTTCCCGACCGAATGCACCCGTGCCCGGGCACACCCACGCCCGCGCACTCGACAGTGACGGAAACCCACGTGATCACCACCACGGGCCTGACGAAGATTTACCGGGCCAACCGCACACGCGGCCGTGAGGTCACCGCCTTGGACGGCGTCGATCTGCATGTCCGCGAAGGCGAGGTGTACGGCGTCATCGGCCAGTCCGGCGCCGGCAAGTCCTCGCTCATCCGCTGCGTCAATCTGCTGGAGCGTCCCACCGCCGGCACGGTGACCGTCGCCGGGCAGGACCTGACGGCCCTCGCCGGGCGCGGGCCGCGGGCCGGCAAGGAGCTGCGGCAGGCGCGCAGCCGTATCGGCATGGTCTTCCAGCACTTCAACCTGCTGTCCTCACGGACGGTCCAGGACAACGTCGAGCTGCCGCTGGAGATCCTCGGCAAGTCCGGCAGGGAGCGGTCGCGAAAGGCCCTCGAACTCCTCGACCTCGTCGGACTCACCGACAAGGCCAAGGCCTACCCCGCCCAGCTCTCCGGCGGCCAGAAGCAGCGCGTCGGCATCGCCCGCGCCCTGGCCGGCGACCCCAAGGTCCTCCTGTCCGACGAGGCCACCAGCGCCCTCGACCCGGAGACCACCCGCTCCATCCTCCAGCTGCTGCGCGACCTGAACCGGCAGCTGGGCCTCACCGTCCTGCTCATCACCCACGA
>Ga0307512_10005169_pt1 | contig 13763 bp, 12 predicted proteins | sample 14_EM_MG_FD_200267 | JGI IMG/M metagenome (GOLD analysis project Ga0307512, IMG submission 200267) | Populus trichocarpa ectomycorrhiza microbial communities from riparian zone in the Pacific Northwest, United States - 14_EM | ecosystem: Host-associated > Plants > Roots > Unclassified | place... | reverse complement strand
GTAAAGGGGTAAACTCGTGAAATCTCGTGAGCGAAACGTATCCGTTTACTGAAAAGCGATAATAGTGTAAGGGCACGTACGCCAGCGTTCGGCCTTATAAGCATAAGTATGGGAATTATGGTATACGGTTGGCAACGTGGACTCGAGTGATAGTAAATTGGTGTATAGGTAAGAATATCGCTTCAGATCTAAGTCTCGTGGCGAGCCGACTATATAGAATGGCCGTTACCAGGCCCGGGGTCACGTGCCGCCGTTACAAAGAGTAGGAAGAGGATGACGAATGCAGTGAGGATGTGGGCAGTGAGGAATCTACTGTGTCAAGCAATGATATGGAGCATAGAGTAATTGTTGTTGCGCCACAATGTTAAGAGATATACCCAATTGTAGGTCACAAAGAAGGTGTGCGTATTATTTGAAAGATTAATTTGAGCAGATTTCGCACATATTTCTACTGGTCAGTTCACGGAGTGCTGATGTGACTGGTTGTATCTTGAAAATTGGCACTCAGTGGGTTGACTGGTCTCTCCGTGGACTGACATTCTCAGCGAACTGACTATAACAATGGACCACTGCGAGAGAAGCCAGTGCTATTTGGAATAACGGGTAAGGGATAGGGAATTTTCTGATCAGTTCACGGATGATGTCAGTCCAAGGTGTGACCAGTCAACCTGCTGAGCAATGAGGCTCCGATGACCGACTGGTCAGTTGATGGAGTCTACCACAACTCGGTGGACTGACAAGTCCCTTCACAGAGCCACGTCAGCATTGGCAAAATTTACAAATGTTCAGTTCAATTCAGTCGGCAAATATTTGTCCAAACAGCAAGAGATGTATATATGTAATGGTCAAAATTCTTTGCACTTTCAATTCCCGGTCTTGGATTTATGATATCTTTAGAAGAGATGGAGCAGCTTTGAAAACACACCCAGACAACGCCGAAAATTGCCGTTTTTCATCAACGATTCTATCAATACTTGATGTATGGTACATTTGAGACCAGGCATTGAAAGAGACATGAAATACGCATATTGCATGGATACATGATTTTGTGATCGAAGTGACTGATACATTTTCTTGAGTATAATTACCCCATGCCAGGTAACAGTTCACTGATCTATCCAGTTGGTTCACAGAAGGTACGACTCTGTGAAATGACTAGTTACTCTGCAGAGTGACAATTTCCATGAACTGACTAGAACAGTGCACACCACTCTCTTGTATATACCCCTGACTCTTTCTCATGCTCTCTGACCATCAGCAACAGAACTTGTTTCCATCTGAAACACGCGGGTTTTCCGGACGGCTTTGACAGCCCCTCTGACGGAGTATTACACGCTACCCGTCGCCCAGGCTACAGGTCACGTTGCATAGCATCCGCAAACTGTATTTTAGTCATTGGTCTGGGAGGATGTGGAGTGTAAACTTAGATGCGTCAATTTCAGGAGTATCAGACCCTAGGAGGACATTCCTGCCGGCCTTCAGAGACACTGGGTGCGCCGACGACATGCCTGGGAGCACCTGGGAGCGCCGGCGACGTGTCAGGGAGCACCTCGAATCACAGTCAGGTATTCAGTTTGTATTCTCATCCATGAATCAATGTATCTATGTATCTATATAGCTACCCATCTGCACACGCTATATCTGGACTGGCTGCAGGCGGTGGGTGAGAGTAATTCGAGGGGCGCCTGAAAATGACGATCGAGTGAACACATATATATACTCCGAGGCCGTGATTGAACGAGTTTTGAGATGCACTTGAAGGGCATGCTCGTGCGAACTTGCAGGCCATAATCGAGTGACTTTGGGGATACCCTTGGATGCCGTGATCGAGCAAGTGTGGAGATGCACTTGGAGACTGAGATCGAGTGAATTCAGAGATGTACTTGGAGGCCGTGACCGAGTGAGTCTGGCGATGCACTTGGAGGCCAAGGTTGTGCGAACTTCCCGGCCGTAATCGAGCGAGGCTGGATATGGACTTAGAGGACGTGATCGAGTGACTTTGGAGATATACTTGTAGGCCGTGATCGGGTGAAATTGGACAAGTACTTGGAAGCGGTCTATCGACGGCATCCCACGTGATGAGACTCTATTCATCAGTTACTTTACTCACAACCGTGGGAATGTGACGATGTGACTATACCTTTGTGCTATGATGGAGAGCTGGCTGATGACGGTCGATCGTGTAGGGAGGTACGCCGGAAGGTGAAGCTAAATTCAGTTGTCAACTCGTAATAGTGTGAATGAAGGGAAGACAAACACTCTTCGGTGGGTGCTGAACTTGGAGGAAGCTGTACTTGGTGTAAGCTGTACTCAGTGTCAACTCATGATCATGTCATGGAGAGATAGAGAGGGATGACTTAACTTTGTGTTCTGTGATGATGGTTGAGTTGTGGACAAGGAAGAGAGATGGAGGATGAAGACTGGGGCGATATGGAGGATACGAGCGGATATGAGAATTGAGGGGTACAACTTGTCTGATTGGGTTGGGAAGACCTCGTATCGGTGATAGTTCGCGCCGGATCAGGACTGGTACTTCCCGGATCGGGGACAGTCTCTTGACTTGCACACGAAACTCTCTTAAGTCCCAGTTTCTCATGATACTTTCCCCCATCTCCTCTGATCCCTCGCCTTCTTGTGCTCAACTCTACCATCACTTAAGAACACGAAGTTAAGTCATCCCTCACTGTCTCTCCATGCCATAATCATGGCTTAACACAGAGTACAGCATACACCAAGTACAGCATCATCCCAAGAACGACAGTCTCCCACTCCCAGCCAGTTTCTCATCTCTCGGCGGATGTTGTACTCCACACTCTTCATTCCCACATGTAGAAGTTAAACAATGAATACAGTCTCAGCTGCCGTTGCGCCTCACTCCAAATCAACCGCCTCCTGTACTCCTCCAATCTCGCTCGATCATAGCCTGCAAGTGCATCTCCAAACTTGCTCGATCACGGCCTCCAAGTGAAGCTCCAGACCCTGTCGCTTACGGCCTGCAGGTGTATCTCCGAACTGGCTCGATCACGACCTCCAAGTTGTCACGAGCATGGCCTCCAAGTGCATCTCCACACTTGCTCGATCACAGCCTCCAAGTGCATCTCTGAGTTCACTCGATCTTAGTCTCCAAGTGCATATTCACAGATACAGGGGTAACGGAGGTGGACAGAGTGACGGGGAGTATATATCAGGGAGACCCCGGAGTAGATAGACATCATCTCTTTTCCATCTCCTCTTATTATACAATGAAAATTCACACTGTATCTTTCCCAACATTTGGTCTCTCTCGCTCTGTCCGAGATTTCGTGGATCCTGACAGAAATGTTTTTTGCTGATGTCTCATCACTCTCTTCTTTACCATTATCTATATCCACAATTCCCCCAATACAGGAACATGCATGTTGCATGAATAGACCTGACAAGAGCAGACCGTCCGGTATTACCATTACTATCTTGTATACAGTTCGACTCTTGCTCCTTCTGTCTGCTCTTCCGTTTCTACAAACTCTGTACCTTGATATATTCAGACAGTTCGCCGCTTCCATATCACGCCAACGCCAAATGATACATCCCCGAGTGACTACTAACCATCCTGTGCTCAACTCCTAATCTTTGCAGGCCATTACTGTTAACCTGAACTCTATTGTCAGACTATATACAGCGAAAATCCATGCCTCTATATACTGAACTGAGAGCCTGGAGAATGAGGGATTCGGTGATTTGGAATCCTGAGGTTCGGACTGTCACAATAATCTGTGGGGAGAATCATGCACGTAGATTAAGGTACTCAGTGTAAAGAGTGGAAGATAAGCACAGACTACGATTATATGCAAGAGAGTGGTGTTCAGAGAGCTCCATGATTAGTTACGTCATGGGTTACATCATCGGTCAAATCCATTTATGCCACACTGACAAGTGGCAAGTGTCATGTGACTAAATAGGTGAGTCTACTCAGTGATTTGGAAACTTCCATTATCAAAGCGTTGTCACAGTAACACAGCCATCAGCTGTACTGTTGGAGTGTCATAGCATGACAATGGGGTTATGTTCGAGGTTATACCACTGACTTCACTACAATCATGATATGTATAAATATGGTCCTAAATCGCCTGAAGCAAGCACTGCAGCTATGTTAGTGGCATCTGAATGGATTTCAACTGACGTCTCCTGCTCTGATACATCGGCAACATTCTGCTGGCCCACACACTGTCTGCATTGAAAGAAGCGCAAAAAATCAAGCAGAAAGCCGCGGAAACTAACAAAATACCTGATTCAGAAACACCCCAACATTTCCTGAGGATTGAAAGAATACAGCATATCTCTTGAGATGTTGATCGACTCAATTCTCAATAATTCGACATGGGAGAGGTCTGTTGCACGGCAACTCCGCTTGATGATCAGCTCAAATTGCACCTCGAGGACTCAGATGAGGAAGAAATCGACCACACACAGTGTAAAGCAATTGTTTACACTCTAATCACATGGCGCTGCCCACGAGGCCCTATATCTGTTTTGCAGCGGCTGCCATCAGTTGATACAATTCTACACAGTATATTACATATCTTACAACTACTAATCAGATGCTACAATATCTCAATGCCAGCAGGAATTTCCTACTGGATCCGGGTGGATTGCGCAGTTCTATTGGATTCACCGACTCCGAAATGGCCTCTGATAACCCCAAATGAATATCACCGAGCGGGCATTGCGTCATATATAACGGCCCAATTTCATGGGAATATGGAAAGCAGGATCACGTTGTCGGCTCCACCCTCACGGCCACTCTCATCTTCACTCATGCCCTCACTCTTGCCCCCACTCCCACCTCCACTCTCACCTCCACTCCCAAAGCCCAAAATATGTCCTGCTCGCTACCCTCCAGAGCAGGCTATTGGCTGCTAGCACTTTCCAGGGATTTCAGGAACTCAGATTTTGAACCTCTTGCGATCTGCTTGTTGTAACTGAGACCAGGATGGAGTTTGTGGACCTGCTCGTTGAATTGATTCGCTAGATACAGCTTCAAGGGGCCTGAATATTTGCACAAAAAACGATTAGTTACCAAGCAGCTTCTGACCGATTGTGCGAATCTTGGCCTGTGTGAGCCATGAGAGAGGTTCAGGATCGTGGTCAGTTTTGCTGGCATTGAGAGACTCAGGGTTGAATCTTGTGTTCGTGACATCTTGTCTAGGCCTCACAACTGTACAAACTGGTGCAAATGCAAGGGCTAAACTGTACTACACGGTTTAAAACCAACTGTTTGATATATTATACTCCACTGTATTCTAATTTGTGCTAGAAATAAATCACAACTGATAGTGAAGCAGTGAACCAGGTAATATCTCACATAAAATACAATGAATAGGCTTTCCACCCATATGGTGGTGGAAATCATGTAACTGCTTCACGGCATCTCTTTACAGCACAATTGCCTCAGATTTAATGGCAAGTTCAAGTAATAGGCATTGTAGCAGAGTATGAACCCTCGAGTGCTTGGATAGCACTAGCTACCAGCGAATGTCTTGCACTAGACAAGTTTTGCTTTGCTTGAAAACGATCTGCTGAGGGTTTGCTCAGATGTATGTATCGATGTATCTTTATCCAATCGAATACCAGTGGACTCCAATCAACCCGATTCTCTGGTTGCAGCTGAACCTGGCACTCTATTCATGTCGATAGAATATTGAAATATTTACCATGTCTTACTTCTACTGTTTGCAACGGTTCCGGACCGTCACTTCGGGTCCGGGTCCTGGTCCAAACCGAACCGTTGCCCAAATTGGCGGTCGGGGTCCACAATAAACCCCAACTGCCCACTGGGGTATGGTTCCATGGTAAACTCCCAACCCGTCTGAATTGGGCGGGTTGTCAGTGGGTCGCACACCGGGTCCATCCACAGATTCATATAAGGCTCTTGTATTTGCAGTGTGTTAATAGTATCTTATCAAAATCCAGTTTTCAGCAACCATTAATGAGCTTTTGCTTGTTGAGCAGTTTGCAATATCGATTAATTTGGTATCTGTGTTTCACCTTCAATATATGGTATTTTTGCCTAGAAAGGCAGTCAATAATACAGTTATGCACGCGAAAATCCACGCGATGCCTTGATTACGCAATGTGCAAGTCCTAAAACTGTTGACGCTCCGTTGACGCTCATTTTCAGGATGATGCAGGGAGCATTTGGCTGTTGCTTTTGCCAGTAAAGGCTGCCAATATCGCATAAATGGATGGCTGCAACCAGTCGGAACATAACTTACTCAAGATGAAAAGCTAAAAATTGTTGACGCTCCGTTGACGGTCATGGTAAGAATGGGGCGGTGACCGTGTTGCTATCGCTTTTGCCAATAGAAGCTGCCAATACGTCCGTTATGCATAACATCGACCAGGTCACTGGTGAATTACCGAACTTACAAGACCCCTAATCGTTGACACTCCGTTGACACTGATTTTAATGTATTGTCCATTCATCATCTGCAGCCGTCCATAATTGTTTGCATCGTGATTTGACTGTACCAGTTGGCTTTCTGCTTGATTCAGACTCAACCCTGTGGCAAAGCCCAGCGGCGTCATTATCTTGCACTGTTCACTCTCACACCACTAAAAATGATGTATCATGCCAAAAGATTCATTGCGCCTGCTATACATCTATCTATGAACAAATATTCACAAGCTACTTACCATTCGCACATAATATATCTCTAACTGAAACTCTCGTTCAAGCTACCTAAAGCTGGTGAACCATTGACGCATTCTGTCCTATTGTTTCCTCCCTCATTTATGTCTCCGCGTTTCAGCTGCATTGACCATCATTAAAAGCTTTTCAACCTGTCTCTTTGACTTCTGTGTCGGACGAACCAATCCGGGCACATTTGGCGCGGCGCTCACATCATGCTGCTCTGGGCATTCCGGATGGTCGATGCAATTGTTGTGCTCTATATCCGAGTCATCGTCCGCTGCGCAATCCTCTTCGCTGTCATTTGGATTATCCAACTGCCCATTCCAGTGTTGCCGATCTTCAGTGTCCGAAATGCTTGCAGGTGCACTGTCCTCGTCGCTTTCAACTTGATGATGGTTGATTCTCCGAATTCGGCGGACATTCAAGATTTGAGTTCGTCCTCCAGGGAAGTCTTTTGCAGACAAAGCTGGTGGCAATGGTGATCTTTCTGACAATTTAAATGCAGCCACACCATCATGTTGGAAGAGTGACCAGGATGATTTGACGATCTCTTCCGTGTCCGAAATGTATCCTACAGCAGTAATCTGCTTGTTTTGAGTGTGGGATTCCTTCTGTGTAGCACGCAGGTTTTGGCTGCCATGCCACATCTCCAAAAATCCGTGAACCTTGGCCATTCTGTGCAATTTCCTTTCCTCCGCCTCTTTGTTCATTTCCGAGTGGTTTTCTGTGTTCATGGTATCCATTTCGGGATCAGTTCCTGCCAAAATGCTGTTATTGGCTCGAGCAAACTGCCTTACAACGACCATTTTGCAAAGGTTCTCGCGTGTGGCTTTTGACTGCCTCCAGCCGATAACATCTTGGGCCAAGGGAAAAACTGGCCTCCACTCCGGCACCATGTTGTATGATGGAGAGTATGTCGCATGCCACATTAGAGAGATCGGCGTACTTTGAGTTCTTTTCCTCCTATTGTCGCCACCAGTCGGTTATGTCCGGTATCCAAAATGTACTGCTAAACTCCATTGGGTCGGAGTGGTAATCATTGAGATTTGGATTGATTTGCCGCCAGTTCTTAGGTGCTTCTGGAGGCGAATTCACATGGAGCCTGGCGGCAGTCAATAAGCGGGCTGTGCGATCACTTCGTCCGGGTGTCGTCTCAGCCACATTGTCAGGCGTTACGTATTCCTCATCATCGCTGGACAAACCATATGGATCAAAGGATGATTGATAGGACCCTGAAGTTGTTGCAGAGGGGACGAGATTGCTGGTCGGTACTGTTTCGAGTTTATTGACGGGCACACGTCGATGTTTAGCGCAGTATTCATTGTCCACATACTTCAGAACGGCCTCTTGGTATTGTGTAGTGTAGGATGTCTCGTCCTCAGGATTAATATCCATTCCTTTGTCCCACTTTCTAAACGATCGCAACTTCCTGAAAGGATCAAGGATGTGTACGGAAATCAGTAGCATGCCCGTCGTTGGTTTCACTTCGGCCTAGTATTTGGAGAGCTTCTCTCAAGCTAACTTCACAGCGAAGAACCAGTCTTCGTTCCATGGAGTCTTCTTCTTGCCTCAAGCTCGCATCACGCCGTCCATGTGATCGAACATGTCATTGTACACAGTAATGAGATGATGCAATGTGACTGTATGCCTCTTCGACATCCAAAGGATCCAATATTGTAATGGCCTCAATACTTCCATGACATACTTGACCATTGTCCATTCATCCTGAGTTGTGAATAGTGGCCGATATTCAGCGTATTTTGGGTTCTGAAGCCACTCTGGGGTGAATTCCCATAAGCAGTAGGCGCGCTCGAGCAACTCCAGAGTAGAGTTCCAAAGTGTCTTCACATCCCTAATCGGAAGTACTGCAATGCGGACTTCCGCTTTCTGACACTCAATAAACTCGTTTCGGTGACCAGGTGTTAGCGTAATTCATACAGCAAGCATTCTCTGCTTTATGAAGGTCAGCTTCAGGACTTTCAAAATATCATGAAATACGTCCTTTGTCAATTATCTTTGGTAAACCTGGTCTCATGGCCGACACCTTATTGATTCTAGCATTGCCCTCTTTGCGAAGTCTCTGACTCTTGCCAATGTCTATGCTTTCATTCTCGCCAAATTGCTGATTGCGCTCATGGGCTTCCCAAGACTTGGTGTGGCCTTTTACACCAAGACTGCTCATGAATGCACCTAAAGCCAGCTGTATGACGTGCGCCATGCATGGTATATGGTTCCTCAATGCAGGCCACTCGATTCCAGAGGCCTAAAGTGTTGATTGCAGTTCACGTGTCATCGAGTAGTTTGAGGAAGCATTATCAGTCGTAATACCAAGCAAACGGCCGTCGGTAAGCTCAAAATGATTATCCAAGTCCTTCAAATGTACGGCTAGCCTCGCTCCAGTATGTTGGCCCTTAACCTGTCATCCATGCTTAGTCTTCGAAACGGGAACAGAACAGGCGATCAACCTCATCGAAAGCGAGTGGAACTTCACGAAATGCCCAATTTCGATCCATATAGTATGAAATGACTGACGTTATCGCTACTTTGTTCGTTGATGTCCATCTGTCCAAAGCTAACCTAACTTTATTTCGTAGTGGCAATTGTTCGATAATTGCGTCCACATCCGGTGCAGACTCCCTTCGGCAAATGTTACTAAGGGTCGTAGCGGACGGAAGAAGTAGGTCATCGCGTAATGCCTTATATGACCGTGCAGCTCAAGATTTGATATAGCGTTCCATGGAATATGTGCCGAAACATAACCCAACATGAGGTAGCGATTCCACGTGTCTTGGTGAGAGTCAGAGGTTCCAAATTCCTCATCTGCCAGTTTGGAACGTTTTGTCTGTCATTTCGGCCAATATGGATTAACCTGGATATCAAATATGGTTTTCCTCTGCAAACTTACTATTGTAATTCCACGACTTCCTTCCCTCTTCAGGATGGCCAAAGCTGTTTCATCCACTGTCGAACTACTCAATTCTGTGACCTCGGACTCTCTCAATTCGTTTAACTTTGCGATGTGAGCTTTTGCCAGCAAGTGTTTCCCCATTGAGCTGGTCCCATATTCTGATGGATGGCGAAGAACTTGATGACAAACGATACATATGATGCCAGGGCTGCCGGTCTCCTCAATTCTACAGTGCAAATAGAATCGCCACGAAGGCGCATGTCTAGAATTCTTCAAAGCAATAGGCCACTTCGAGCCTACATTGATTGAAGCCCACCAAGCGTCGAAGATGATTTATTAAGTAAGGTCGCTCAAATCACAAATAAAGACAGATTCATTTTTGGAACAGATCATAACCTCTAGCAATGAGGTGTTCAAAGATTCTGTATCAGACAATGCGGTAGAAATTCAAAAACTGGGTAATCCGACTCGAGAGTCTGCCGAATATAACGATCCAGTAAAGCAGATTGCGGGTTCTTAAATATGGACTTTACAGCTACAAGGATGATAATCAGATCAGTCAGACATTGCATGCATATTTGTTATGATGAATACAAGGACAAATTGCAACGACTGACCGCGTAAACCTCCATTTAGGAACAGCATACTGCAGGTTATTGCTCTGTCGCGTTCAGAGCCTTGACGCACCGTGGGCGCACAATTGTAGGAGGCGGACTCGATATCGACACTTGCATTTTTGCCCATATAGGCAGCCGATATATTCATTGTGGTTTATCTGCGTTCCATTCCGGTTATATTATCCAAGATGCCAGCGCAACAATTGTTGACGCTCCGTTGTCGGTCAATTTGGGACATGGTTACGGGCTTGTCGGAAGCATATTTGCGTAGAAAGGCGGCCGGTAGTCCGATTATAGATCATTGAAGACAAAAAGCCGCATGATTTTCCCTCATGGAAGGCCTCAAATCGTTGGCGCACCGTTGACGCTCAATTTTAGGGCGTAGTGAGGATGTCGTCAATAGCATTTTCGCCTAGAAAGACGGCTGATAGTTCGATTATATGTCGATATCGCCGCGGTGCCCTCGGATTGTCCTAGATGTATGGCCAAAAGTTGTTGACGCTCCGTTGACGATCATTTTTAGGACATAGTTGCGACGTAGTCACAACCGTTTTTGCCCAGAAAGGCAGCCGAAAATGTAATAGTGGCTTGATGCCGCCGCACAGCGCTAGGATTTTCCATGATACAAGGCCTAAAGTCGTTGATGCTCCGTTGACGCTGATTTTTAGGATGTAGCAGCGATGTAGTCACAACTGTTTTTGCGTAGAAAGGCAGCCGATAATGTACCTATGGCTTCATGCCACCGCACAGCCCTAGGATTGTCCATGATTCGAGACCAAAAGTCGTTGATGCTCCGTTGACGCTCATTTTTAGGACATATTAGCGATGTCCTGTCAACCATTTTTGCCTAGAAAAGCAGTGGATAATGTAATTATGGCTTGATGCTGCCGCACAGCCCTAGGATTTTCCATGATACAAGGCCAAACATCATTGACGCTCCGTTGACGCTTATTTTTAGGACATAGTAGCGGTGTTGTTGAAAGAGGTTTTGCCTAGAAAGGCGGCCGATAGCCCGATTATGGGGTAACGTCGCCGCGCACCGCATGCATTTTCCAAGACGCAAGGCCAATTGTTGTTGACGCTCTGTTGACAGTCATTTGTAGGACATAGTAGAAATGTTGCCGTCACCATTGTTAAATAGCAAGGCAGCCGATAGTTCGATTATGACTTACTGTAACCACACAGCCTACTGGATGTTTCATGACGCAATGCCAAAAATCGTTGACGCTCCGTTGACGCACACATTAATCACATCGAAACAGCCTTTATACACTCAATAATTGTCTTCAATAAATCAAATACACAGTTATGACATCCACAATTGCGTTTGCATCTATTATTGTTTGCATCCAGGAGTTTTGTTACCTCTCAATTTTTGATCAACTGCTATCTACACTATCTGAGTGAGAAATGACATGGCCCTATCACATTCCTGCGCTTTGGGCCGGCAATTGACGGCATGTGAATCATTTCCCTAGTTGTTGGTAAATATAGCTCGACTTCCTCACCATTCCTTATCGAGCTCCTTCTCCTCGATGTCCATGACGTACCACAAGCAATTGCGAATATCTCAACCATGTGCACCATGCCTGTGGAGAGAGTTATCCAGTTGGATACATGGATGAATACGGCATGACGGCTGTCGTTTAGATTGATTCGTCATGCGCACTGACCGCTGTTCCTATGACACGCATGACACCACTCACTTAAATTTTGTGAGCACATTTCGTCACTAATATTGCTGTTGCTTTGTCACTTGAGAGTCACTTGCAGAATAAAACCGAACTTGATGGCCGTCTTTCAACCCGATTTGGATTTGAGAACTTTCACATGGTGTGTTCGACCCTTGCACATGCACAGACGAATTATCATGTCTCACAATTTGGTCACTGACATCAAGCCAAAGCTGACACATAGCAAAATTGGTAAACAACTTGCTTTCCACCGCGATCAGATGTCAAGAAGTACAGTTTGCACCACTACTCTTCCGCACACTCTGGAGCCGTCACCATCTCTTCGTCGGAATCCGATATCTATATCGTAATTAGCTGGGGGCTATATGCAGGGGTAAAAGCTTACTGGTTTAACTGGCTTCGCTTTCAGCAACATTGACGAATCGGGCTCTGCAGCTGGCTCACCACTTGGTATGCTCGATTTAGACTGCGGCTTCACCGAACCTAGTCTAATATCACTACTTCCTGGTCGGGAAGTCCCTTGCGGCCTTTGCGATATTCCGGGGACAATGTCATGACTCTCCATTAGCACTCCAAATGTCGCTGGTGGAGGTTCCTGAGCGTCATCTATTGTTTGCGGCTGGACGACGGCCGGAACCCTCAATTTGGTTGTGCCGGACTTCTTATCTCGTTCACGGAAGTAGTCGGCTGCATCCTCCCATCCCGGTTGAGTCAATTCGTCGAGCTTCATCTGCTTCTGGCAAAATCTCTCCATGCGCTGCTGGACCGTTTTGATGATTTTGCCCATCACCCAGCCGGGTTCGTCATCTTCGCTCAAATTGCCCTGCTCAGTCTCTTCATCATCTTCCTCTTCCCAGTCCTCCCCATCGTCGGAACTTGCAAGATCACTCAGACTGTCTCCGATAGCAACCAGCATCTCCGCAAACATCTTTTCGGGCTCTCTGGACGTCAATCCCGCTATTTCAGCCTGCATCATATCGTCCTGCTCTTGTTGAACCGCGGCCTCTGCGTCATCAACTCGCTTTCTTGCCCCAGCGGTCTCTCTCTCCACATAATCCTCAATTCAGTTCTCTTTCTCTTCATTGCTTAAGAAGTGCGTTTCTCGTCGCTTCTCCGCCGCAAGCTTCTTGTTGGATTTCAAGCTGCACAATGCCCCAAGGGCTCGGATTTTCTCTGCCACCAAGCCGCTCTTGCCTGGATTCGCTTCAGGACGTCATCCGGTTGACTGCTTTGTCGATGTGCCGTATCTCCCCGGCGGAAGCAGCGAAAAGTTCTGTTTCGGAGCATTGAGCATTGTAGTCTTCGTGGAAGTTGTTGTTGGGCGAGAAGTTGGATGTTGCAACTTATGGACAATATGGAGGTAAGCTGGGTCTTTTATGTCAAGGTTAGTACGTTGACTCATCTCGAGAAAAGCAAAACCGCTCTCTCGACTGCCAATAAATCCGGAATAATGACGCTAACCGTACAACATGACATGATTGTTAGCGTCAGTTTCATGTAATATCCTGGGGAATATTTTAGACAAACATCAGCAGACGTATTTTCGCTCGAGCTACATGCTATTAATATCCAGCAATTGGGCGATTTCGGTGGTCGTACTCCGCAATTGATCCCTGTTATCAAACAGGCATCATCAGACCGACTGATTGCAAAATGAGTGGCGGTGGGTAGTGTTAGCAACGGTTCTGGACCGTCACTTCGGGTCCGGGTCCGGGTCAGAACCGAACGGTTGCCAAATTGGCGGTCTGGGTTGTCAACACACCCGAACTGTCAATTCGGGTACGGTTCGATGCAAATCTCCCAACCCGTCTGGATTGGGCGGGTTGTCAGCGGGTCGCCCAGCGGGTCCATCTGTAGATTTATATAATGTTCTT
>Ga0307512_10005168_pt1 | contig 13763 bp, 20 predicted proteins | sample 14_EM_MG_FD_200267 | JGI IMG/M metagenome (GOLD analysis project Ga0307512, IMG submission 200267) | Populus trichocarpa ectomycorrhiza microbial communities from riparian zone in the Pacific Northwest, United States - 14_EM | ecosystem: Host-associated > Plants > Roots > Unclassified | place... | reverse complement strand
TGGCACGACGATATCAATGCCTTTCTACTCTCTCTTGGGTTCACACAGTCTTCAGCCGATCCCAACCTCTATCTCCGCAGCGACGGTATTCTGATACTTCTGTATGTCGACGACATCTCCATGACATATCCGGAGGCTGCCACCAAAGCTGCGATCAAAGTCAACCTGAAACTCTCAGAGAAGTACAAGATCACGAACCTTGGCCCGGCACGCCAATTCCTCGGCATTGAAATCCACCGCGATGATACCGGAATCAGTCTCGGTCAGAAAGCCTATATCACCACAATCCTCAAACGATTCGGCATGGAGCATAGTCACGGCGTCTTGACGCCCATGGATCCCAATATAAAATTGGACTTGGCCGAGGATCGGGGGGAGAAGGAATTGGGAGATATCACAGACTATCAAGCAGTCGTGGGATCACTAATGTATGCCGCACTTGCAACTCGGCCAGATATCTCGTATGCGGTCGCTGCTCTTTCTCATTACAATTCGCGGCCATTCACCAGCCATATGACCACTGCCAAGAGAGTCCTACAGTATCTCAAATCTACAGCCGATTTTCGACTACACTTCAAAGGCAATGGCATCGGCATCGGCATTGACATCGACAATAGTCTCGTAGGATACTCGGATTCCGATTGGGCCAATGACAGCGCGGACCGCAAGTCTCAAGGAGGCCATGTGTTTCTCGCCAGCAATGGAGCTATCTCGTGGCAGTCTCGAAAGCAAAGTGTCATAGCTATGTCAACTCTCGAGGCCGAATTCATCGCCTGTTCAGAGGCCTCCAGAGAAGCAAAATGGTTACTCCACTTGCAAAAGGATATTCACAGTTCTAAGAAAGACTCACCACCGCTGCCAATCAACTGCGACAATCAGGGTGCTCTCACTCTTATCACCACGGGAATCATCAAAGCTTGAACTAAGCATATCGATGTTTGCTATCACAACGGTCGAGATCTGCATAGACGATGAATAGTCAACTACTCCGGCGTGCACTCGAACGAGAATGTGGCAGACATACTAACCAAGGCCTTGACGAAGGATAAGCAAGAGAAATTCACAAAGGCGATGGGGCTATGGTAATAGAGGTCGATTTAAGGTTGGATTCAATGTTGTTTCACTTTTTGTTTGGGCATGCGGATTTCCTTGTCTCTCTATGCATGGGCATCCTCAGGTTACGCTAGTACTCTTTCCCTGCTCACTTGCCACGCAGGGTTTTAAGGAGGCTACTATGGGAATTACAGTTTGTTTGCTTCTTTGTTTGTTTTCTTGCTCCACAGAGCGTAGCAAGAGGGGGGAGTGTTGCATATATGGTTTATCTCCCTGGCGTATGGCTTCAGTTGTATGATGCATAATCTCTCTAAGATGATGGTCATTCCAGACTCAGCTGGAGATGCCAGACTCAGCTGGAGATGCCAGACTCAGCTGGAGATGCCAGACTCAGCTGGAGATGCCAGCTGAGTGCACATGCATGCGTACGAGACATACAAGACACACTCCGAATACCGCGTATATAAGTTCATGAACGTACCTGTACTTTCGGACATACAAGCTTCTAGCAATCAGTCTTTCAACACAACTGTTACTTTTGGATGGTTCGGTGACTTCTTGATTGGCTTGTCTATCTCGAGGGCCAGAGGCCCGTATATGTACAATCTCCCATATGCATACGCGTATGCTCGACTGACCTGAGACGCATCACCCTGGTCCTGATGCATAACCTCATACAGCCACCATCTTCATACAAGTCTTCATTCTCATACAAGACATCAGACGGTGCTGAGACTCATGATCCAAGTACACATGCAACACTTCCCCCTCTTGCTGCGTTCCGTAGCAAGTCCATATCTCCGTGAGCCCATACATACAACATCCAAACACAGTCCATGTGAATTGTCTTCCGGTGCCTCATTAAAACCCTCCACCTAATGACTGCGGTAGGCAGGGAAAGAGTGCAATCCGTAGCCTCATCTGGGACGGCCATCCCGGATAATCAAAATAAAATCCATCGAAAAGAAGAAAAGTGAAACAACCTTAAATCCAACCTTAAATCGACTTCCGTTATCCCATCCGTTTCATCGTCAGGTGTGCCATGATTAAGGCTGGTGGTACTATTCCCAGTCCAATTGGGGTTTGTATATTTGGAAGATAGTCGTTTGCATTACCGTTGCTGTTGCCGTTGAAGAGTAGCCAGAGTGGACCGTCTGTATGAGATACTTGAGAACTCTTAGGTGGCGGTTATATGAAGGAATAAGCTTCTATTCATTTGGTAGTCTTTTGTGATGTCGAGGATCACTTCTAGTCTTTGAAATCTTCGGGTTCCTTCCCCCTTATCCCTCGATCAGATCCAGTTTCAAGTTGCGATAGATGAGAGTCGTAGCGTTTCTGATACTGATTTCGCTGGTGTTTCGCTAGATGTGCATGTGCCAGTGTCGTGGTACTTCGAGTAGTCTTATATCATCGATGATTGCAGGTACATAGATGCCTTTCCGGTAGTAATAATATCGAGTACATGGATGCATTTCGGTCGTATCGTGTGGATATCATTGTCATTGATCTCGGTCGTTGTTATTGATCACAGTCGTCATCAATGATCTCGGTCGTCATCATTTATCTCGGTCATCATCATTGATCTCGGTCGTCGTGATTGATCCTAGCCGTCATGATTGATATTCTAACAATCGAAATTCCATCCACATCTTCTGAAATGAGATATTGTAATGCCAGTGTGGTTAGCTTGTCAATAGAAGTATAAATCTTACCGATATTAGTCTGCTCATTGTTCTCTGTACGGATGACATTAACAATTTCGCAGAGGCCGTTTCTTGACTTTTCGTAACATGATTCATGGCTTGTAATAAAAGTATGCGCTCAATGATGAGGGTCTTAACTTGGTCATTTCATGGTATATACTGGGGCTTTCTTGACAGCAATATATATCTTTATTTAACTTCGTATATGTCTATAGATCATGACCTCATCTCTCGATGGGGCTTGTATATGAGACGGAGGTTAGGACATTGACCACTGTGTCCATATATGTATGTAGTCAGCGTCCTCGTCAGGAGCCATGTATGTGGTATGATGGCCATCTTTCGCACCTGAATCAGGTGGACTTCGATCTTCGTGCCCATTCGTATGCCCAGTTTAACGAAAGATCGGGATTTGCTCTAGCCGAGGGATTGCTGTCATTTGTTTGGCGAGCATCTTCGGTGCGGCCATGAGACATGCTTTCACCCGTTCCACTCATAGAGCGAGTGTGGCCATGGTCCATGCTCTCACCCGTTCCACTCCAAACTATATCAATTTCTTCAATATATATTTCTGGCGGTAGATCTAATAAGTCGATTTCGGTGATCTGTTCGGTAATTTCGGTAGTCTTTTGTTAGTTGATAATCATGTACATCCGTTTGTCATTGTAACCATTGTGGTATGAGATGTATGAGTTCCATTCTAAATGTATATGGTATCTCGTATGGTATCTTGTATGGTATTTCGTATGGTATTTCGTATGGTAGGGTATCTTGTATGATATCTCGTATGATATCTCATATGGTATTTCATATGGTAATTCGTAGGGTAATTCGTATGGTAATTCATATGGTAATTCGTATGGTATTTCGAATGGTATTTCATGTGGTATTTCATATGGAATTTCATGTGGTATTTGGTATGATATTCGGTATGATATTTTGTATAGTATCTTGTATGGTATTTCGTATGGTACCTCGTATGGCATTTTGTACGGTATCTTGTATTGTATCTTGTATGGTATCTCGTATGGTATTTCGTATGGCATCTCGTTTGGTATTTGGTATGGTATTTGGGATGGTATTTGGTATGGTATTTGGGATGGTATTTGGTATGGTATTTGGGATGGTATTTGGGATGGTATTTGGTATGGTATTTGGGATGGTATTTGGTACGGTATTTCGTATGGTATTTGACATGGTTGTCACAATATTCAGTATTTGTTTTATAGAGGTAGTGTAAGGGCACGTACGCCTACGATTGTCCACAGACGTATGATATGGTATACGGTTGCACACGAGAACGAGTGAGTATAGGTCGAGAGTACAGTAGTAAGATATTCGATACTGATCTAAGTGTCGTAGTGGGCGATCTATATACAATGACGCTTACCCGGCCTCGGGTCACGTGTCGCCGTTACATTATCCCCCTCTCTAGGCGCAGACCTCCTGGACTGCCACAGCCAGTATATAAGAGAAACGAAGGAAAGGGAAACAAAGAATGAATCAATCATTCTACATACGCAATCGTACGAGCCCATAAGTCCCCCAACCGATCGATATGCTCAATGGCGACCTTTCGGCGGATTCGGCGCACTGGGAAACTCCACCTCCATCCGTAGGTGGTAAAACCCATGCCGATGCCATTTATAGCAGGCCACAATCCAATCAAAAGAGAAGAAAAGGAAGTGAAGAAACAAGTACAATGAAACGTCCAAACTGCTTCCATGTCCTCTGTACCTCCGCCCCCGACTCTACATCCCTACTCCCGTGGCTGATCCGGACACTCTTGGCGAAACACATCAACCAGATCCCGGGCGTTTTTAAGGTGTTCCGCCGGCTCCCAGCTGGTGTGTATGTGGTTGTAACCGGCCCAGTGGACGAGATAATGCAGCTTCTGATAGCACCGCCCAGAGTTGAGTATGCGGTCGACTTCCCATTCCTCTGGTTCCTCGACTATGATTGGGTGCGGTGCTGAGGATGGCGGACCTCCGACTGGCGGCATGTAATGTTCGAGAAGCGACACATGGGAAACGTTGCCGTTCCACATTGTACTCGGTAAGTCCAGTTTGTAAGCATTCTTATTGATGATCTAACTTACCGTATACGGTCATGTGCGCTGGTAATCAAGCATCTTTGAAGGCCTGGATGTTTTCAAGTTCCGGGTCGACAGCCATACTTTGTCACCAACTGTAAAAGTCATCCCTTTTCTGCCGGCATACTTTGTTTGTTGCTCCTGAGCCTCAAATATATTTTCCCGGAGATTTCGGTGAGTCTCTTCCACGCCTGCCATCCACGAGTCTGCCTCCACCTGTGATCTGAAACTGGGGTCCTTGGGAGGCTTAAACTGCATCGTGGGATGGTAATTGTAGTTCGCCCAGAAGGGTGTCATCAGCGTGGAATGGTGGATGGAGTTGTTGTAGGCAAACTCTGCCAGCGGTAGCAATTCGACCCAGTTGTCCTGCTCGTAGGTGGAAATGGCTCGGAGGTACTGCTCCATCGTTTGGTTCTGCTGCTCGGTTTGACCGTCCGTCTGCGGGTGGAAGGCGGTTGAGAAGCAGTGATTGATACTGAGGTGGGAGCAAACCCTATCCCAAAATGGACTGGTAAACTCTGTGCTGTGACCGGTGGTGATACTGTCCAGTACGCCTCGTTTGCAGATCACCGTTTGAAGAACATTCGTGCTAGCTCTGGGGATTCAATGTCTTTTCTTCAGGGGAGGTAGATCGCCATTTTAGTCAAACGGTCGACATTTACCAAGATCCTGGTGTATCCCGATGCCGTTGACTCTGGCAAGTCGATAACGAAATCAATGGTACGTCTCTCCCAGGGACGAGAAGGTGGTGACAGAGGCATGTGGAGTCCATAGCATGCGTGACGCGGTGCTTTCATTCGGTGCCACAACTCGCAGCCGGCAACGTACTTCCGTATCTCTGACTCCATCGCAGGCCAATAGAAATCTCATGATACAAGCTCGGCAGTCTTCAGGGCTCCGAAGTGACCGGATTCGGGGATGTTATGGAAATGGCTCGTCACTCTACTGCGGAGTGCCGCGGGCACATATATCATCCTCTCATAGGTCAGAGCTCCATCGATTGCTCTCGATTGACTCCCATCGGCGGTTGAAACATCGAACAAGGTTGGCCGTATTTCTGTGGCTAAAAAGTTGGTCTCCTGGGTTGCCTTGATTTCTGGTAGAAGGTCATCATATGATTCAGTGATGGTGGTCGCTGCTAAGGTGGCCAGGAGGTTTGCCGTCATATTCTCATAGCGGATCTCATAGTCGGGTCTACTTGACAGTCTGTCTGCTGGGTTCTTCTTGCCTTCCAGGTGTTCGATGACGAAGTCGTACGAAGAGAGGATCTCTGCCCATCTAGCCAGCTGCCGGGAGAGCACTTTCGACCTTTGGAAACGTTCGAGGTTCTTATGGTCGCATTGTATGAGGACATTATGATTTGCTCCCTCCAGATAGTGGCGCCTTTGTTTCATAGTCTTGATGATGGCCAAGAGCTCCCGATCGTACGTGTCGTAGTTCTGTTCAGCATCTGTGCATTATCGAGAATAGAAGTTGACTGCTCTGAGAATCCCGAAACCGTCATACTGGTTAAGAATGCCGGCTATGGCGAAGCTGCTTGCATCGGTCTGCAGAATAATCTGCCTTGCCAGGTCGAAATAGTTGAGAATTGGTACATTGGTGAACGCCCTTTGCAACTTCCGAAACGCAAGTTCGGCATCCCGAGTCCATTCCCATTTGAGCTGTTTAGGCGTCCTGAATGTCTCTGATTTCCTTAGCAGGTCTGATATTGGTGTTGTTACCTTTCCATATTTCCTGATAAACCACCAGTAGAGGTTTGTGAATCCAAGAAGCACCTGCACACCCAGGACGGATTCCGGGGTTGGCCAATTCTCGACCGTTGATATACGGTCCGATTCCATGCCTATCCCATCGGGGCTAATGACGAACCCAGGGAATCAGACTTCTGTGACTCCGAAGTGGCACTTCTCAGTTTTGGCGTAGAGGCCAAATTCTCGTAGCCGTTTGAGAACTTTTCGTACCTGTTCTTCATGCTCCTCATCATCAGTCGAGTATATCAGTATGTCGTCAAGGTAGCACACAGCAAAGTCGTCAATGGAATACCATACACAGTCGTCAATATAAGCTTCGAATGTAGCTGGTGAGTTTGTCAACCCAAACCGCATGACTTGGTATTCGAACCGACCGTACCGGGTACGAAACGTGGTTTTGTACTAGTCGCCTTCCTTAATTCGGATGAGGTGATAGGCATTCCGAAGGTCCAGTTTCGTGAAGATCCGAGCTCTGCGCAACCTGTCAAGCATTTCGGAGATCAGTGGGAGAGGATATTGGTTCTTCACCATGGCTCTAGTGAGAGATCGGTAGTCCACACAGTCGTAGGCCGCCGTCTGTCTTCTTCGCAAATAGGATCGGTGCTGCCGCGGGCGATGATGATCGCTTGATGAATCCATTGGCTAGGTTGGTTTCGATGTAGGCCTTGAGAGTTTTCAACTCCACTTCCGAAAGGTTATAGATTCGGCCATATGGTATATTGAAGCCTGGTTCAAGGTTGATCGGGTGGTCAATTGGCCGGTGCGGTGCAAGAGTCTCTGCCCTATCTTTACTGAATACATCCACATAGTCCTTGTATCTCACGGGGATACGACCTGCATCATCAGTAGGTACAGTACCTATTCCCGCATCTGCGTGTAAGCCTTCTATCTCCAACTTGGGATTTAGGATGATGGGATGGAATGCCCAGGAATTGCAGGTCAAGTGGTTTGCCCAGAAATGAGTCAATCCCAGCTAGTCCACAACTCCCATCGTGACTCAGCGAGCCGGTAGCAGTCATTCAAGGATCCGAGGATGCTCCTCTGCTGCAACTACCACCGCTGCTCCCTGGTCACTCGTCCAGTGCTTTGGGTTGATAGTCTCAATCTCACCTGGATTTTCCAAAGTAGTGACCTCCATAGTCGCTCCCAGCAGTCCACTGCATTCCCCAATTCATATGGCGAATGTCTCGATGGTCACATCCCTAGCTAAGAGATCGTTGAATGCAGTTGCTCCGAGTATTTCGATATCTGGAGTAGGACTGTCCTCACCGCTCTCCCTTTGTTTTCCATCTCGATCCAAAGGGATCTCCGACGTCAAGTTGATTGTCAGCATATTCCAACCAATGTCTGGCAGCCGTACGTTAGTACTTTCGTCATCCTGTCCTTCGTACCACTGCACTATTATGCCTGATCTGCATGCCTCCCCTTGGCCACTTGGGGTTTTTAATGAAGTTAATCGACCAGTAGCCCAGTCGATCTCTGGCTTGCGGGTTTTGAACCATGTTAATCCCAGTACTAGATTGTATGCCCTCATTGGGATGACTAGCACCTCCAGTTCGTGGACCGGGGCTAAATGATCCATATATTGGACCGTCATCGCCGTTTTGCGGCTCTCAAAGACAACCCTGGGCCTTGGTGAAATCCGATGCGGTTGAATTTCCTCTAACGTTGCCATCAACGCCCTCGTACCCATTGACTGCAATCCAAGCTCCCGTCCGTCCATTCTCTCCCGCTGAGCTAGATACCGAGAGAGGTAGGCCAGTCTGTTGGTTGTTTACTATCGAAGGAGCGCTGGCATTTGATTTGTTTCCCATCTCCTGAAGGACCACTGTTTTCGGGGAAGTTGGCACATGTATATTTCGTGCACCGGAATGTTTTAGGTTTGGGTGATCCGTAGCGTATGCATTCTCCTTCTGACTTCCAAGTTTCATAGAGCTCTGGCGAGACCCAAGGCGCTGGAGTGCATTTATCATCCTTGTCCGACATTGACTTGTCGGGCTTCAGTGTGTCGGCTGGCTCGGATATGGATGGTCGGAAGTTGCGTTTCTCGCCGCCTTGATGAGATGATTCTTCTGACGGCTTTTGTTGTTGTTGTGGCAGCTGCGGTTGGGGTTTTTTGCCGTCCGGCTTGACTTCTGAATTGGTGGCACAGTCGAAAAGCTCTTCCATAGTGTCAAATCTTCCATTCTTTGAGGTGAACGGCTTGATCTTGAACTCAAGTCCTGGTCGTAGTCCGCTCCAAGCAATTTCGTAAGGGTTCTTGTGGTCCTGCGGGAGCCATCCTGCTGCTCTCTAATTTGCTTTGATTCGATTGGCGTCGACTCTCACCAGTTCATTCGCTCCTCGGAGGAAGTCAGTCATACACTTCATTGCTGCGTTGAGTGTTGGGTCCTAGTCACCATACATCTTTTGCATTTCTTCCGAGAAGACCTCAATGTCTTCCAGACAGGGATCTGCGTCTCTCCGTAGGTCTCGAAGCCACTCCACCAGATCGGTCATCTGTGTTTGTCTCTGTGCCAGGTCCGGGTGAATATTCCATGTGCTAAGAAGGCTCGCTTCATATTTGACTTTGTCAGGATCTCCATGCGGGAATATGTGCCTGTGGGATTGGAAGTTAGATGGTAAGGTGTCAAGGAAGTTATCAAGCTCTGTTGCTCCGCCGCAGTACCGTTTGGGATGGGTCACATCGAGGATTTACGTTTTCGTTGCTTCTGGTCTAAGAGACTCTCTGCGGGATTCCCGGTTTGCTTCCATCAGCTTGGCATTCTGCACACATAGTTCAGTATTCTGTTGAATGGCATTGTTGAGCATTTCTTGCTGTTCCTCCATCATCTTTCGCATTGACGCGATCTCAGATTGTGTGGTAGGTTCGGGCTGGCTGGGGTTGTCGCCCAGCACGTCGCTCAGGTTGTCACCTAGGCCGTCACTCAGGGCAGCTTCCATATCGGCAATATTTTCTTCGTCGTCGTGATGGTCCTCGTCATGGATCTCATCCTCCGGAAGTACGGAGGCTCCTCGGGTCAGAATAGGGGTTACTCAGACAAGAGGCGATCATAGGTTTTCCGTGCTCGAACATATACTAGCCAAGCGCAATTGACCTCTGGCAGCATTCTTAAGTGGCATAGTAGACAATCGACGGTAGAATTGACGCAATCTCTTCGTTTCCTGTCGATTGTGTCGTTTTTGGATAATTGGGGTAAAGCTGGTATATCCTTGTGAGCAAAATGTATCCGATAACTGAAAATCGAATGTAATGTAAGGGCACATACACCTATGATTGTCCGCAGATGTATGATATTGTATACGGTTGCACACGAGAGCAAGTGAGTACAGGTGAAGAGTATAGTACTAAGATATTCGATACTGATGTATGTGTCATAGCGGGCAATCTATGTACAATGACGCGTACCTGGCCTCGGGTCACATGTCGCCATTACAGGTAGATTGCGGTGTTGACTGCTTCTTCCTAGAGCTTGAGTGGCGATCGAATGCTGATTATTGTACAGACAAAAATATGAGTTCAAATTGCTTCCAAGTGCAGGTGGTACTGATAAGGCAGCTGTAGGCTTGCTTGACGTAGTAGCTGTAGGTTTGCTTGATGTGGTAGCTGTAGGTTTGCTTGAAGGTGTACTCAGATGCGTAGTAGTAGGTACAGTGGTGAGTGCGCTTTATTGCACTCTTGTCTCTTTCTCTTTCTCCCATTCTCTTTCTTCCTTTCATAGTGGACTTAGTGTTTGGAGAAGTCGTAACCTTAAGTGTACTTCGTAATTGTCGGTGAGGTTGTAGCTGTGAGTGTACTCGAATGTGTACTTGGGAGTGTGCTTTCAGATGCGGTAGTATGTGCCAAGGTTGCTGCTGTGGGAGCGGGAGTCTGCCATTGGAGTACCTTGATCATCATTGAGATTGGTTGAATATGGTAGTTTGTTAATCGAGTAAAGTAGTTGGTGATCTTCTCGTTCTTGGAAGAGTGTGTAGGGGTAACGCTTTATAGAATATCTCAACTGGATCAGTGGTCTGATTAATGAACTTGTTGGAGCTTAGGCCTCATCCATTTGTTTGTGCCATTGGTATTTCCCAGTATAGACCTCATAATTATGGCTGCGACCAGTGCTAAAGTCGGTCTCGAAAGTCTGGGTAGATATTATAAAGAACGAAGATAGTAGAGATGATAGAGATGGTAGAGATGGTAGAGATATATGACAGCGGTGGTGATGGTGTTGAGTTTTAGACTTGTTTATGCGGGTGTTGCCACGGTTACAGTCAAGGATAGTTGTATGGGTTAAGGTTTTTGAGGCTCTGAAAGATCGTGATGTAGAAATAGAGTTTATAGAGTAAACTAAGATGGTTGCGACCGCCGGGCTCATAACCTGTTACTTTTTGATGGTTCAGTGACTTCTTGATTGGCTTGTCTATCTCGAGGGCCAGAGGCCCGTACATGTACAATCTCCCATATGCGTACGCGTATGCTCGACTGACCTGAGACGCATCACCCTAGTCCTGATGCATAACCTCATACAGCCACCATCTTCATCCAAGTCTTCATTCTCATACAAGACATCAGACGGTGCTGAGACTCATGATCCAAGTGCACATGCAACACCAACTGTTGCATGAACCTGACCGAGCTGATGTCAAGGCACACAGCCGGTAGGGCATAAGGCACCCAACTACCTTGTATATCTCGAGTCTTTCTCCTGCTCTCCAGTCTCTGTACCTTAAGTCTATTCACACGGTTCTCCCCTTCCATATTTCAACACCAACTGTTGCATATATCGTCCAATCTCTCTGGCGTACGGCTTATGGGCTTCAGCTGGGCTGATGCATAATCTCCTTAAGATGATGGTCGTTGGAGACTCAGCTGGAAATGCCAGCTGAGTGCGCATGCATGCATACAAGGCATACTCTGCACGCCGTATATAAGATCCTGAATGTACCTGTACTTTAGAATACAAGGCTTCTAGCAATCAGTATTTCAACACCAACAAACCACTGCACCGTTACCACAGATCATTCAGGACCAAGCCAGCTTCCATCCCATCATCCCACAGCATCCCCTACACGAAGCCTACAATACTTTGCTGTCGAGACTTCGCCATCAGGAGGGGGTAGAGCTCATTAAGATTTTGAGGCTCTTTCCGACCTCCTTCTTGATGGAGCAAATGACCGCAAAGACCATTGTCTATGTCATCCAAAAGCAAGCGAACGGAAGCTGGAGGGTGGAAGGAAGTGGAAGGAACTTTCTGTGCTGGAACTAGGAGTTTGGTTGGGGATTGTGATTTATATGGCAGTGCACAATTCACCAGCAGTAAGAGACTATTGGAGGCATGATGGCCGTAATCCCACCCACCCTGTTTGTGACTATATGGGCCAGGCTCGATTCGAAGAGATAAAAGAAGTATTTCCATGTGCCCCCACCGGATCTACCAAAGGAGACGCTGTCACAGCGCGAAGCCGAAGCAGTGGTTAAACACATCTCCCACCACCAAAATGAACTCGAGACCCTAAGCCCAACATCTATATCACAACGCGCTGTATCTATTCACTAAATCGATATTTTGTATACGACATTTCTCAATATTCTGCACAGGAAGGTTAGATACAATCACACTATAGGACCTGCTTCGACAACTTTCAGCAGTTTTAAGATCCTTATAGTGTGGATGGCAATATAGGAATGAAACCAAACAAACCGCGGCTGGCCATGTATTGGCCTTGTGCTAATATAGAAGACGGAAGTTTTCGGATAGGCGGCGGTAAGCATATGATAAGTGATGGCCAAGCAGCACAGGAATTCTACTCTCTATTTTACTTCTACTTGGATGTAAAAGGTCAGGAGCCAATTCGATCAATGAATATGCTAAAAGATCGAGAGGAGGTCTGTGCACAGTAGCAGATAACCGCGATCTCGCAAATCTAGCAGAAATCGTCGATCCCCCGACCGGCTACGCGTAGCGCTGCCAATTTGTTCCGGCTTTGCTAAGAGGAGCGTTGGGAGTTGTGCAGCGGAAGAGGTTTATATATGTTCCGACTGGATGGCGAAGAAATCGGCTTTGTGAATAAGTCGGCTGCTTTGTGAATAAGTTGACTGATTCATGAATAAGTCAACTTTGTGAACCAGCCGACTGAACAATGAACCTCAGTCAACTGGGAGATAATGTCCTCAACTTTACCATGCAGTCAACTGTACTATAAAGTGGTATGCTTTAGTAGCGCCAGCATCTTCAGCCTGCTTCCATCTCCAAGTGCACTTCATTTACGCCTCCAAGAGCAGCACCATCTGCAACCAGTGCCATCTCCAACCGGCGCCATCTGCAGCCTGTGCCATCTCCAACCAGCACTGTCTCCAGCTCACGGCATCATCAGCATGCTTCCAGCTCAAAGTGCACTTCATTAACGTCTCTAAGAGCAGCACCATCTTCAACCAATGCTGTCTCCTCTCAAATAGCACTTCATTCACATTTCCAAGAGCATTCCCATACTGTCTCCAGCCCAAGCATAAGCAGAGCTACCAGCAGGCCATGAGCAGTGAACGCTTCCTGGCGAACCCTGAGTTTACGTCAATAGATAGCAAGATAGATAGAGAATATAAAAGTGCCATGTACACAATGGTGTGTATGGCTGAGAAGGCTATGAAATGATAATTGTTGCAACCGGGAAAGCTGTGTAAAAGCCAGAAAGCCTAACTGGCCAGTTATGTGCTGAAACTGTCTCGTCCAGCCCACTGGGAACTTGAACACTGCTACTGGGCTGCATAGATCCATAGTACTTCATAGTGTCCCCGCGCAGATCATCAGATTGAGCCGTTGCCAACACCCACATATTTGCCATTTCCCCATGTGCCCATGCTCTATAACCACCATGTGCAATTGACAACATAGTACCAATGTTCACACGCAGTCCATAGGAGCTCATAGCACCCATGTGCAAACTTTCCTGTGGAATGCTGTCCGAAAAACCGGTTACTATGAGCTGCGCTACGTGTAAGGTCATTTTTGCCGGTGCAGTTTGTTTGTTTGTAATCATATTGCATTCGGCCGGTAGCGGCCATGGCATATCCCGTACATATTTCCTCCCCGATTCTTCCATAACATAAAGATGCAAAAGCAAAGTTGCGAGTCCTGTCCCCCAAAACAAAAGAAACCGCCACAAACAAAAACAACATCA
>Ga0307512_10005166_pt1 | contig 13767 bp, 12 predicted proteins | sample 14_EM_MG_FD_200267 | JGI IMG/M metagenome (GOLD analysis project Ga0307512, IMG submission 200267) | Populus trichocarpa ectomycorrhiza microbial communities from riparian zone in the Pacific Northwest, United States - 14_EM | ecosystem: Host-associated > Plants > Roots > Unclassified | place... | reverse complement strand
TGAAACCGAGCTTCTCCAATCTGATTCACTCTCCCGCCGAACGCTTGACCGTCTCCTGTCCTATGGTGACGACATCGCATTTCCCGAGACGCGATCCGCCTTCGAGGAAGGTTCAGGAGTTATTTACGTTCTCCCTAGACCAGGTTCGGTCTCTCCGTGGTCGAGTAAAGCCACAGATATCTCTGCATTGTGCAAACTAGCCAATCACATCAAACGCCTCGAGCGTGGCATAGCCTTTGTTGTACGGTTCGACAATGGCGCACTGTCCCAAAGTGACCTTGATCTATTCTCCTCCAATATACACGATCGCATGACCCAGACTGCATCGTTCACGCCTCCTTCTCAAGAAGCCATCTTCCTAGAGTCCCAACCAGCCCCACTCCGTACTGTTGATATCTCCCCTACTGACACGTCACCGAGGGAGAAACTGGAACGGGCCAATAAAGAGCTCGGCCTCGCTCTCGCTTCTGACGAGATCAATTACCTTGTCGACGCATTTATTTCGGGCGGCAATCCCATCGCGCGCAACCCAACGGATGCGGAGCTGTTCATGTTCGCACAGGTCAACTCGGAGCATTGTCGGCACAAGATCTTCAATGCGTCCTGGACGATTAACGGGACGCCACAATCGACCTCCCTATTCCAAATGATCCGCAACACAGAAAACTTGAACCCTACAGGGACCATCTCTGCCTACTCAGATAACGCGGCCGTTTTCGAGGGGACCTCTGCACCACGTTTCGGTATCTCCCCAGCATCGCTGTCTTTCCCAAAGTCAACCGTGAAGCGTCTGTATGTGGAAGATGAGGAAGAAATGGCAGTGTTAATCAAGGTCGAGACACACAATCACCCAACGGCCGTGTCACCCTATCCTGGAGCGGCCACGGGCTCAGGTGGCGAGATACGTGACGAGGGTTCCGTCGGCCGCGGCTCACGACCGAAGGCGGGCCTTACCGGGTTTTCAGTTTCAAACTTGCTCGTCCCGGGCTACACTCAGCCCTGGGAGGAGGACTTTGGCCGACCTCCCCACATCGCCAGCGCACTGGACATCATGATCGAGGGGCCCCTCGGCGCAGCAGCGTTCAACAATGAGTTTGGGCGCCCCGCACTGACAGGGTACTTCCGTACGTTTGCAGAACGCGAGCCAGGTCCGAACGGTACGATACGCGGCTATCACAAACCGATCATGCTCGCGGGAGGTCTGGGAAACGTGCGCCCGCAGTTCGCTCATAAATCCAGGATTACCCCCGGCGCAAAGCTCGTCGTGCTTGGTGGACCAGGGATGCTGATCGGGCTTGGGGGCGGAGCAGCATCGAGCCAAGCGCTAGGCACCAGCGATGCAGTGCTTGACTTTGCGTCTGTGCAGCGAGACAATGCGGAAATGCAACGACGCTGCCAACAAGTCATTGACGCATGCGTGGACCGTGGCACACACAACCCGATTCAGAGCATCCACGACGTTGGTGCGGGCGGGCTGTCCAACGCGCTTCCGGAACTCGTGCACGACTCGGGCCTGGGTGCAACTTTCGAGATTCGAGATGTACCCGTTGCAGACTGGTCGCTTTCGCCGATGGAGATATGGTGCAACGAGTCGCAGGAGCGGTATGTCCTCGCGATCGATCCCGCGCACGAAGGCACCTTCTGCGCCATTGCCACCCGTGAGCGCTGCCCGTTCGCCGTGGTCGGCGTCGCGACGGAGGCGGATGAACTCGTGGTGACGGACCGACTGTTCGACAGCGACGTGATTCGCCTGAAGATATCCACGCTCTTCGGCAAGCCACCTCGCATGTCGCGGAGCGACTCTACGCGCGTTTCGGAGCGTGTCGCATTTGATGGGACGCTCGCCACGTACATCCCCTCGGAGCCCCTGCTCCCCGTGCGACTGGTCGAGGCCGCTGCGCGCGTGCTGCGCTTACCGAGTGTCGGCTCCAAGGCGTTCCTCATCACCATTGGCGATCGCAGTATCACGGGACTCGTCGCGCGCGATCAGATGGTCGGCCCGTGGCAGGTGCCCGTCGCTGACGCCGCTGTCACACGTGTGTCGTACGGATTCGGAGTCCGCGGGGGCGAGGCGATGGCACTTGGCGAGCGTACGCCGCTCGCGCTCCTTTCCGCCCCAGCCTCGGCCCGCATGGCGGTGGGTGAAGCACTCACGAATTTGGCCGCGGCGCGCGTGCGTGAACTCGGCCGCATCAAGCTGAGCGCGAACTGGATGAGCGCGGCGAACGTGTCGGGAGAGGGCGCTGCTCTCTACGCGGCGGTGCGTGCCATCGGGATGGAGCTCTGTCCGGCGCTGGGTGTAGGCGTCCCGGTTGGAAAGGATTCCATGTCGATGGCGATGCGATGGCGTGACAACGAAAGCGGCGAGGAACGCGCCGTGACGGCGCCGCTGTCACTCATTGTCACGGCATTTGCTGGGGTGGAGGACGTCGGTACCACGTGGACGCCTCAATTGCGTACGGACGTGGACGGCCCAACAGTACTGCTGTACTTTGACCTGGCCCATGGGAAACAGCGGCTGGGTGGATCCGCTCTGGCGCAGGTTTTCAGGCAAATTGGCTCGGAAGTTCCAGACGTAGAGGACCCACGGTTACTCAAGGCGTTCTTCAACGCATGTCAGGCCTTGCGTCAAAGTGACCCGAGTCTCGTATTGGCGTACCATGACCGCTCGGATGGCGGACTTTTCACAACGGTGGCAGAAATGGCGTTTGCAGGGCGCGTCGGGGTGGAGATCAACTTGGATGCATTACATCGCATTGACGGCCCAATCGAGGCGCTATTCAACGAAGAACTTGGAGCAGTCATGCAGGTGCAACAGTCGCACATTTCCCGCCTCGTAGAGGTGTTTGTCGCGCATGGCTTCGAATCTACATCGATTCACGCCATTGGCAAGGTGCTTTCGAGCTCCAAAGAACAGGCATTTACAGTGATGCATGGTGGGAATATACTATTTTCGAGCACTCGCACCGTCCTTCAACAACTCTGGGCGGAAACTTCGTTCCAAATGCAATCTCTCCGCGACGATCCCGACTGCGCAGCAGAAGAATTCTCTTTGATCGCTGATGAGACGCACACGGGGCTAACCTATAACCTCACTTTCACTCCCAGTCCGAGCCACTCTCTCATACAGCGGCCCAAAGTTGCCATACTGCGTGAGCAAGGCGTTAATGGACACACCGAGATGGCGTGGGCATTCACGGCCGCAGGATTCGACTCCGTGGACGTGCACATGTCTGACCTCATCGCAGGTACCATCGACCTTGCCGAGTTCCGCGGGCTCGCTGCCTGTGGAGGTTTCTCGTACGGTGACGTTTTAGGTGCCGGAGCGGGCTGGGCGCACGCGGCGTTGCTTCACGAAGGCGCTCGGGAGGCATTCGAAGTGTTCTTTGCGCGCGACGACGCGTTCGCGCTGGGTGTATGCAATGGGTGCCAGTTCCTTAGCCACATGCGCGAGGTGATTCCGGGCACGGAGCAGTGGCCGCTGTTCAAGGCGAACCGCAGCGGGCGATTCGAGGCACGCGTGGCACTCGTGGAAGTGGTAGACGGCTTGGCAACGCAGGACTCGGTCTTCCTCCGCGGTATGGGTGGGTCGCGGTTACCCGTCGCAGTGGCCCATGGTGAGGGCCGGGCGAAATTTGCGCCCGGCACGCTGGAAGCCTTTAATGCTCAGGGTCTCGGAGCCGTGCGCTACGTTGATGGCGCTGGACAGCCGACGGAACTATATCCTCTCAACCCGAACGGCAGTCCAAGCGGGCTTACAGGGATACAGACACCGAGCGGACGTGTGCTTGCATTGATGCCCCATCCCGAACGCGTGGTCTCATTGGAGAGTAATAGCTGGTATCCTCCGAAAATGAAGGAGTCGTGGAGCGGGGTGGGGCCGTGGTTCCGACTGTTCCAGAACGCCCGGCAGTGGTGCGGGTAAATAGGAGTAGAAGGTGAGGTCATATTTACTCACTTTGTCCCGGTGCGTGGATGTCGTTTTGATCGTTTTATGTAGAATCGCAGATGTAGTGAAATTGAGAGCGGAATGCGGAGCGTGTACGAACAGATCCGATGCGAAATGCATGACATCATTCACACTCGTAAGGGCCGAACATAATGCCGCTCGCTCAACGCCAAGCAAAGGAGGCTTGTCTCCTCTCAACTCGTCATTGAATGCGTCATTGTGGATCACGAGGCTCGTATCCCCTCAGTTGGTATTTGAGTATAAAAAGACGATCTGTACTCGCTCGTCTAGTCACTAGCACCAGCATATTTCTCTCGTATTATCACTTCTCAGCCATGTCCAGCAACAACAAGAACGATACCAGCAGTGAACCTTCGTACGTATCATTCAGCGGGACTGTTTGGGTCAAAGACCTAGTCCTGACTTGTCTCCCGGCTTTGCTATAGCAAGACCTCCGGGCAGTTCCACTCTTTGAAGGGAACTGTTGTCGAAACTGTTGGTGATGTGACCGGTGCGAGGTCATGGACCGAGTCTGGCAAGGAGGAACATGCCTCCGGGGAGGCAGAGTACAAGACTGCTCAGGCAAAAGCATACGCCGAGGGCCTGTCGGGCAGGGTTAGCGGAAAGAAGGATGCCGTTGTTGGCGCCGTCACTGGCGATCGTCAGCAGGAGACGACCGGTCTGTACTGTTTCACACAATTTGCACTTGCAATCACTGACGGGGTCTACCCTCAGGTAACATCCAGCAGGAAAAAGGAAAGGCGCAGCAAGACGTTAACCGCCCATCCTAAATGAATGCGTACTTGACCTTTGTCACGGTAGTTTTACGTATATGGTAGACCTACAGGAAGCCATGTGAATAGTGAAAAGCAGGCCAAGAGCTGTGGTAGTAGTTTATTGAATGATATTGTCAAGATTTGTAACTGGATGTTTTTGTGTTGGGTTGGTACACCCGTTGAGCATACTACAGTGAAAGTTGTCGCCGCTTTGCCCGGTGTGCGAAGGTTCGGCAGTTAGCGATGGCCCGCATTGGTTATTTCTGACTGACTGAAACGTGGCTGTGTAAACTCGCACCTGCTTTCTAAATCGTGCTCTTTGCCCTTTGCGCTCTTTCTCTGTCTCACCACCATGACCACCGTTTCTCCCTTCGCCCGTAGCAGTGCTTTCGAGGAACCTCGTCTTACAAGTCGTGAACAAACAGTGCGTGTTAAGATCCGGACTCATATGTCTCTCATTTCCAAACCGAGACTTACGTGTTCCGCCAGATTGAGGAAATGTACAGCGTACCCGAGAGTTTCCTAGAGATAGAGGTGCGAAATCCCCAGACCCACGGTGCGTCATTTGTTCTATCGTATAGAGCCTTTCTGCTTGATGAATCACGTCTATGATTCCAGGATTCGGCCGTAAGATGTATACAGACTACGAAATTGTGTGTAAGGTATGATGCCCACCCCTTCGTCTCTCATTTCAAGGGATAGCTCCCATACTCACCCCGACCTCTACAATAGACGAATATCCCCGCATTCAAGCTCCGTCACTCGCTCGTGCGCCGGCGCTACTCAGACTTTGAGGCATTCCGCGATATCCTCGAACACGAGTCCACTCGCGTGAACATTCCCCCTCTCCCTGGCAAAGTCTTCACGAACCGCTTTTCGGATGAGGTCATCGAGACACGACGGGAAGGTCTCGAACGCTTCCTTAGCATCGTCGCGGGTCACCCGCTACTCCAGGTTCGTCCCATATACATACTCGTGGTTTCTGAGGCTGGGATTGGCCGATTGTGACGTTACTCAATGGCTGCTTGCAGACGGGCAGCAAAGTCTTGTGCGCCTTCCTGCAGGATCCGGATTGGGACAGGTCCCAATGGGTCTGAAGTGTCGTCGGTGTGAGATAAGATATCCTGCTGGCCTACGTTGGATTGACATTGACCTATTTTCCATGTCTGTATGTTCCTCACTATGCAAGCTACCATCTTCCTCTCCCCCTTCCCCCTACCTCCCCCTTCCTCTTCTTGTTTTGCTTCTTGGCGCCTCAAGTGTATTTGATGAATCCAGTTGTTTTACCCATCTTCCTTCCCTATTGGTGTGCACTCGCGCGATCTGCCGCCGCTTAGACACAGTCTACCCCCACTATTAGCTGGTTTATCCCGAATGCGGCTCTCTAAGAAGACCATTTCGAGGAAAGAAGGAACTCGTAGTTGCCCTGTTCGGAGCCCATGAGTCGATTCGTACTGCTCATCAATCTCGCCTCGTCGTTCGGGCCCCGACATCCCGCAATGCCGCGAGCCGACAAAAACGTGGCATTCCCCAAACTTCGTTAGTCAAAGTTTCTTGCAGGCCTGGTCCTCTATCATAGTGCCCCAAGCGACGCGGGTCACCAGCGATAGCAACCTCCGATTTATTATTCTCATCCATAAGCGGTACACACAGAAGCACTATGGCATCTATGACCCGATCAGTTGTCCCATCATTGATGTCCCTTAGGAGTTCGAGTCTCCTCAAAAGGAGTGTAAGGATGGCGTACGAATTCATGACTTTGCGCCAACTGTACTGACGTAAAATTGGAACAGCATGCCGTTGTGCACTATTATTAAACACCCACGCAAACGGCCACCGGTCACCCATTGAATCGACGCCCCGGATGGACTACGATCACGACCAAGCATGTCAGGGTTAGTTTATACGACACAGTACGGCTGGCGCGACTCGGAGAGACTCGGCCTGACGTATGTATACATATGCGTGGTCATAGTACGCAAAGTTCGCAGTAGCGTTGGCAACACACGCAACCTTCAGCGTGCCATGCCGTAGCATTTCCAAGCACCACCGTCGAGTCGCCTTACATCCTTTTTCCTTCACCATTCACATTATGGTTCCGTTCAATACGCAGCGCTAGACTCCTGCTAGTGGACCCGATCAAGAGATCTGACTGGTCGCATCGTGGACACGGTTGAAACGAAGAAACGGGCGTGTTTGCCGGCTTGAGCTCATTTGCCTTTCATCGCGAGACGTACCTCAGGCGAGTTACTTTCAGGGTTTCAGGACGAGTCTCATATGGGGTGTGGGTGTACGGCGCCCTCTCGATTACGGGCAGCCATGGTCAACAAAGGGACGAACGAACGGAGTAACAATGACAACAAGAATGCAAACATCGCTATTTCGGAGCAACGCGGTGACGGTCAGAAGACACGCGTAAGACGACTGTGTTATTGTAACAAACTACACGACGTGAATACGTTGAATTGTACGAGTAGAATTCAAACGTGAAGGAAGCGAAATCGTTAAAGCGAGGAGTGAAAGCTGCGCCAGTACGAGAACATGAAAGTATGTGCATATTGCGGGAATCATACTGTATGGGCCCGCCCCTACCAAGGCGCGGTCTCGAATTGTCGTGTAGGATCTGATGACACTGAAACAGTGCGTTCATTTTTCGGTAAACGTGCCCCAGCTCACCACACCTGGCGCTGCGCTCATTAATTGTGATATACTGTTGTATTCGTCAAGTGGACCACTGGCAAAAGGTCTTGTATTCTCCAGGTGCGGTGCTGGGACCACTTGATCTTGGTAGTTGGCACTGAGACTGTACCCCACAAACCTCACTTCTCAGCTGTCGTCCTGTGCTGGTCATTGGTTAAGGTACTCTATTGTCCCATGTCTCAATACAAAAGCCCACGCAAGCCGTGAATAGATGCCTTATAATTTCCACAGTGATTTAAATGCTGTATCAACACTTCTCTTCTGAAGGCGGCGGCCATGATCACTTCGACCTTTTGTAAATCACTGGCAGAACAAGGAAACTCTTTGTATTTTTTTTTTTAAATTTAAATTCAACCGCCCAAGGCCAACTGAACTTGAACCTAAAGGCAAAAGAATAAAACCACGAAAGCACGCGTCCAACGATTCGGCCAGATTTACCAATCGTTCGGATACTGGCGCCCTTTGCATAGCCAATCGCTGTTTACGCAGGACAGGACACGCACTGTACTGTACAGTGCGGTCTTTGATGCCACCTACCGAATCACCCGGACCAAAGGTCCGAGCGAACAATTTCGTTTACAGTAATCGCATCAAAACATGACATGACACAAATCGTCGCGATGAAACGAAATCTCGTCGTCACCTCGCCCCACGCCACCCTCGCCAAAAAAAAAAAGCGCACACGCCACCATCGAAGCCATATCACGATCACGAGGAGAGGGAGACCGGTAGCACGGACCGATGGTAATCCAAATGTCAACATCCGCATTTCACACGGAAGAGGACAACAGTGACAAAAAGGAACAGGACGGCTTTTGTTGCTCGAATGAAATCAAAGGTGTTACAACACGGTTGACGATAAGTCAGAGATTGGACAGGTCAAACGAGGGACCCCATTTGAGGGGGGTTAGAAGGAGAGCCCTTGTCCGCGTCCGCGGAGAAGAGAAGAGGAGTCGGCCGGCCCGATGATAAATCAGCGATCAAGACGGATGAGGCTTGGGACCTGTCCTGAGATGCACCGATAACGTAACGCGGCACGGGAGACCGACCAGTGCGCAGCTGCGTTCGTAGACTTTTAGACATTCCTCAGAATTAAAATCAGTTTTTACAATGTATATTGCAAAGGAGAAGCGTAACCTGAAGAAGGAAGTAATAAGTAATAATCCCAAACCAAACCAAACCCATCGAATCCGAATCCGAGCATCGCAACATGCAAACTGCCAAATAGACAATTGGCATGGCAAACGCGTACCTCGAACACGACCTAACGACGTCCTTTGTACGTACAGCGGATCCATAGGGGACGCCCATGCGTGCAAGCACAGACGAAGAGGGAAGGAAATGATGAAATCGTGAAGCATGCTGCCATTTCCTCATAGGTCCGAAATGGAAGAAAGAGGAAGAGGAGCCAGGACAAGTGTTTCCACATGGAAAAGAAACCAGAAAGTCGTGATAAACGTATCGCAGGGAATTGAGATGAATAGACAGCATCGTTGGGCAACAAGAATGGCTTGGGTAACGGTCCGCGCCTAGGGCAGGGATAGCAATTAAAGTTTGAACAAGAAGGAAGAGGGAAAGGGAGGAAAGAGGAAGAGAGGAAGGGTTGCAGGCGATGCAGATGTAGATGGTGCATGAAGATGGAGGGAATAAAGACAGGGAGAAAGGAGTGTTATAGGCGAGAATTAGGATCGGAGGAATACAATAGAACGTTCAACATCGCGGCATTTCGGTTTTCGTGTCTTCTGGGCCTTGTTTGAAGGGCGGCGCTGGGTTGGCGCTATTCAGTTACAAAAGACCGCATTCCCGCAAATGAATCTGCAGAAGGATATCCGAGATTGCGTTCAGTACGACTAAGGAACACCTTTTAGCGTGTATTTTGTGAAAAGGGCTATGAGAAGACGTACATCGAATCTGATTCGTGTCTGTAGCGCACGTATAGTGCGCATAGATCTGCTTTGTTGCCGCACTTTGGTTGAGACTAACAAAGCGCTGAAGGAGGTACTCGCAAGCTGCGTTGTAGTCAGCCCCACCGGTGTAGTCGGGGAAGTAGTCCCCTAGGGGTGATCGAGGGAGCTTTTCAGCGAACAAGTCAATCTTGTTGAGGAATAAAATCTGAGAAGGATGGGTAAGACTAGGTTCCCAAAACGACGAAAAGGTGTACATACGATGGAGGTTTTGACAAACCACCGAGAATTGCATATTGAATCAAAGAGAGTGAGTGCCTCTTGCATGCGGTTCTAGGGAATCGATGAGTGAATAACAGGGAGATGAACAGTGTCAAAAGTCATGACATACCACACTCTCATCCTCGTACAACATCTGATCATACTCGCTGAGAGAAACGAGGAAGACGAGAGCGGTGACATTCTCGAAACAGTGTATCCACTTTTTCCGTTCGCTTCGCTGACCACCGACGTCAAAAAGCTTGTACGTAAGCTCGCCGATCTTGAAGGCGGTCTCAGTTATGCCTGTCGTCTTGACACGACTCCGGAGGATGTCCTGATCTGTCGGCATATAACGGGGGTCGGCCATGCGATCAACAGCGCCAAAGTAGTAGACGGCTGAGTCGTTGAGTTGGAATTCGCGGGAACGGCTGACGGCTTCACGAACGCCGGGGTCCCTCCAGAGCCCCCTGACGGCATCGGCGACATCTCCCGGAAGGACGTCGGACTCTATTTGTGGGGGCAAGGAAAGGATGACCGCCCGGCGGGAATCATTCTGTGGGGAGAGGGAGATGTCTAGTTGGGGCATGGCCTCGAGGATGGCACGCATGGATTGGATGGTATTGGAATATATTATCTCCTTGTACGAATCGCGCTCCTGCTCGGTATAACCACCGTGGTGGATGAGCTTCATCTGCTTGAGCACCGTGGACTAGGGCAGGAGGGGTTCAGCTGTCAGGAGATTGCTGGTGGACGGATGACGGGGAGGAGGGATACCTTGCCAGACTCGCCAGCACCAAGCAACAACATCTTGATCTCGTTCTTCGCCATAACCTTGTCTCGCCTGAGTTGATTCTCGATCTCCTCATTGCCTGTGAAGGGAAGGTAAGGGAGTGATAAACCGGAGAGTGTGAGTTGAAAAGGAGACGCACGGGCTCTGGCTTCTTCGTCAACAACGGATGATGGTACGCAACCCATATCGAAGGAAGGACGGATAAGGGAGTCAAGAGAGGGAGAGGGAGAAGAAAATGGGGAGGAAGAGAAGTGAAAGAAAGAGGGCAAATTGAGGGGACAAGTAACAAGGTGAGGCAACGCGGTAAACAGTTCAAAATATTTCATTCGCTCGCTCGTAACTTAGCCAGCTCAGCTCAATCTCACCTCCATTCCCACGCTCGTTGATCTTCTCTCCCCCTCCAACACAACAGAAATCGATGCGATCAGTACAAACTATGACCATTGCTGTCCATGACCCACCACGCTCCTCTTCCCCCTCTAGGTCTTGACCCACTCCCCACTTGTATATCGGGCAGAGACAGCGTTACACCTCATACGCGTTTGGGGTTCTGGCAGCTTCCGTCCCTGTGCCCAGCGAATCGTCCCATCAGCTGTGGCTCACGTTGACAGGGATGCCCTTTCCCTTATTGTCCGTTGGCATCCCGCGCAATTACGCGCCCGTGCCTGTGGTTGCCTGACCTTTTAAGGGCGATACATTATACGGCCAGGTCACAAGACTCAGGGATCACGATTCACTCTGAACAATGGCGCATCTATGGAGCGGAAATATATGTGGCATGGCCACGGCAACCGTGTGCAGAAAGGAAATACATGAAGGGAGGGTACTGTACTTTCCAGACTTCCTTCGTATAGTATAACATTCGTCTCCATGGCACAGACGCGGGGATAGACAGGTGGGCTTGACATGTTGACTGTCCATCATCCATGCTAATCCCACTCTAGTGCGCGTTCGTGGAAATACGGTGGGCAAGATTACTCCGCAACTGCGATCCTTCACAGCTTCACCCGCCACTCCGGAAAAATCATGGTACAGGGAAACAGGGTGGTGCAAGCATGGCCGTCATTCAGTCGACTCTCGACCCGGCGGGTCTGAACTCGCACAAACTCGGTCTTACTTATCTTTGCCTCTGATCCCTTTTTTGTGGACATACCGTAGGTCAATCAACTCAGAAGGCTAAATCAGTGGTGGGCGTTGATCAATCAGAGTGCCTTTGTGCTGCCGCAGGACACATTACGATGATACCATAATACAGATCGGCCCCTGTACCTCGCCTTTAGTTGATAGTGCATGCTGCGATGTTAAGTGATGGTCCCCAACATGCAACAAAACTCGTGGTGTCCCAGACAGATAACAATGCAAGTTTCGGGCCTTTCCGAGGCCGTACAGGTCGCACCAAGGAAAGAGGTCAACATTTCGTTTCATATTGTATACAGTATAGATCAAAAACAACACGACATCACTTTTATTCGTACATATATAGCAAGAGAAAACAATCCGCAAGCAAGTCGCACAGAGGGAACCAACGCAATCTTCTCTGTACACACCGCACTCACGTCCTAGTCTATTTCGCGACAAGCGCGAATAGGCCATCACTTGTTCGCAACTGCATCCGGCAAGTCACTGACGCAGCCGACAATGTTATACCGTTGCCTACAATGGAGTAAAAACAGGGGGCCACGAAACAGACGGGCGGCCGAACGTCAACACCCAATCACAGATTAAAGGGGGGAAGGAGCAGGAGGGGATGAAAAGAGACGCACGTAAAGAAAGCATGCCAGTCGTTGAGCGTCTTGCGGTCCTTCTCCTCGAGTGTGCTCCAATCTGGTACGGCATCCTCAGGCTTGAGGCTCGACAGCCCGAGCCCGCGCGATCCGTCCTTGCCAGCGAAGACCGCGTAGGACCCGCCGGGCCCGTACGTCTCGCGCTTCCGCGTCACGTCGAAAATCGTTCCTGAGTGTTGGTACGTATGAGTTTGGATAGAAGGATGGAGGAAGGGACGAGGATGACGTACCCTTGATGGCTACATATACTGGTTTGCTCGCGTCGGAACCGTCAAACGCCTTGAGTTCCTCTAGCGTGAACGGGTCATCCTTGGGCGGGATCAGATCCTCGCGCGGCGCCTGCATAATGGTGTTCGTCGTAGTTCTACTAGTAGCCGTATTTATAGCAGTGTCGTCGCGGCCGCTGCTGCTGTTGTTTTCGCACTTATCCCCCACTGGTGCGTGATCAGGCTTATTTGTGTCGAATGTGATGGTGCGGCGTTGGAAAGGGACGAGGAGGAGAAAGGCAAGTGCGATGGGTAGCACGTAAAGCGCAATGTCTTTGAAGGACAAGGATAGGGTCATCCTAGCAATGTGCTCTAGTGAAAACCCCACGGCTATCGCCGGGCGGCACTGGCACTGGCACTGGAGGACGGGAGTTGAGTCGACAAGGCCTCCGTACACCCCTGTAATCTTCTTTCCACGAGCAGGAAAATGGATATCGAGAATGGTACGTATCAGATCCGCCGAGGGCTACACTTATTCCGGTACTTTTGGAAGTAGATGGTTAGTCGTAACCGCTTCCTCAAGGATGATCCGTAGCTGTGCTCCCGTGACTTGCTTGCAATCCTCGATCGGAGATACATCTTGCGCTCACTCCCTCGGTATATTACAAAGATTGTTGTACATGACATCTGAGGAGCGCGCTGGTGCCGCCTGCGGATCCGTATGGTTAATCATCGGCGATACAGATGCTGAAAGGGTGAAAGGAGAGATACAATGAGCTGCAAGAGTAAAGGGGAGTGCTATGCCAGTAAGAAAGAAAGCGGGACATGGGAGTTCTTTTGCATAGTTAATCGTGAAATGCAATCGTCACTGTGTAGCAAAAGTCTCGCGGTTTGACGTCAAAGTAGTGCAGTACCGTACAACCTAAGCGTTCATTTGTCCGCGAGCGAATGGCTCGGAACAAAGTCATTCCGCCAGGCTAAAGCCTCCGAGCCCCAAGGACCCGCAGTTTCGCCCTCGCCCGTCGGCGAGCTCAACGTGACGATTTGTGGTACCGATAGGCGCCTCTCCGCATCTTCCTCTACGTCATCTTCGCCGAGCGGCGGAGACGCCCACGGCGAGATGGGAAACCCGTCTGCCGCAGAGGGTGGCGGTGGTGCAGGTGGCGGCGCTGCGGGACGGAGGTGAGATAGGCGATGGGGGTGGGGTAGCGGCATAGGAGACCCCGTGCGCGAGGTAGGCACCGAGTCTGCGAGATGCGGCGGGGGGACATAGAGAGGTGCAGGAGAGAGTGGTGCGGGGGAGGACGGTACGTCGTCTGCGTCCCGGGCTGCAGTTGAGATCGTCATGTCTGTCGGGGACTGAGACTGAGACTGTGCGGTCGGTGGAGGTGGTGAAG
>Ga0307512_10005165_pt1 | contig 13768 bp, 17 predicted proteins | sample 14_EM_MG_FD_200267 | JGI IMG/M metagenome (GOLD analysis project Ga0307512, IMG submission 200267) | Populus trichocarpa ectomycorrhiza microbial communities from riparian zone in the Pacific Northwest, United States - 14_EM | ecosystem: Host-associated > Plants > Roots > Unclassified | place... | reverse complement strand
GCCGTCGATGACATCCTTGGCAAGTTTCGCGATCGTTGCGTCCGCTGAGCCTTTGGTGGGTATCCCGTCGTCCCAGTGGCCGATAAACAAAGCTCGCTCGATAGCTTCTCTACTAGACGACATCCGTAATCCAAGAGGGGAATAGACAGGGGTAGGAGCAGAGTGCGGGAAAAGGAGAAATGTAGAAAACAAGGAGGGTGAACGTGTGTGCGGTCAGATAAGATAAAATAAGAAAGAAAAATTCATGATCAAGGAGTGGGTGAGCGATCGGCTGATTGATGAATGTACACCAGAAGTGAAAAAAGCCCGCACTGTCAATGGGTAGATGGAACATAGTACAAGAAAAAAAATACAGCAGCAAGAATTTGGTAACGAGAGAAGGGAGGGGGAAGAAACGAGGGTAGGGCCCTGAGGCAAGTTGTCCAACGAAATAGAGAGAAATTTACATAACGGGGGTCCATACCATGCCTCCAGCGGTCGATAGGGAGGGCCTGGGGTGGAACCCCAGCTCAGGGTTGGTACCAAGAAACTGTGAGATCTCCATCCTTTTATCTTCCCACAATTTCAACGCCTTCAACACCTGTATGATTTTGTCTTTCCTGCCCTGCCTAATGTCGTTGATAGTCACCGTTCCCAAATGGATGTCATTATTCAAGAGGAAGTCAAACAAGCTGAAAAGACCATCCAGCTTGTCATCGGTCGGTCCAGACGGGAACGAGGAGTCGAGGACAGGCGGTGAAGCAGGTTTTCCCTTGATCGACTCAGCTATCCTCATGAGGTTTAAGCCACCACAGTTGGAGATATCCGCAAATTGAAGTTTTGATGGCAAGTGTCCATTAGCCCAGTCAATCAGGCCCTCGTCAACGACGATATGCTGCGTGAGATTTGAGAGTCTAGGTAGTTAGAGACGAGGGAAGGACTTACGGACCCGGAATCGATCATGGAATTCCGCCCATTCCTGCTCGGACGTGGAGGTACAATCGATTTTAGTGTCATCGTGGATGTTGTGTCGTACGAGTCGGTCTCGAGGATCTCGATAGGGCTTGGTATGTGGTCTCCGGGGAAGAAAGACTCGACTCTACTGCCGTTTTCCTTGACATCACCCTTTACCTTTTCTGCGCCAAGTAGCAAGACCTGAGCATCCCGACTGGTGAGTTGATTGGGGTTTGGTCTCCTCATTGCTCTCTGGGTGGCAGCACGCGAGCTAGGTGATGGAGGTCGCGGAGGGGGGTTCATGGCTTGTGCGACATCCAAAGGAATAGTCGGAACAGTGGCAGTCGAACTGACGGGTTCTGCAAAACAACTTCAGCGATAACTCTCCCGTATACCCTCCTATTTGTACTTACTGCTGTAATCACGTTGAATGGTCGATTTCATCAACGCACTCATCCAATCCCGGACGACGGAACGGGTGTCCGAATAGAACATATGAGTCTTGTCGTTCGGATGTTCCATTTTCAAACCATAGTATCCGGGCTTAATATTTTCGTCGGGGGTGATCTTGTAGCCAGAAGTGTTAATATATCCTTTGATCTTAGTCTCCTAAAGTAGAAATTAGTCTCCACCAAGGTGAAAAGACTGGGAAATAGGACTGAACCGTCGTGTCGTTACTTCGCATCCAGTAGAGATTATCCCCCTTTAATACGCAATACCTGTTTTTCCACGTGTTGTAGTGTTCCCCCTTCTTCATCAACCAGCCGTTGAAATCAGGAGTCCCGATTTGTTCGAGGACGCTGCGACCTCGCACCAGACCAGGTCCGTTGCTAGGAGGCGCAGGAACCGGCGATTGCGGTGCCCCCCCACCCGAGTCTCGCTTCCGCAAGAAGGTTCCACCCTTGTCTCCCCCCGCCAGTTTCGTAGTAGTATCCGCTTGATTCTTCGCCTTGTCCAAGGCTGCTTGTCTCGCACTAAGTTCTCCGGTGCTATGCTTAGAGATCGAATGTTTCCTTTCTCCGATATGGTACAGCCTGGAGAACGCGGTCCCAGATTTATCCTTCCCGGATGCCCCGTCATCTTCTCTGTCTGTGGATCTATTCAGTTTATGCTCGTCAGTACAGATCGGTGCACGGCTTTCAACGAATACATACCCGGCAGAGTACCTCGGAGGAGGTTTCCTGGATTTCGTGAGTGGACCGCTGAAAGCATTTCCGAACAAACTAAGGCGGTCGCTTGGCCTGGCGTTGTCGATGCTCTTCTTAGCTCTCCTGTAGGCCTTGGGAAGTGGTACCGGTTCCTCAATAGAGTCTTGTTTGGATGGGGTTAAGGAGATGGGGGTAGATGCAGTATCCTTGCCATTCTCGCCAGCCTCCTGAAAGAGCGAACCGTTGGATTCGAAGGATCGTCCGAACACTTTTCTCTTGCTGTTCTTGCTGCTGCCGGTATTGGGAATTTCGCTCTGCCAATATCGAATCAATCTTCCGGAATGGTTCGAAAATGGACTCATCACGTACCTCGCTCATGGCTGTTCTATCATCGTCAAGGGTGACAACGTTATCCGGAGAAACAATATTCTTCCCGCCCAAATTTCCATCACTGGGTGACAAATTCAGCTGCGACGGTCTGCTTTTCTATAAAATCCAGTCAGTATCGGAATTTCGCCTTGGACTTCACCTCGGACCGCGATTACCTGGAACTTGCTGGTCAACTGAATTCCCAGCTCAATGATTGAGTTCCTCGAACTGGCCCTGTTCATGGCTTCCGCGTTCTCTTGGATGGATCCAGGGTCAGACCCCCTGTGCCTGGCACTTCTTGGTGTATCGGGTGTTAAACTGTTTGCATCCTCCGCGATCTTCGGACTGTCGTGGTGGTGGAACCCACCAAAAGTCGTGGGGCTAGTGGCGGAAAACGGGGAAGGTGCCGATGACGAGAATGATGGACTGTTGGGCAAAGACCCCTGAGCCGAACTGATGCTTCTTGAGTGAGAGAACAAGTTCTCAGAATGAGCGGTCGACTCTGACCCAGGGGCTAGCGTTGGCCCTTTCAATTCCGCAATGGCGTTGGCAATGCGCTTCCGTTTGCCGAAAGCAACAACGCCGATCTCGGTCTTGAGCAGCTCGAGGTCCAACTCCAGAAGAACGTCTCCAGTAATATCTTGGTCTGCAAAGTGGAATGTCAACACCACGAACTCGTACTTTCAGTAAGATAAATATACCAATGAACTTGCCACGGGTTCCCTCATCGATCCCTTTACCCTTGAGCCAATCAACAACTTCTTCAACGGTCCATTCTGCTGGGGGCTTAGGATTCGACAATGCGGGTATTTGATTTTCTTGAGGTCGGAACGGAGATTGTGGCTTGGTAGGCGTTCCAAGGACCTGCTGAATCCCGATTGAAGTGAAGGTGGAGGAGGAAGGAGTACCAGGCGGCTGGAAAATGGGGGTACGGGTTCGTTCCGGCGGTGTGTTAGTCAGTGCAATTGAAGGCACCGGTAGCGGAGAAACGGGAGGCGGAGGTGTGGAGGGAGGAGGGGAGGGTAAAACGCCATTCACCAGTGATGGAGACGTTGGGAGTGGGATCTGTGCAGGAGATACCTGCTCAGGCTTGGTCCCCGGCTCGGATTCTGCCGCAGGCTTCGGAGTGGGTTCTGGAGAACCCACCCTTGGCCCCTGATCCTGCTCCTTGAGGAAGGATTTTCCATGGAGGGTAGCAGTTGGTAAATCATCCACAATTGTTCCAGGAGAAGGAACAATATATGCGTCCGAGGCCATTACCGGTGTGCCAGGGTCGGGGTCGACAGAGAGGTTTGGTGGTTTGGCCTTGATCGAAGTCTGGGAATCGTCCTCCCCTTCCTCGGAGATGTGAGGGTGTTGTCTAAGATGGGGTACTTCATCATACACCCGCGAAGTGCGTTCGTCGTCTTCGGCCTCACTCTCGTCGCTGAGTTCGACCTCGATTGGGGGAGCCGAGATACGCATCGGAGTTGACGGACTCGCTGATTTCTCGTTGACCATCCTAGAATTCTCAGCAAGTCTCTGTCTAGCATTCAGGCGCCAACCGTCAACCTCTCCGTCGGTATCGGTTGCTGAGTCCCGATCGGTCCAGTCAGCATCTGCATCTCCGTGCGAGCTCGCGAAGCTAAAGCTCCGAGATCCGTCACCATCATGTCTTCCAAGTTGCTCGATGGCCTTCTGAACGTCCGTCATTGTGGCATGCATTACTTCTCCGTCTATTGTGCGGGGAGTGAAATTGTTGAAGGGATCAGGATCGGGAGAGCCCATCGGACCGCTTTCGGGTACTTCCCGGAGAGTTTGTAGAATGGTTGGTGAGTCTGGCTCTGGCTCTGACCCATGAATTTCGGTGGTTAGAGACGTCGGAATCGTCTCCGGGGGATTCGGGGTAGTAAAGCTTTGTGGAAACAGACCAATGGCACTGGTTTCCGTCCGACCCTTGGTGAGAGAAGAAGGTAAGCATCCCATACAAGCGAAATGATGGGGGGATCAAATAAGAGGGTAAGGGTATACGTTCCCGCACGCATGTACACTGGCAGGCGGAGGTGGGGTAACGACGAAACAAGATGCGAAACACCCTCCCTAGATATTCACAACACGCCTTTTCCCCGTGCATTTGTATTCACAGAGGGCGAAGCCCAAGCAAGACAAAATCCCCACATCCACATCGAACGAACGGAAAGGCCTAGCCGATCGAAGAGGGCTCACCTGCCACCAACCGTCGCTGTAGACGTCATCTTTCTCTAAGACCTCTATACGGTCTCCGGCTTTGAAGTAGAGTTCGTCGGGATTTTCAGGAGCAAAGTCAAACAGTGCATAGACGTATTCCGGCATATCTTGTACCATGGCGCAGACTACTCCCGTATATTTGGTGGGTATTCGACGTGGAGGGTGAACAAGCCGGGCGGAACGTTACCGTCGAGAGCTGCGACGGATAGATAAGCGAGAACGGTGAAGCGTGTATGGTATGACCTGGCCCTGCGGAAACGAGGTGCGTGAGGAAATTCGAGCGCGGTGATCCAATGCTTCATCCCCGGTGATTGCCGGCCGCGATCCTTCACCCATCCTCGGCGTGGAAACTCGTGGAAATGCAGAGATTAGGTGCGAGGTCTGCACCACGCGTAAAGGCAACAATCAATCTTTTGTACAGTATTTGTGACAGGAAATGCAGGAAAATTGCGAGAAGTAAAGGCGATCTTGCTGCAGGGTACACCCATCGAGATAACCTCACAGGCTCTTGATAGTGGGTACCAGCCTTAGCTTACATCTTGGAACAATGATCACCCATGCATAAAGGCCATTTGTCCAGTCCCAGAGATTCAAGGATCAACTCGGGAAGTCGCTCGGGAGAAGTGTCGTCGAGCAGCTGATTTGGTGAGGATCTCTCCCCTTCACAACGCATAAACAATCATCGATGCATATCAGATTGGCGGCCCTTGTATCACAGAAGACACCGCTTTGTGTTTTAAGGCCCTTAATGGACTGCCAGGTCCATACATCAAGTACTTTTTAACGGAACTCGGTCACGACGGTCAGGAGCTCTTCGCAGACTAACACACCTGCTTTCTGAGTGATACCTCGGTTAGGTTTGAATAAGATGCTAGCCGAGTTTAACACAAAGGATGCTTGGGCTTTATGCACCTTCGCATATAGCGCCGGTCCCGGAACGGAGCCAATTCTATTCGAAGGCCGTACCGACGGACGGATCGTACCCGCCCGTGGAACCGCGAATTTCGGGTGGGATGCGGTTTTTGAGGCGGAGAACACCGGGAAAACGTATGGATTTCATATTCCCTTCCCAGTAAGAAGAATACCCATTTGCACATTCAGCTACGCGGAGATGACCACAGAACAGAAGAATGGGCTCTCGCATAGATACAGGGCTTTAGCGAAACTGAAGGAGCATCTTGCAACCCTTAACCAGTAGCCAGGTGGTGAATCGGTTACGGTGGATTCAAAACCATGGGGAGGCGGTGTGGATGCTCCTCGGTAGGAATGGAACTCGAGGATATAGACCTCGGATCAAATGGCAAGGATTTGTTGCATTATCTCTGTCGTGCGACTTTGAGCATTGGCTATACACTTCGATAGAACGTCCAACTCTGGCGAAAGGTGCTGCCCGAGTTGATTGATGGAAAGTAGAAGCCCCTCGCTGTTCATGATTACGATCACCGTCGTCCCAAGCAATGGCTCCTCAAATGCAGTTGGATCGGCCAACAGGTGTGAACTGTGTGCAAAGGTTCAGTGCAAAAGTCAACGTTCCTGTGAGGGATCCATACGAGTCAAATACCCCGAAGGAAGAAGATATCAGGGTTCTCAATAGAGATAAGGGTTCCCGGGTCTTCCTTGAACAGGTAACGTGGTTTGTCTCTTCGTGATATGTAGCCTTCGGCAGACGGACTGGGAATGCGTTGTGGTAAGCTGAACCATAGGTTCCACCCGCGTAAAAACGTACCATTCTTCAAAGCAGCAACCATAGCAAGTAAAGTGGCGTCGAACACGTTACCGTTGTAGTTGACACATGTTGCATCAACGTACAACACCCAGACGAATTTCCCCGGCTGTATACACAATGAGTTTGTGGGCAGAATATTTGAGCTGGACAGTTGGATTGAGTTCAAAATTCATGCTGTGTGGTCGGAGAATGCGTCATACAGAATAAGAGCCTCGCTCAATCGGCTCGAGAGTATCTGTGCATCATCGGACGGTGGACCTGGTTTGTACTTTGGCGAACAGAGAGGTGGAAGGTCAAGGTTCGGTACTGAAAATCGTGTTAGAAAATCCTCAGGTGTCTGGCCTCATGGATTCAATACCTAGAAACCCATCTTCTGGCGCGTCCAAGTCAGGTTCCGCAATCTCGGCTTTGACCCCGCACACGACCGTGGTATCTCCCAAACGTACAAGCGACGAGCCATCCGCCGTAGATATCGAGCCTGCCAACGAGGATCAGTCCGTCATAGAGACAGATTGATGTTTTGGGAGCATTTACCAACGTTGATCGAACAGTCCCTAAACTCAAGGAAATCTCTTCCGTCTGGTCTCACATTCTCCTCCAAGAATCGTTCCAGATATGTTTTCGGATGCAGGCGTTGGAATGTTGCGGCTCTTATCGCCTCCGAAGGGGTTGAAGAAGTAGCCATCCTTGGGCCACAGCTTACACCGAAGGCTGCAAATCAAAGCCCTCTCGATCGCGTTGAGTGAAGGATCGGCAAATCCCGCTCGCACTCCCGTTCCCACCCTTGATGACCCTCCGACTGGGAACACGATCACTGTCTCGCGTCCTCAGGCAGCAGAGCTCCAGATATAGAAACTATTCTATCCAGCAGCTACCCGGAGACTATTCCGTCGTCCTTCCCAGGGAACCCTTTGTTTGGGGGGTATCGCACATCATTCCACGACCTGTGCCCATACACATCCCCCGTCCGCCATACATCGAAGGGGATAGACCGATACTCTGCGATTCGAAGCACGGAGAACCCTATGATGACGATGGTCGCATAGTTCTCGGGTCTCCCGAGGAAAAACAGTTGCGAAAGGCAGCGCTCTTGGCCAGAGACGCCCTGAACTACGCTTCAACTCTTGTCAAGGTCATTACTTGATTAACCAATCCTGTATGTGTTTGTTGCTGACGATATTTAGGTAGGCGTTCCCACAGAAACAATCGACAAAACATTACACGAATGGATAACCGCCCACGGCGCATATCCCTCTCCATTGCTTTATTCTGGCTTTCCAAAATCATGCTGTACGAGCGTCAACAACGTCCTGTGTCACGGAGTCCCAGACGAGTGAGTGAACCTTCTTTTTTTAAATGAGCTCCGCGATATTCTTACCTTCAGCCTAGCCGACCCCTCGAAGACGGTGACATTGTGAACATCGACGTCACCGTGTACGTTGACGGGTATCACGGAGATACCTCAAGAACATTCTTGGTTGGGAATGTCGTGAGCTTCAATTCGTCACCCAAACTTCGTTTTGTTCTTAACCTCTCGGATAGGACGAGCCGGGAAGACGGCTGGTCGATATCACGAATAACGCGCTTGATTTTGCGATTCAGTACTGTGGCCCGGGAAAACCATTCAAAGGAATAGGGAAGGTTATTCATAACCACATCCGCCGGTCTGGCAACTACTGCGTTTCACAACGATTCACGGGGCACGGGATTGGCATTGTTTTCCACCGGCCGCCCTGGATATTACACCATCTGAACGACGAACCAGGTGTCATGCTTCCAGGACACTGCTTTACAATAGAGGTATGGAATCCGGTTTCAAATACTAGCTTAAATACTCGCGGATTACCGACCGGAGCGTAATAGCCCATTATTATCGAAGGTCTGGACCCAACTGACTGGATGTTTCCTGACGGTTGGGCCGCGTCTACGGAGGTTTGCCTTATGTTTTCCCTTCATTGGTCCTATCCAGCTCATCGCCCGCCGACAGAACTGTTCAAGAGGCGCGCAAGCGGAACACATGGTCTTAATTACTGCGGATGGTTATGATGTTCTCACAGCTTAGTTTCCCTTTGGCATCGTGTTCTACACAATGCGTAATACATTATGGTTTCCAAGTATCCTGAATATCCTACTTAGGGCCGCTCCACGTTATTATCTCCCTGATCCCGCAACAATCGTGTCTCGCTCAAGACCGAGCGAATTGTCGCAGCAGCTTGGCAATTTTTACTGTGTTCGAAGTATCCGATTATACGTTCGATTTGCCCGGACTCGCGATTCCAGGTTACGTCTGCGTGTGCCAGACACCCAGAGAATTCGTAATCGGCTTGCCTTGACCATTCGATCGGGTTCAGTGATCCGCGCTTGTCTCTGGCTTGCCGCGCCGCCGTATTATAGCCGGAAGAACTGTTCGCAGTGCCTCCCTGTTCAGTGAACGGACCTAAGGACGAGTATGGGAAGACATACCATTGAAGCAAGCTGCGTTTCTTAAGGCCTTTCTTGGAACCCCAAGAGCTACTCCAAGCCGTCAACCAACAGTTTTCAACCCCACTTTGAGGCTTGCCGTCAAGTGAGAGCCCATTTGTGTATAAAACAACATCGGCGGAGGCTTGGCTCGGAGCCTTCGTGTTGAATCGCATCCGAAATTCGCGATTATCGGAGTAAAGTGACCGGATGGCCCCCTCTTGCTCCGAGTTGAGGTACAACTTTTTCACGGGCACCTGGGGATTGACGACTTAGCCGGGAACACGGGGAATTGATCAGAAGATCGCCAGACCAGTACAGGCTTTCTAAAATCAATGTCTCGGAGGTCGGTATTGCTCCTGCCAACGGCCGTACTGCTGCTTGCAATTGGACCGGCCTGTGATATTTGGGGTGGGGGTAGAACCTTCCAAGGTTCGTTTACGATCTAGAAAGCACGATTACTTGAATTCGGGATGGTTTGAGATCGCGGAGGCACTTACAAGTTTCAGGTCCATTCTCGGTTGCTATTGTGGGGGAGTGTAAAGCTAAAGTACCCCTGGTCAGCCTTACCTCTTTAAACTAAGGGGGCTGACTTCGTGCCGTTATCCTCTTCGACGATATTAGTCATGCTGATGGAGGGTTCTGAACACGTCCCCCTCTGTCAGTGCTAGGCTTAACGCGCGGACGCAGCAACGCGCTTCCGGGAATCCGGGGTCCCAAACTATGGGGTGCACCTTTTTTGTAGACGGCGTTGTTGCAGGTTGCAACACGGGACAAAGAAGGGCCGCATACAAGTCCAACTTCCGCCTGAACCCCACACCTCCACACGTCGTTCCTTCCGGTCTCAGGGTTGCAGCTTCCGTAGCAAAATTGAATTAACAGAACGATGTGAAGTGTTTTATGTTGTGAATGCGAAATAGCGCTGGTTCTCCTTCCCAGCCGTGCCCATCGAGAGAACAAAGGCTCGGATTCATATTGGGACGCAGATTTGAGCAGGAATTTTGCCTGAAGCGATGAGCCGGGAATGATCTGCAAACAATTGTTGCGCAAACGATCGCGCCCGGTGTGATTGCCGGAAGGTTCTTTGGGACGACAGGATGCTGTTTTGGGGAGAGAGATTTGAGACTTCGTCCATGATCTAAGGATTATGAGAATGTTCCCAAAGCCAATGGACACTGCGAGGCAATGCAGAAAATGAATGTTGGGATGGAGATGGTGATAATCCTTGGAGCAGCGATGGCACAGGCCACGACACTGTCCAGAGCGCATTACATAACCCCGAGCGGGCGGTTATGGGGTTAGAAGTAACCAATGACCAGAGAAGCCTTGGCTCTCTGCTATCAGTCGCGCTTTGGAGCCAGTTCACGAGATCACCCACAAACTGTAAAGACCCCTGGTTCTTTCCAACCTCGTGACTAATTGAATTCCTGAGGGCCCCATAGATGGCAAGACTACAGGCAAAAGGGGCTTCAAAACAGCGTCTCGAGGGTTTGTTGTGGTTCGGAGCCCCTGATAGCTAGATAGGCAATCCAGCCTGGGAGATTCCCTAACCATCAGCAAGTGAATAGCGACCTCAAAGTCCGCGGAGTTCGTGACTGGGATCTAGAATACTCACATAGTCTCAATTGCAGAGACCTTTCATGATGCTCCAGTGACAAGTGGAGATCACTCGACCTCTGTTCCTAGATGTGTGACCAGGGGAATTCATTGAAAGACCGCATGTAGGTGCGGGCGAGGGCCGTCAGATTCGACGAGCACTCTTCGGTGTTCGAACTCGACATGCCAATCTATCGGAGGAGGCGCATTGTCCCGTCCTGGATCTGTAGAGCAGTCAGGCTGAAAGGTGGCGAGATCCATATCGCACTGCGCGTTAATTCCACCACCGTTGGGGTAAGGACCGCTCTCCCCATATTACTGGTGAGTCCGGCGGCACAGATTAATTGCGAAAGCCACACAAAGAGATTCGGATGACCTTCCGGTGATGGGAGTTGCGAGGTGGAGGCGCTGTCCGGGGAGAACGGGAGGGGGCGGAGTACCGGATCGCATCAGGGGTCTACCATTGCCGTAAAGTCGTACGGTAGTCCGCTTTTTCGGACATGAGTAAACCCTGAAGCATGGACATTGAACTTCAAGGTCACCAGGTCCATCCATGTGGGTTCTGGGACTCAGTACTGTCAGTGGGCGTGTAAGATACTCGTATGAGGATTTCCAGGAACGCGAGTGGGATGCCGGTCCCGAAGACTGACAGCACCAACTAGTTCACAATGGGAAGACATTCTTTTGCAAATTCATCGTTGAATCGATGCCAGCCGAGCAGACAGGGGTCGGAAGTTTCCGAGGGTGCCAAAAACATCGCCAGGCACCGAGCACCGCCAATTCCAGTGAACACACGTAAGGAGGAAGAGGGAAACATTTGATGTTGGAGGTATTGGGACGCGGCCTTGAACCGGTTAGGGACGTCTCACAAAAGTTAGCAACACCGTTGAGCAGCGCCAGCCGCGTCGGGGATAGAGGGCCGCAGCGCGCATGAAAATACAGACGGAAACAATCCCAATTATTTCTCCAACGAAGCTGTGAACACCTCCCGCAACAAGGAACGCTCGGTGGTGAAAAGACACGAGTATTATTCCGGGTTTATGGGTTGAAGGTACATTACTATAGGATCGCGAAATGTGATGGTCTCTAGGCGGAGGTGGTGGCAGAAACCTCAGAGGTCTTTCGTGGGGTAGAAGTGAGCGTGCCGTCCTCCCATCGCTTCACAATATTGTGCTGGAAAATACCCATAGCATCGTCGGGGAAAATGCGGAGCCTTTCCAATCTCCTCTCCCGCAGCTTGTTTTTAGGCAGCATTCCAGACACTGCCTGGCGAATGATCTGCACAACAAGATGAGCTTCTGTAATTATTGTGACCCATGACATGGCACGACGCACCTCGTCGGGCTTTCGCTTCATCATCTCCTTGTACTTGATTTCCTTCAAGCCTCCAGGGTACATGGTGTGCTTACGGTACAACACCTGATCCTCTTTACGACCAGAGACCTTGACCTTCTTGGCGTTGGTCACAACCACATAGTCACCGCAGTCGGCTTGAAATAAGAGTGAATAAATTATTCCATAGGGTTGCATGCGTAGCGGAGACGGACCTGCGGCGTCGTATATCGGCTTGTGTTTTCCCATGAGGACAAGTGCGATGCGTTCGGCGAGTTTTCCAAGAATTCTATCCGACGCGTCGACATGATGCCATACCCGGGCATAGGCCAATGCAGTCTACAAACCATACTATAAGCCCAGCGACCAGAAACGCGAGACTGAACAACCGGACACGTACGCTTCCTATCCTCTGAGACATGCTGAAAGACGAAGCCGGAACAAACAAGGACAAACTCCGTCTTCCGATCCCCGATTACCCCGTTCACTGCAGCCTGCTCTACCTGGACGCCAATTGGATCATTTGTAACTGCTCTCGAATGCGGCTCGTTTCAGGCCCCAGGTGCTCTCTCGTACCTCGGCTATTGAAAGCGATCCCTCACTCGTTAAGGACCGTCGGGTGGACCGTCGGATTTATCGAACTTCGTCGGGTGCGAGGGGTTAACCACCCCTCACTGCGTTCCAAACTGCCGCCGTGGGTGTTATCGTTTATGCCGGAATTACAATTCTATTCCACGGTATGATTCTTTACACTCCTGCCCCTTCCAAGTATCAAAAATTTCACGAAAATTTACCTGGTTACAGAGCGATCTCCGGTCTCCATTTGGACTTCCACCTGAGCAAATATTTGTTGCGACTTTCATACACCTCGCTTGGGCTGACGATATTCTTGTCGCCGACCGTAAGGCAAACTTCAAGAGTAATTTCGGCTCACTTCTGATCTGGGACCGATACAGTAATCGCCAGGTGCCATCTGATTCCTGTCACACGGCAACCGGAAGGCCCATCAGCTTTAGCCTTGAGGGTGCACTCTTGTCAGCAGCGTATCGAAGGAAAGATCGCTCCCGAGTCACTGGTTTCAGCTCCGGGGATCGTTTCAACCAATGCCATCCCAACATCCGCAGTGCACTGGACCGATATGTCCAGCTGCTACCTCCCCTAGAGAACCATTACCACTCAGATTTTGATATCTTGCTGTTTGGTAAGCGACAGTCACCTCTGTTGAAGCCAAGCTCTTTGTATCGACAGTTGCTTCACAGCATTCACCCCGCCAAATCCCGCTCTCTACGCTTCCGCTTGAACCGGATACAGTGTTATGCGAGTTATTGACTTGTCGATGACTTGCGTGACTTAGTGACCTTTGACCATGACTTGAGTCATGACCAAGGTCATTGACTTCGCTGAGCGTGAGAATGCGGCTGGCGGCCCGTCCTCTCCACCAATATTGTGGCGCGGTGCTCGAGACACGTGGCGAAGACCCGATGTCAAAGTGTCGGGGATGGGCGGCATCAATAAACGTTGACAACGTTGAACGTTTACTGATGCATTTCCATATATGGTATGCTTGAATACCCCGAGGCCAGAAGTCAAAGTCAAGTTATATTGTCGAGTTACCGTAACTTGACATCCGTGACTTAATGACTAAGTCAAAGTCAGCGACTTGCACAACACTGGCTGCGGAACTCTGTCGGAAGAGCCCATTCCATCTCGCGGTCATACCGTCCCAATCCAACAAACCCGGATGGTCGTCGTTATCGGCCCGCAGGGCTTTCCGACAGCCGTCTGCTTGACAAAGGTTTGTTCGCAAGACAAGTTTAAGGGAAGTCCAAATGCTAGTGACGATCTGAGCCATGACTCTAAGGCAAGTATGCCAAGGAGTCGAGCGAAGCAAACTAGGGCCTATATCACTACCAGAAGATGGAGGTGGGATTTAGTTCGACAACACCGTCAGGGCTAGTTCTTATCATATTGTGGGCCA
>Ga0307512_10005162_pt1 | contig 13774 bp, 7 predicted proteins | sample 14_EM_MG_FD_200267 | JGI IMG/M metagenome (GOLD analysis project Ga0307512, IMG submission 200267) | Populus trichocarpa ectomycorrhiza microbial communities from riparian zone in the Pacific Northwest, United States - 14_EM | ecosystem: Host-associated > Plants > Roots > Unclassified | place... | reverse complement strand
AAAAAATAAAGTTGTGTATAGATATTTTTATTCTCAATCCAGACCCAATCTAAAATTTAATAATATCTTTAAAATTATAAAAACATTACACTTATACCATAGCTATATTATATATAATTATAAATACAAAAATATACTGTGTGTTAATTAATTAAATATTTTCAAAACTTTGATTGAAGTAAAATACAATTTCAATTACTACCAAATGAACTGATGAAGGAATGGATTAGAAATTTTATGAATAGTTTAGTTTTAAATAAAACTTGAAAAAATAAAGTTGTGTATAGATATTGTTATTCTCAATCTAGACCCAATCTAAAATTGAATAATATCTTTAAAATTATATTAAAAAAATTACACTTATACCATAGCTATATTATATATAATTATAAATACAAAAGGATGGAGGTGATGAAAGTGAAATTCACTATTCAAAATATTATGGATTTCACCATTTATTTCTACAATGCCTATATTGGTTATTCAACTTTATTTATTTATAATTTCATCATTTAAAGTTATATTAACATGTTTTTGCATGTTGAGATTTATTTCACTATGCATGCTCTTATATATAAAAAATATAGATTAATAATTTCATGATAAATTAAAGATAAATGTTATGAAATAGAATTATAGGTTGTAGCTAAAAACATTAAGAGAAGAATGATTAAATTTAACAAAAAAATAAAATAGTTCTTTTTTTCATTTTAGAGTGAAACACTTCAATTTGATCCTTAAAGTTTTAGTTTATGTATTTATCTGGTTCATGATATTTTAAATTTTTATATTTTCATCTTAAACTTTTATTGTTTCATGTTCCAATCTCTAGATGTTGAGATGAGAGAGAAGGTTCTTAGAAAATATTAAGGAGAGAGAAAGTGCTTGAATGGTGACATTCTAGCTCACAAAAAAAGTTGTTATTAGTGTCAATGCGGTTTTTTTTTTTTTTGTGAGAGAAGTTTAATGAAGATGATGTTGTCCTATAACAATGACTAAAAAAGTAGACAAAGGTTCATGAACTTTTTTATTCATTTATTTTTCTTTTTTTAGTGGTTAAATGGGGATTTAGGGTTAAGAATTGGATTATTGAGGTTTCTATGATGTTTTTTAGATGTTTTTATTTGAAATCAAGTTGAAAATAAGTTTTTATAATTAGAAGTACGATGCATGTTATGAATTGCATAAGACTAGATATTGTATACTTGATCAATGAGTTGAGTAGATTTATCATTAATCAAAGTATGAATTGTTGAAAAATAATAAATAAGACACTCAAATATTTGAGGTACTCATTAAACTATAAGCTACATTGTTATACTAGATACTTGGTGTTATTAGAAAGTTATACTGATGCAAATTGGACATATGATACCAAGGATTTAAAATTCTCTAGTTGATATAATTCAAAATCCATAAGAACCATAATAAAAAATCTCATTTAGTTGTTTTTGGTTAATGGTTAATGGGTTTGATTTGCCAAAATTATGTTTTGCTATATTTTTTCCGAAATGAACTTGGAGTATAATTCAAAACGATGAGAGTTTGTAGCTCATTGCAAGCGGAAATGTGAGACATGCAAGAAAAAATCATGAAAAAACTGGAACGGGTGCACACTACATCCCAAGAAATTGCAATTTCTTTCTTCTTTTTCAAAGAATTTCATTTAAAGGTCAAAATCAGAAACATGACAACCATGGGCTTTGATCCCAGGAACGAAGGAGCCCAGACACAGTCCAGGAGGAAGTGGAGCATGGCTGCAGAAATGCTCATTAGACACAGCACCATGTGTGTATGATAAATGGTTCATCTTCCTTCAATTTCTCTCATTCCAGAATATTAACGGATCTGGTTCTCATGCCTTTCAACCAGCGTTCACAGAACCAAGGGACTTGAAAAAACGAAAAAACAGAGAAACTAGTAGTAACTGGTATCTCATTTACACAAGGGGGTTTTATCTCGTTCACGTTTTTTTTAAAAATAATTCAAAGAAAACTAATGCATCCGTAAGCGGAATATTCAAGTTATTCAGAACACTGTTTAAATTTATTAATCGACAAGTGATACTGTCTTCCATAAGGGCAACTAAATCACTCTCCAGAATACAAGAAAACAAGATGTTCTAGATTTTTTTTTAATGTTTCACGACCCTTCAAAACTAAAAACTAGCCATGGCAAGCAGCAATTTCCTTCCATGCTACGTAAACTGACAAATCGTTGAAATAAAACAATGGACCAAATAACTAGCATATGCACTACCTGGACATTAGTTTGGATGAAACCAAAAAAATAAAATATCGAGCTATTATTGGCTGATACTGTTCGACTAGCAATTCAAATTGGAAATATTGTAGCAGTATCCTTGTTTGTTAGCCAAATGCTCAAAACAAGTTCCAACTGTTGCTACAAAAACTGTTGCTCTAGGCCATGGACATTTTCATCTTCTGTCGAAGTAACTGGCAGCATCTGAAGTTTTAAGTTAACCACAGAAATTAAGCTTCTTCATAACTTTGGCATAGGCTGCAGGTACAGTAGATGGTTGTCTCAGTCGACGTTTTGATTTCTTTGACTGCATTAAACATAAAATTTCTGTCAATCACAAATGAAATCAGCTAATGCCAAATCACACCCCCCTAATAAAAGAAAAACAAACAGTAAGATCTGAACAAGAGGATTTTCTGCTGGTAACTACAACTTTTGGAACTTGGGAGGAGAGCAGTGGGTGGTGGGGGCACCTAGAAATAAGTAAACAGTTGAAGATGTAATCATCTTATTTCTGATTGAGTGAAGTTCAAACCAAAATGAATGCTCATCAACCCCACTTCTCCATTGAGAAAAGAATCCTCAAAATGCCACCTTTCATTGAGTATCATTCCTTAAATTGGGTTAACACAAGAGTACTAGGCAAAACAACTCAAACATAAATGCAACACAAGGGTACTATCATTCCTTAAATTGGATACAGTAAACAGAAGTTAATAAGACATTTGTGCCCGCCATCAATAAAACTCTTCAACATCAAAATGCAAGCGAAAAGGAAATAGAGCTGAGCACATCAGGACCAAAAGAGATCATATATGCAAACAGCCTAGGATTGGAGAATGACACAAAAAAGATGTTCTATTAAAAACATGTGCTGAACTAGCATTCTTTATGATGGCAAGATAGAGAAACCAGAGCAACATTGCAAACTTACAGATGAACATCACATATAAATGAAACTGGGCCACCTGAAAATGTATTTTGAGTACTCAAGGAGGCTCCTCCTTTTCTCCAAACTTAGAAAGCTAAATAACACGTCCAGTGTAAACTTGATTCATAAGCAGATTGTAGTCAAGCATCACTACAACTTTGCAACAAGCATGACTTACGAAATGCTAAGTAGAATATGCATGCACTTTATATAATCAAGAAACCAGCTATATAGTTATCAACTTATGGAAAACATGTAGCTAAAGACCATCTAGTTTCAATAACATGAAAAGGAAAGGAAAATGACAGCATGAAATTACTGAAAGACATACCTTCGAGTGCGCATTGTGATTCTTGCCCTCCCTCCAGCGACGAATAGTCCCATCATTCATTGTCCTGAATCTTTCCTTATAGGACCTGATCAGGACAAACTAAAACCAGTTATTCACAGAAATTTAAATAGCACTTTCATAGAAAGAAAAGAAACCGAGTAAAACAGCTTAAACTCACGAGTAAGCCTTCATTTTAATCTTTTTTACTTTGGAGGTGCGTGGAGTCATTGGCTTCCTCCTCTTTTTCCGCTCCCTTGATGAAACATGACGCACTTGCACCAACTGGAACACCACAAAGAAATCTACAATTGCATTAAAAAGAAATTCAAAGTGATTTGGATTTAACATCAAATGGAAAATTCCTGGACTCGTGTTGATTGTTAGGATGGAAAAGGACGGGATCAGAACTCTACATACACTCCTATATAAAATAGAAAGCCGAACTCAAGATAATATAATTACGCTTACGTATCAAAAAATTTCAACTTCTCTATCCATTTTATAAGCGGTTGCTGAGAAGGTAAATGAAAAACTAGCATTTCCAATGTATTAGCTAATAGGCTAGGATGCACAGCATGGCTAGTCAAGTGTTGGAACAAATTTGACATGGGTTCTTCTAATTCTTCTTCAGAACTCAACTCCTTGCCAATAACGACTTTATCATTTTAGACTATAATTCTAAAAGCAATAGTTTTATGTCAATTATTTTGCAAATTCTCAAGATTAAAGAAAATGATTGGCATTTGCTGCAAAATTATTGAATCACATATAGAATGAGGTACATTTAGTAAGACCTGAAACAACAGTTAATGCAAAGATTGAACTACAGGTAACTAAATCTGGATAAAAGGTACACATTTCTTTGCGGCACTTCCTCAGTATTCATGCATACAAAAAAGAATCAACAAGCGAATAACCATGCAAAAAACAAAACAAAAGAAGCCCAAAAGCCTTACCGAGTGGGGGAGTTGAGACAGACGCGAAGAGGACAGAGCTGCCACCGAAGGAAGCTGAATTGGTAAAGAAGAAGATGTGTTCAAAAGGGACCCATTAAGATTCCATTTACGGGAAGCAGCGGCGAAATGGAGATGTCGGTGATAAGATTGTGGAGGCGGGTGGAGGAGGCGATGTGAGGAGGAAACAGAGGCTAAAGATCGGAGCTTGGTGCATAATCTCTGCATTTCGAGAAGGAAAATGACGGGCTTTGAATTGATTAGAAGGTAAAACCGTCAGAGGTTTTAATCACTGCTCTTTGGTGGGGTTTTGGTTTGGGGATTGTAGTTAGAGGCTGGGTGTTTGGAGAATGGTTTAACTGGAAGCCTTGCTCGTGGAGACATGTTTGCCTGTATCGAGTTAGGACTGTCCTTGCCTTGGACAATGCGGTGGGGGTGGCTGACTGCCTTCGGCTGTAGATTTTTTTAAAAATAATTTTTGTTTTCAAATATATTAAAATAATATATTTTTTATTTTTTAAAATTTATTTTTAATATCAATACATTAAAATAATTAAAAAATATATATAAAAAATAACTTTAAGCTTTAAATTTTTTTTTAATAAAAAATATAGTTGGACCGCAATACCAAATAAACCTTCATTAATCTTATAATAGGTTAAATATACCTACAGTTCCTTTACTATAGGAATTACACCAATTAGGTCCTTTTTTATGATAATTTTATTAATGATGTTTCTTTATGATATATTTTGTTATTTTAAGGTTGTGTTTGTTTTTGCAGTTGAATGATGTTTTTGAAGAATTTTGAATTTTTTTCTTCAAATTATATTTTTCGAGTGTTTTTAAATTGTTTTGATATGGTGATGTTAAAAATAATTTTTTTTTAAAAAATATTTTTTTAATAAATTCTGAGCAACAATCACTTTAAAAAACAATTTTTACCATAATTTTAACAACAAGAAATGTGTTCATTTAAGATGAGAAAAAAAAGTCTAAAGAAATAAAATTTGATTTTCTAAAATTTCAATAATTAACACAAATAAAAATTATTTTAAATTTTTTTAAGATAAAATTTCAATTATTTCAATAATTTTTTTATTTCAATAATTTCAATAATTTTCTAAAAAACTACAATTATTTCAATATTTTTTTTTATATAGTTGGATTTATTTTATTGGGATTTTTTTATGGTATTATTGGTATCATAATTGTAGCTTTAATATGCTTATAAGGTCTTTTTTTTTTTCCTTTTCATTGTAATTTATGCATTTAATAATTCTTTTGAAATGTCACATTTTCCACATGTTGATTTAAATCGCCTAATTAACATGTACCAAACTGTGGTACTTTACTAATTTTTTTAAACTATGTGATTTTATCAATAATATTTTTAATTAGTGCTAATTTAAAAAAATTCGACTCTTATGTTGTCAAGAAAAACAAAACAAGCTATGATTTAAACAATAAAATAAAAAATAAACATTGCCCATATTTGGCCACTGATTTAGGGATTTCTTGTCATGATTGTGTGTGTTTAAGATTGTATTGGATTGTAATTTTTAAAATAAATTCTGACTTGAAAATATATTATAATAAATTATTTTTAGTTTTTTTATATAAGTATATTAAAATTATTTAAAAGTATTAAAAAAATTATTAATTTTATATTTTTTTAAAATTAAAAATACTTTTTAAAATATATATAAAAAAAGCAGAAAAACTATCGATCACTATGACGTCTATGGAAATGATGGAAATGCAAGAAAAGATCCATAGGATAGTTCCGAGTCATGCCTCGTTGATGACCAGAAAGAAAGTAACCCTTAAAGACTCGGCTACTGAAGGGACTTTCACAAGGAAACAAAGACTAACGAAAAGGACGCAAATCATGAATCACAAAACGACACGTGCACAACCCCCCAATTCTTCATCCCTGTAAAGCTCCTCCTCCTCCATCAATCCTCACATGCACGCGCGCTCTTCTACCAGTGCCCATCTAGCCTTAAAAAAAAAAAACATACAGAAGCAATAAAAAGTTGGCCTAAGCATTGAAAAAACTTGTAGGATAGAGAGGAAAGAAAGCAGAAAGAGAACAATAACAGCCTTTACCATTATTCTCAAGCATCCCAACAGCACATGTACAGGGATCCCAAGTTGCCTCGGCAATGTTGGCGTCTCCACTTTCCCTTCCAGCCCAAAAAAAACACACATCAGGATAAGGTTTCCACTACCTTCCACTTTCCTTTCCAAAAAACAACAAGAATAATAATAAAAAACAATACTTTCTCAACTTTTCTAACTTATTATAATTAGAAACTAGAAAAGCTAACTACAACAGTAAAGGTAAAGTCATATTCTTTCTTCCTGTTTCTTCTACTCCTCTCTTTCCTTCCTTCACCAACACTCTCCCTCTGTTTCTTCCCCTCCCTACTTTCTGTCTCTGTTATTCTCTATACCATGGCAACTCTTCAGGACATAGGAGTCTCAGCTTTCATAAACATTCTTGGTGCTTTTGCATTCTTGCTGGCTTTTGCTCTACTGAGAATCCAACCCATCAATGACAGAGTTTACTTTCCAAAGTGGTACATTAGTGGAGGAAGGAGCAGCCCAAGAAGGGCTGGTAACTTTGTGGGCAAATTGGTCAACCTCAATATCAAGACTTACCTGACTTTCTTGAACTGGATGCCTCAAGCCTTGAAGATGAGCGAAGCAGAGATTATCAACCATGCTGGTCTTGACTCTGCTGTTTTTTTGAGGATTTACACTCTCGGGTACTTTTTTCATTAAAAACTCTCAATTTTCTTTAGCTTCTTTCACGAGCCTTGTCAGTCTGCCATGGCTTTGTTTTGGTCAATTTGTAGAATGCTCTCAATTTGTCTGACTATGAAAACTAGTAGGTAGAGGAAATTGAAAGTTTTGAAAGTTTATGAGTGACAATGTAAGTTGTTCAAATGAATTGGTGGCAATCTGCGAATTTGGTTTCTTGGAGCTTTATTGGATGTCTGTGCAGTGCATATGGTAATCTTGGTATATGTTCATCTTGCTGTTCATTTACCGTGGATTGAGTGAAGAGATGCATGCCTTTCTTTATAAGTTTATTTAGCATATCATTGACACTGACTGATGCTCTTCAATTTCTTTTCTTTTCTTTTCGTTTCCTTGTTTTTTTTTTTTGAAATGGGTTCGGAAGAACCACGGTCAAGTTTCATTTTGCTGTATTTTCTTCATAACATCAGCTAAGGCTTTGAGAGTCCAAGTTTCAATGATGGCGGATGTTTAACAACTGATATTTTCCGATTCATTTGGCAGCTTAAAGATTTTTGTTCCAATTACAATCCTTGCGCTCATAATTCTCATTCCAGTGAATGTATCCAGTGGAACACTATTCTTTTTAAGGAAAGAATTGGTTATGAGTGACATTGACAAGCTTTCAATATCAAATGTCCGTCCTCGTTCCATAAGGTAAGTTTATGTTTCTTTTAGGTAGAGCCAAATGCACATACTTTGCACTTACTTTTTAGCAAACTTGTTGCTATATAGTCTAATGATGGCTTCTAATTATCTCTTGCTTTATTACGACTTTGAAAATGTACAGTTTAGCATATTCTGAAGACCATTTGCTATCAATTTCAGATTTTTTATCCACATAGCGTTGCAATATGCATTCACTACATGGACTTGCTTCATGCTCTACAAGGAATATGATCATGTCGCATCAATGAGATTGCGTTTCCTGGCTTCACAAAGAAGGCATGCTGAACAGTTCACTGTGAGTTTGACTCAAATTTTTCTTTATTGTTTGAGCGAGAACTTTCTGCATGATATCAATCAAAAGTAAACAACCACATCATCATTTCGTTCCAATCCTCAAATAAATTATACATGGTCCAACTTCACGCTTAGATTCTTCTTTTAGTGAGCTTACTGTTTGTTATTTTTTTATGGTATATTTGACATATGAATAGACATGCTCAAGAAAGAAAAGGAGAAGATGCATCTCATAAGTAAATAAGAGGACAAAAAAAGATGTGATAATCTTGTAAAATTTGAGAAAGTTTACAGAGCTTAATATATTTAGTAGGGTAATGATGTTGTTTTTCTCATGAACTCATTATCTTTTGCAGGTAGTGGTCAGGAATGTTCCGCATGTTTCTGGTCGGTCAGTGTTAGACATAGTGGAACAATTCTTTAAAAAAAACCATCCGAATACTTATCTTTGTCAGCAGGTAACATAGTTTTATTGAGATTAATCTTAACTAATTTATCCATTCTTTTTTTCATAATTTTAATTTGGTTAAAATGAAAATGGTCTTTGTATGGATTTTATGTTTGGAAGATATATGCATGATTTCAAGCTCTCTTAACTAATTTTCCTACTTTTTTTTATAAGAGTAATTTGATTTATATGAAAATAGTCTTTGAATGGATTTTATGGAAAGATGGTACATGCATGATTTATGTGCTTAAACTTTTGTTGGCCTTATAATTTATCAAAGAGAATTGGAATTTCTTTGCAGGCAGTCTATAATGCAAGCAAATTTGCAAAACTTGTGAGAAAAAGAGATAGATTGCGAAATTGGCTCGATTATAACCAGCTTAAGTTTGAAAGACATCCAGACAAAAGGCCCACTCGAAAGGTGAAGTTTGTGTATTTAGACCTGTAATCATAACTTTCTCCTATGTGCGCGCTTGAGCATGCATCATTGCATGTGTATGCATGTGTTTGTCGGGATCATTGGGAGAACCAACAAGTCTTTCATCACCAAACTACCTTGTTTATAATCCAAGTTTCCAAGTGATTGTAAAATTTATTTCTCCATTCATATAGATGACACACGTTAATTACATTTCCATCTATATTAACAAACCTTTTGTCTTTGTAGCTTGTGAAATGAATTATAGCTCTGTCTGTGGTCAAAATTTAACAATATGAGACATTCCAATTGCCTTGAAAATCAACTTGCGAGATCTATAAACATCAAGTCCATTGATCAAATCGGAGATAGTTAGATACAAAAAGTCATGGAATGCTGCAAACAATGGAAGCCATACACCTTTTGAATTAAACTTGCCTAATCAAAAGTCTGTTGTTCAATTAAAAAAGCACAACGTTGATGATTTGACTTGTTTATTTTTCAGAAAGGATTTCTAGGAATCTGGGGTGAAAGAGTTGATTCTATTGAATACTACAAGCAACAAATAAAGCTATTGGAGAAGAATGTAAGCCAAGAGTTTTATTTGTCTTCAACCTTTCATTATTTTATTCTGTTAAACTTAGCTGTCCTATACTGTCATAGTTTTTAACTTGTTCTACATCTAGTGTTTTACCACTCAAAATTGTTGATAAAAATTGCTTAATGCATGTATTTGATGCCCATATGTTTCAGATGGCATCGGAGCGCCAAAAAATTCTTAAAGACTCAAAATCTATCTTGCCAGTTTCTTTTGTTTCTTTTAATTCACGCTGGGGGGCAGCTGTTTGTGCACAAACACAACAAAGCAAGAACCCAACATTATGGCTGACAAATTGGGCTCCAGAACCTCGCGATATCTATTGGCGTAATTTGGCTATACCATTCGTGTCACTGACTGTTCGAAAGCTTATAATATCTTTGTCAGTGTTTGCTTTGGTGTTTTTCTACATGATACCTATAGCTTTTGTGCAATCCCTTGCAAATTTAGAGGGTCTTGAGAAAGTTGCTCCTTTCCTTAGGCCGGTCATAGAACTGTAAGTGGTGTAATTGTTTCTTCATTTTGTGAGTTGTCTTGTTTCATGTTAGATTGCATTGAAGCTTTGCAGATGTAACTTTCTCTTATTTTTAACATTGTCGAATCTCTTTTAACATATTTAAAGAATTTATATTTAGTCTTTGCTTATTGTTCTTATCATTATTTCATTATCTGTGCACATTTCTTTGAATTATCTATGCCTCGTTAGTATTTGAACATACTGTCGACAATTTAACTTGATGATTTGGGTCTTTACATCTCTACTGTGTTATAGAGGATTTGGGGATCATTAATATATTTTGTTATGTTTACTACTCATTTCTATATACATGAAATTAAATGACATTTTAATTATGCATCCATTTATATGCCTTTCAAGATTTGGAGTACAAATAAGGTAGTATCTTGACCTCACTAAAAATCTAATTTTGCACAGGAAATTCATCAAGTCATTCCTACAGGGTTTCCTTCCTGGTCTTGCACTTAAAATCTTTTTGTATATACTACCAGCGGTTTTGATGATAATGTCAAAAATCGAGGGATATATTGCACATTCAACTTTGGAGCGAAGAGCAGCAGCAAAGTATTATTACTTTATGTTAGTGAATGTATTCTTGGGGAGCATAATAGCTGGAACGGCATTCGAGCAGCTGGATGCTTTCCTTCACCAATCACCAACCCAGTAAATTCTATACCTCTATGATTTTAGCTTTTGTAGTTTCTATATTTGAACAATTTGTTATAGGTTGTGGATACTTTGGATGAGCTAGTAATTTTTTGATTTAAGTTTGGTTGATACTTCTCCAAAAATCACCTATGTGATCAGCATATGCATAATCTTAATAAAAACCCAACTGAATTTAATTGATAAAATTTTATATTTGGAAATGCTGACTGTGATGGGGTAAGTGCATATATTGAAATTGAGTTGTAGGTTTAACCTTCTACCTTAAACATTGACAAGTACCAATTATGCTAAGCAAAAATGTGGAACATAATATATCAACGTAATTGTATCACAACTAGTTCTGTTATGCAACATAAGAGATAACAGGCATATGGTTTTATGTCTCCTAATGTAATATTATCATATTCTTAAATTGTATCATGCAAAGCAAGCATATATTTCAAAGTTTTTACTCATTGCTCTCCAATCTTTATCTCTGTCTGTTCCATTCATGGTTTTATAAGAAATTAATGTACTGCAGGATTCCTAGAACTATTGGGGTTTCCATACCAATGAAGGCTACCTTTTTCATTACATATATAATGGTTGATGGATGGGCTGGTATTGCTGGAGAGATTCTCAGATTGAAGCCATTGATCATATTTCATCTTAAGAACATGTTTTTGGTAAAGACTGAAAGAGACAGAGAAAAGGCCATGAATCCTGGTAGTGTAGATTTCCCAGAGACTCTCCCAAGCCTCCAACTATACTTTCTTTTGGGAATCGTATATGCTGTGGTTACTCCAATACTGCTTCCCTTTATTCTAGTATTCTTTGCTTTCGCATACTTGGTTTACCGTCATCAGGTCAGTATATTCAGGATGCTTGATTACTTATTTATTTATTTATTTTACCTTTATACTATGTTTATTAGCATTACGTTACTTGCTGGCATCTGAAAGTAGATTAAGCATTATCTTTGAATTGACCCGAACACATTTGCTTTGGGATTTTAGATTGGCCAAGGTTTGGAACCCATAACCATTTGATGCTTGCGATTGTAAATATGATGTTCTAGAAAGCCAGCGATTTTGGTATTATCTAAAATCCTATGGTTGGATTTGAGTCTTAGAAATAAACAACTAGGTTAATTAAGGTGTCTCAACTTGTTCCCATTGTGGTTTAAGTGGCGTGGAATGTTTCTCTATTTGCTTGGTAATTCTTTCCCTGGTAATTCTTTCCCCTACAAGTTTAAATAGTCAGTATCTGTCGATTTATGGAGTCCACACAACAACTTTTTTAGATTTACTTCAAACTTTGACTCTTTGGTGTTTGATATTATTGCTGTTGTACTCCTAAGATACCCTTTCAATGTTTTCTAAACATTAGTTTTACTGCTGGTTTGTATTTCTACTTAATGTTGCAGATAATCAATGTCTACAATCAACAATACGAGAGTGCTGCTGCATTTTGGCCACATGTTCACAGCCGTATAATTGCAAGTTTATTGATATCTCAACTTTTACTTTTGGGCTTGCTTAGTACAAAAAAAGCAGCCAATTCCACTCCTTTGTTAGTTATCTTGCCCATATTGACATTATCTTTCCACAAGTTCTGTAAGAGTCGCTTCGAACCTGCATTTAGGAGGTACCCTCTTGAGGTAAGTTTTGTACTTTGCAAGAGAAGAGATTTTTGAAAGTTTCATTAAATTAAATGAAATCATTTTTTTTATTTCAGATTTAAATTTGTCATTTGAAAAGAGGCATGGAATATGTTTGTTTTCAAATACTGATCCAACTGTTTCTTCTTGGCACTACTTCAGGAAGCCATGGAGAAAGACATATTAGATCGAACTACAGAATCTGATATAAACTTGAAAGCATACTTGGCTGATGCATATTTGCACCCAATTTTCCACTCATTTGAGGAAGAAGAGTTAGTTGAGGTTGAGGTTAAGGTTGAAAGAAACAAATCGCATACTGCAAGTGATCCAACCACCGAAATCAACCCCCCCTCTCCACCACATCAAGTCAACCATCCTTTTTCCCCACCGCATTACATGTATCATCCTTCTTCTCCACCTCAGCATGTCTATGAGCCTTCCTCTCCATCCCATTATGCCTATCATTACGAAAATGATATCTACCATCCTCCCTCTCCACCCCATTATGCCTATCATTATGAAAACGAGCCTTGATATTATGGAGGTACTAATCTACAAGTTCAACTGCTAACCCTTTTTTGTTTTTATTTTTCTCCAAATTTCTAATTTCCACGGTTTCATTTAGAATGTATAGCTTTGTTCCCATTGTAATTATTGGTTTGTCAATGTAATCACTAATAGCTTATGGTGTTTTCCTGAAATATGACTGGAAATTCCACAATGCTATATGTTTAACTCTTGAGAAATGGCAGTTATAATAATTGTGTAGGGAAGGCATATAAAGCTAAAGCTGTTTCTTATTTGTTTATGTATTCATTTATTAGGGTTATCCTTCTGCAAAGCTGTCTGTTGTAGCATGTGTGATTGTTCTGTTGTGAAATGTTATGCGAGGCAATGGCCAAAATGAGAAGGCACTGAAGGTCGAGTGAGACTTGGGGGCCAACGTTTGGTTCCAGCATCCCAAACTATCATGCACATGCGTGCTTGCAAATAGTCAGTAGTTCTTCCGATACCTAGAATACGATATTCCCTCTTTTCCGTGCTCAGCAAGTTTCACTTGTCTAAACACTTCAGTTACATGATAATTCAGTGTTGCTAGAGCATTTGTAGCTTAATTGATGGCATCTTTTTAAAGGGAAGATAATAAGTCCGGATGTCAGCCCCAAATTATGCTAGAGATTTAGGTAGTGTTTTATCTCTATGAAGTAATTGTTTTTTAAAGTGTTTTTTTTTA
>Ga0307512_10005161_pt1 | contig 13776 bp, 18 predicted proteins | sample 14_EM_MG_FD_200267 | JGI IMG/M metagenome (GOLD analysis project Ga0307512, IMG submission 200267) | Populus trichocarpa ectomycorrhiza microbial communities from riparian zone in the Pacific Northwest, United States - 14_EM | ecosystem: Host-associated > Plants > Roots > Unclassified | place... | reverse complement strand
TTCAATCCCCCTAGCTTGAACTTATCACTGTGGGGTTCGTTGGACGTTATCTTGTATAACCTCGCCAGGAAATACCGACCGCGATACGGGAGAGACAAGATGCTAGTCGAGCTGGTGGATGTGAACCTGGATCCTTCTGATGCCGTGGATTTCTTATGGAGATTCGGAGAGAGAGGAACTTGGCGAGTTAATTCGGGAACTCGAGTCGGGTCTTTCTAAGAGTGAGAACACAGGTACAGTGATGAATCACTCAATAAATCAGCGGCGATTCTGAGCGTAAATCTTCGTCTAGACCTACATTTTATAGATGGCTATCGCTGCATAGCATCTTCCGTAGAAAAAGGCGAGGTGATCATTGCTACTATTCTTCCTAAGGTATGCCAATTTCCAGTAAATTTCTAAGGCATCTGTATCAACTACGTATGCATTACTTACAAACAGGATACCTTTGTCCAAGTTGTTGCGGAAAAAATCGAACACCAGTAGGAGGGGAGAAAAGCGTGACAGGTGGGGAGTCCGGAACATTCTCCCCCGTAATCGTGGAGACCCTGGCGTGACTCAGATAAGTCACGAATGGGGGTATGCTGATGCTGACACATCCGTGCACGAGTATCCATTGTGTACAGAGTGGGATAAACGAGAAGTAGAGGACTTGGACGAACGCTGTCTTGTCGCACCTGGTTTGTGAGGTGGGTTACAAGTTCTGCGTGAGGAGTAAGACCCCCTGGACATACATCTGGTTTACGTGGATTAGAAACGATTTGGAGTTTACGGGGGGTTACTCGCCAATTTTGAATAGTGCGGCGAAAGACTCGCTGCAAGCGCCACTCAGTACCTGGACTGCAGCGGTTTAAAAGCGGCAAACCAATCCTCACGATTTACAGACCAAACGAAGAACGCGGGCGGGAAACACCTGATCCGTGATCCCAATGTGAATTCAGGTTCAGGACCAGGCTAGGTCGCAACTTGCTGATACTCACTATCAAGAACTGTACAGAAGCTAGGTTGATCCTTGAGGGGCAATCCACGGGGATCCGACCCGAGGAAAACCCATACCGAACCTTTACTGCTCTTTCGAACCGGTTCGGGTGATGCGCGATACCTCATCTTCTAACGTCAGGAAGTAGTTGTAAATCCTTAGGGAATATGCACTGGCTGCGTAAATCTGGATTCAGCGTTCGCGTCTGACTCAGAGCTACTGCACGTACCTTGATGGCTTTCCTGTAAAATCTCGCCGAGCTCAGTCACTTCGGACACCAGGATACGGGCGAGGGGATGGAACTGACAAATCACAACCAAGCTGAACGAGAGTAATGAATTATGCCGGGTTCATCCAGGAGTAATGGTGGGAGAGATAGGCCAGGTGCACGGGAGCAAGCCATGCCACGTAGGGGTATTACACTCGGCCCATCGTTCGCACGCAGCTCATTGTGTCAACACCCCGATGATGTCTCTCCCTCGCCGCAGTATAGAACGGCAGCAGTCCGACAACTACGCCGGCTAACAGGAAAGCAGCTCATCCTAAACCTTTTCGCACCCGTAGTGGACCGTTGACGGTATCTTGACCTGGGCCTCTTGAGAAGTACGGGGTATCTGATGAAGGGAACGAAAATACCATCAAAGTCCACTCCAGCTTATCCGCAGATAAAAATTTACCACCAAGTGCGTAACCCCCGAGCAGAGCACTTCATCAACCCCTTTTTTACTGTTATCCGCATCCGCCTCATTAGATCCTCCTTGAGATCGATGCCTGGGCGCACTGGTTGCCGATTTGTTTGGGTAGGCATTGTGTCAAGGAAGACAACTTCAACAGACTTCAAACCCTCAAACTGTTCACGGGCATCGAGGAAGGCATCGATATCCTCCCAAGAAATCGCGTTGAGATCGCGCCTCTCGGTAACCGCGATTTCAAACACCAGACGGGTAAGCCTCGAGTTGATGTATGGTATAGTGGCGGTAACCCAGGCAAAGGAAGCCAGTGAGGCGGGGGAGTGTAATCTGATACTCTGCGGATATGCTGCGAAGAGTTCCAGTTTCCCAAAAATGAGCGTATGCAAGCGGTTGTACATCCCGATGTGTGGCGGGATATCTAAGAAGTATAATTAACATCGTGTTGTGACGAACAGATGTGGGCATGAACGCGTACCGGATCCAAGGGTAGAGTATGCGCTGAATTTAAGTGTGGTAATAACATCCTGGTACTTGGTCGCTATAGAATTGAGGTGTTGCTGCTGTTGATCGGTGTGATGGATCTCAAGCGATTTCAGGCGTGTCAAGGGGTACGGTGGTGTCGCGAGTTGTTCAAGTATGAACCCCTGACAGTACGTATGAAACGAGAAGGACGTAATAGGGGGGGAATGGCAACAGCTAGGTGCGATGATTAGCCTCCCTTCCCTGTTGGACGAATACCCGAGATCGGAGACGTGGACGCGTTCAAGGTTTGGGAATAACCGGAGGATTTTCCACAGATCGTAGCTGGATTCAAGACTGCTGTCGGTGAAGGTAATTGTGGTTATCTTCTCTGAAATGTCCACCAGGGGTGAAATGAGGCCATTTTCAACTCCAGAGGGAAATCCACGAAAGTGTAGGGTGTGAAGGGAAGTGAAACGGTCGATCCGTTCGCTGATCGTTAAGGGAGGTGTACCGACGAAGGGCAGGAACCCAGGTGTGGGAGGGTAGTCGAATTTATTGTTCGTACCTATACTGAGCTCTTGACAGTAATAGAGGACATTTGGGGCGAAGCTGTCGAGTTCTGTGAACCTGGCCACTTCGTGAGCGGATAAGAGGCTAAGCCTTGTGAAGAGATGTAAACGGGTGGATGGGACCCAATCTCTGGCAATGAGCGAACAAGCGGTGAGGGTCTTGACGTCGTCGTGAACGTAGTCAATAATCCGGTCTACGATCTCCGGTGGAATCCTCATCGCCATTTTGTTGTTTGGCGATGCTATATGATGAAAGCGGGAAGTTGGGGGAAGGTGGGGTCGGGGTATTTCAGGGTGTTTCCGGTGATCGGTGCTGGAAATTTAAAAACCAGGTTGACCGCGGCGGAGGCAATGATCTCCCCCCGCTGCTTTGAGACTGACCAGCATGAAGACCTCTCTTCGAAAGCTCGTCTGGCTCGGAGTCTTGGTCGCTTCCACCTCTGCTATCGCCGCTGTATCTGGTGATTCTCAAGTCATCGTCGACGGTGCTAATAACATACTACCACACGGTTGGCGGTTCCCCACTTTCGACGCGGTAGAAGACACCGTGGACCGATGGGTCGAGAACGGCCGGCAGTTCATAAACCGTAACGGTCAAATGTGTACGTACCCATATTGCAATCTTTGTTGGTTGTATGGTTTTCAACATCGAACCCCCACGATGCGCGAATGCATCGACTACCACAACACGTAGTCGAACTGTTCACCCACCCTAACTTCACTTCCTATCGGCTTCGGATCAAGGAGCCGACGATCTGCGACTCTGGGGTTAAACAATATTCTGGATATCTGGACATCACCACTGGTAAACACCTCTTCTTCTGGTTCTTTGAGTCCAGGCGTTCTCCAGAGACTGCCGACTTTATCTATTGGACCAACGGTGAGTGAAAACCTTCGCGACCCTGAAAATTTGAAACCTTCCAACTCTAGGATTCTTTCGTGGACCATAAACTCATGACGTTCATTCCACTAGGCGGGCCTGGAGCTTCCTCCGCCACAGGACTCTTATTCGAACTCGGGCCTTGTCGAATCGCCTCCAAAGACGGAGCTGTAACCAGGAACAAAGATTCCTGGAACACACACAGTCATATACTATTCCTCGACCAGCCAGTGAACGTCGGGTGGTCTTACTCTGACGATGGGTCGAGGGTCAGTAGAAGTTACGTCGCCAGCGAAGACGTCTACGCGTTCTTCCAGCTCTTCTTTTCCCGGTTCCCAGAATATGCAGGAGCTAAATTCCATATGGCCGCGGAAAGCTACGGAGGGACGTATGCCCCAAACACTGCAACTGTCTTCCACAAGAAGAACAGGGAACTGGAGGCCGTTCCTGTACCTGGATTGAAAAAGATCAACTTGGCTTCCGTCATCCTAGGGAATGGGTGGACGAATCCCCTCGAGCAATACTCTTCTATCCCCGATTGGATCTGCGAGGGACCTTACGCGTTATTCGAACCTGAGAGTCGCGAATGCAAAGGCATCCGACGGAGTGTCCCCCGTTGTCGTAGGCTTACTGAAGCTTGTTACAAGTTCGATAACACTGTCACTTGCGTTCCTGCCGAGGCTTATTGCTCGTATGCTCTCGAGAACTTGGTCTCCAGTATGTCTTGTCCTCGTCTAGTGCAACACCCAGATTATTGACCTCCTCCCTCAGAGCTTAAGGTAAACCCGTACGACGTCCGCAAGCCATGCGTGGGGGGTGACACCTGTTACGAAGAATTTGGCTGGGTTGACACGTTCATGAACAATGCCACGGTCAAAGCTCAGTTGGGCGTAGATCCTGCGCGAAATTTCACAGGAGGAAGCGCGTTGGTTTATCTCGACTTCCATGCTACAGGCGACGGAATGCGTAACAGTGCCCCATTGCTTACCAACCTCGTAAACAACGGTATTCGTTTACTTGTGTACGCCGGAAACGCGGGTATGTCCACTGACCGTTGATGCAAACATTTTCGCGTTTTTCAAACTGAACGGTTTGCATAGATAGCGTTTGCAACTACATCGGCAACGAGAGATGGCTGGAAAAACTCGAGAGCGTTTTCCAGGAAGGATTCCTAGCTGCAAAACCCATTCCTTGGATCACCCAAGACTTACAGGAGGTCGTCGGTACCGTGAGGAGCGCGGGCGGAAGTGGGTTCACCGCGGGGAATGTCACTTTCGTCGTTGTTCATGAAGCTGGGTGAGGCCCTTGGTAACGACTTTGGGGTTTCAAAGCTGACCAGCCTTGTAGACATATGGTACCATTCGACCAGCCCGAGGCTGCTTTGGTTGGTTGTTTTGTCGGCCACTTGCGAACACCATGCACTAACTCGACGTTCTTCACAGGATCTCATCACAAGATGGGTCAAGAATGTCCCTCTTACAAATTGATTAGTTCTCCGTCCTCAGGAGGGACTGACGCCACGATACATACCAGAGTTTGACCTTAGAATACAAGAGGCCAATGTCTGTCATACCTAGCCCGTGGAGTTGGTGGGCCGTTTCATACGTACACGTGCCAAAAGACACTGCATTGTCTAAAGCAACTCGAGAGATATAACGATATATACCAAGACCACTCCACGCGCAGCGAGAACACGTGTCAAATGACGCGAATTATCTCATTTTCCTGTCGTCAAAGAAGTTCTACAACGAAACGTACCGCGTCGTTAGAAATGTATAGAGGGAAGAGGTGTACACACGAAAAAGCTCACCTTGAGATGCCTCAGCTGCCACACACAAGTAACAATCAACACCACAATCTGAGCCACGCTATACCACACCGCTCTCGAGTTCGTAACCTCGCTCAAATCCCTAAAATCAGATTCCCTCTCCCTTTGATACTGCTGCTCCCTCCTGATGTCCTCAAGTTTGATGTTCAGCTCTCGAACCTTGGAAGCGACATCCGAGACGTGCGAACGGTCGTGGTCGAGGTCCGTGCGGGCTTTACCGACCGCAATGTCGAGGTACATTCGGATATGGGAGGAAGAGGAGAACCAGGACGATTCAGCGAAGGAGGGTGAGAGACAGATCGTGTGGTCTCCGGAATCGTGAGAGGTGAAGGTGAACCGACCGGTGGTTGGACCACGGGTGTTCACTAACGAGTTATCGTGGTTCATTTCCTACGAAAAGCCGCCATCGAGCGTAGGAAGGAAGGGGGGTATTTTAGTTTGAGACGTCGACTCGGTTTTCTTTTACGACGAAGGGAAGATCGAGAGGGCAGGGTGTACATACCATGACCTCGACGAGAACGCCCATCTGCGGATTCTCCTTATACTTTTGCTCCCCCTCGTGCCATTCAAGTGCACGATATTTTCCTGGTTCGTTCCGAGTCAATAACGATGCGCGTTCTACAAGCAGTCAAACAGGCAGGGTGTATATACCTTCCACGACTGTGTCAGTTGGCAGCTCCTCAATAAAACATCGTTTGTCTTTGAGATCCATGTAAAAGTGTAAGGCCGAAGTCGTCCATGCGAATAGAACCAAAGTCGCCAGCGAGAGTAATGGTGAACGGAGCGAGCGCGCCATGGCTGGCGGGTGGGTGGGGGTGATGAGTTGTCGTGTCCTTGGCGAAAGTCCGATCACAGTTAAAATCCCACCTCACGCGATGCAAAGTTCAGAGTAAGATGATGGTATATTCACAAAAATACGCTAGATAGCTGCGAAACCGTAGAGATAGCTGCATTCGTTATGTTTCCTCATCCATTTCCTCGTCACCGCCATCGTCGTCATCGTCATCTTCGGCATCATCGTCTTCATCACTGCTCTCATTAAATGTGTTGAGAGGAATGAAATCGTCACCAAGTTGTGCCTCCTCAACTGTGGGAGGCTTAAGGTTATCAGTACTAGAGACGGAGGCAATAGATTCAGGGTTCTTCAACACCGTAGGTGACGTGGGAGTTGTCGTTCCAGGGCCAGGTTGTCGTTTCCGGTTGGCACGGATAACATGGGGAAGCTTGCAACCTTTGGTGGTACAAGTAGCCTTCTCGGCGAAATCAGGGCATTCCCGTACATGCTGCTTGGGACAGTCGAAGCCAGTTGCGCAATAGCCTAACACGGCAAAGTCGCGACAGACACCTTCCCGTGGCCCAAGACGAACATGGGGGAATGGGCAATTTTCACGATTGCAACGGCCGTTGTTTGCGAAATGTACGCAAGTGGGCGTGCGTTCAGGAGTCGGGTCATGCGAGAGATTGCACGTTTCGGCGCTGTTTGGACAAGTTCCTTGGGTGAACGGCCAACAGAGGGCGATCTTATCAGGGTCATGCTGATAAGCACAAGTGAGGCCTCTGCTGCAGCTTCCTAGATAGTAAAAGGAATGTGATCAAGTACCACGATTCAGAAGGACAAAGAGGGTTATCAAGGGGCAATAGAATCGTACCGGTAGTAGTAAACCGGGGACACTGCTTGTCAGAGAACTTCATACGTTTTTGTGTCGCTTTGTATCTGAGGGGCGAATAAGTAGTGAGTGGATTGTGGATGCAGTGTGTAACGGACGAGGTTCGACCAGTCGTTAAGGTCAAGTTGCGTCCGGGGCGGGCTCGTTGTCGGTTCTGTCGGGGTCTGGTCGGATACCTAGGGGCGGGCTTGAAGTTACTGGATTCCGGGGTCGGGGGTGTCGGTCGAATGGGTTGAGGTACTAAGACATGAGTCAGCAACACGAGGAGGCCACACTTACCCAACGTGTACTCACGGTCCTTGCGCACAAGAGATCGTCCCGAAGTTTGAAACGCGACGCCGTTGAGAACGACATCGCGCTTCTCACCTGTATTCTTGATGGGAGTTGGTCGGTGATATGGGGCCGGGCGAGATGGAACCTGGGTGGAACGGGACGGAGGCTTGTAGTTTGGGTTAACGTAGACGTTAGTTCTCGAGGGAGGCTTATACGAAGCCCCGGATTTGTGTCGGTCGATAGCGCCTAATCCGATTTCATCAATCCGAATTTTTGCGATTCGCCTTGAGTGAACTTGCCTGAGAGTCTTGCGATTTCGAGCTTGAGAGCTGCAGCGGGAGTGGAAGCGGAATCCATGGGGAGAGATGGGAGAGAGGGGAGAACCACAATCACCTTCCGAATTTGGAAATAGACCCTCAGCTATCCATCAGCTGATGTAATACTCTCGGTTGTATCCGACGCCCTTGTTGGTGGCTGTGGCACGAGGCATCCGTGCGGACTTGGGCTGCGTGGTGCTGGCTGGCTTATACTTAGGGAGAACGATTCTGGACGAACGATACCCGTTTTCTCGCTTTTCTCCAACGACTTACGACTACGACCCATAGCACGACTCGATATGCGATTCCTCGCCTGTTTACTCGCCACTGCCGTTCTACTGCCAGCAACTAATGCTTCACCTACTTCAATGGTCCCATCCTTCTTTGCGTCATGGTCAGAGAGTCTAAATTCGCTGCGCTGGAAGTCAGACCCGAAGACAGACGACACGGCCAAATACAGAAAACGACAATCCGACAATGCTTTCGATCATAACCCAGATGGATCGCAGTTCCTGTGGGCCCTGCAGGATACATACCAGGGGCAGACGTTCTTCGAGTGCGTGTCCAGCCGGCGTGCCAACGGAATCTGTTTACTTACATCCCTGACAGTCGGTGGGACTTTTTCACAGGAGCTGATCCGACCAAGTAAGTCACGCATTATGTTCAACGGAGATGAAGGCCGGTAACGCACGTTCGATCGATCCACCAGCGGAAAAGTAGCGTAAGTGCTAGATATGCTTCCGCTCTGACGTAGGATTGAATCACTTTCCAGTTACCAGGATCGGAACGATTCGTTCGCAAAAGGACTCGTCTATATCCAGAACGACGGAAAGGCTATCATGAGAGGGGATAATTATACCCAGCTACAACCCGGAGTTAATCGCGCGAGGTAAGCTTGCCGTCTATTGTGAAGGGGTTCCACGTAGCACTAAGCATCGTGCAGTGTGAGGATATCCAGTTTGGCACAGTATAATACCGGCCTATTCATCTTAGACCTTGACCAAGTCCCGTGGGGTTGCGGTTAGTGCTTCCAATTTCGTCCCGGTCTCAGAACTCCCTGACGGTCAGTGCAGCAACTTGGCCTGCCTACTGGTAGGGTTCACGCGCTATCTTACTCTCCCGACACACTGAATCTCCCTCCTCAAATAGGCTGCTGGGGAACGGCCAATGGCCAAATGTAATTCGCCTTTTCCACCGAGTACCATCTGCAGATGAACTGACGGTCAGGGACTAGTCCGGAGAAGTAGATATCATTGAGGGTGTCCACGACAACTCCCACAACCAAGTCGCGTTCCACACCAAGGCTGGTGCGCTCCTAGTTCACCTTCCCAACGCAACAAAAAAGATACTCAAACCATTTTTAGGATGTTTCCTCGACCCCTCCGTGAACATTACAGGAACGATTGTGGTACGCACGCTCTGAACCCAACTGATGCGATCCATTGATCCAACTCCGCAGCAAAGTAACGGTGTTCCCAACCTCGTGTGCGACGGGACGGTAAACGACAATAGCGGGTGCGGTACCCTCGAATGGAGTCGCGCGTCGTATGGGGAGTACTTCGACTCTCAAGGTGGAGGAGTCTTTGCCACGAAGTGGGATGAAAATGAGATTTCCGCTTGTGCGCACAAGCCACTCGAGATGGCTCACAACATTGGCATCTCACCTCGAGTTATGCAGGGTCGTTCTATCGCGCCGCAATTCCACAGGACATTCTCGCCGGCACGCCGAATCCATCGGGGTGGGGTACACCGGCGGCGAAATTGGTGCCGAAAAACTGCAACCCGCTGAGCAATTACTTCATGAACATGTCCATTGTCTTTGGTAAGCCCTTTCTCCTAATCGATGACTGCACATCGCTCATGTTGATACCTTGTTGCAGACATCACGTTCTGCGGTAAGTGACTAGCCAACAAAAATCCCAGCATTTTGTGGCCCAACAGATGCAAATACACAGGTGATTGGGCAGGTAATTCATATGCAACTTCAGGGTGTCCTGGGACCTGCGAAGAAAGGCTGTTGGATCCAAGTAACTTTGTGGTATGCCCTTGCTGAGCATTCACCTGCAGAGTGTTCACACCCAGTACAGAATGCAACATGGATCATCAACCGCTTGTTGGTATACAAGAAACAAGTCCTCAATGGACAGATTGGAGATAATGGGAGCTCAGCAAGCCTCTCTGCACTATCCCCCCTTTCTTCCATTTTTTCTCTATTGTTATTATTCAGTGCTGCTGCTTGTTTGCTCCTATAACCCAGCATACCACAAGGTGTATCTATTCCAGAAACATAGGATACACATACATCTGTTATTTTTATGACCTCTGAGAGACTAGTGAATTGGGACAACACTAAATTTTTAGCAATGCTTTGGCTGTTATCATTTCTATATGGCCCCATGTCTGACCTGTTAAGAATTATTACATTGGGAAACCAAATACCTGATAGCCATTGAAGTACCAGAAACAAATGAAAGATGGGAGACAGAACAGACAAATAAGACATAGAATGATTTACAGTAGACAGGAGGTTAGCTAGCATAAAGGCAATGACAGGTATGGGGGTGAAAATGACAATAATGAATGTGGTAGTCAGGGATAGGATTATGCTTATCCTAAAAGTGCAGGGTCTATGGTTTATAGAAGGATATGTTTAAACCACTTTGTTAATTTTCCACTACCCTTAGCATCCTGGGCTAAGAACAGATAGTTAATAGGCATGCAAGACAACATAATTTCCAAGAACTCACCATTCATTTGCTCTTCAATTCTCTTCAGAAACTGTCTACAGGCTTCTGCCTTCTTTGAAGCTCCAAGCTTCTCAAACACATCAACAGCACCCAAAGCCTCAGACTTTGCTTCTTCAAATCCGTCTTGTTGAAACAAAACTTTGGCCTGCAACCACATTATATAACCAAGGTATATGGGAGTGATTATATGTGACTTGGCATATTCAAGGTGGGTATGTGCATCATTAAATCTTCTTTGATTGTAACACTCCTCTGCTAGGGAATAATACATCCCAAATTGCCAACTATGCCAGTCTGATGAAGATTCAATCCAAAGGGCTGCCTCATGCTGTTCAATAGCCTTCTCTGTCTCACCCCTAGAGCAGTATATGTTACCAAGGAGATGGCAAGCTTTACTGAATACATATTCATCATCTCTGTTTGGGAGGAGACTGATTGACTGTTGTGCAGCTTCCTCTGCAGCATCAAGCTGGTTGTCATCATACAACAGATAAGCAAGGTCATTTGAACATGCTGCTTGTCCTGTGTTGTTATTGAGCTGTTTATACATCTCCAGTGCTTCTTTTGCCTGCTGTATCCCTTCTGCATAGAGCTCTAGGTTCCTGCTTGTTTGGCACAGGGTCCTCAGTATATGAGCAACCTGAAACTGGTTCCCCCGCTCTCTCCAGAGCTCTAAGGCTTGAATGAGGAGTTGACTTTCCCCCACATAGTTTCCAATTGAGTTGAGTAACCTAGAGAGCTCAAACAAGCACTGTGGTTTGGAGGGATGGTTATCTAAGAGCCCTTCAATCTTTGGCCCTAGCATAATGGGCCGCTGTTTGTGCCAATAGAGATGCTCCATGAAGTTGATACAAGCAACCCAAACATCATCTGAGGCTGCATCAATTGTTGTGAACACATTGAGTAGGTGCTCAATATTGATATCCTCTGATCTGACCCATTTTGCTTCATGGAACCCAGGCATATCAGGATCAACCTCAACTGATAACTGGCTAAAGTAATGCTCCTTGGTTGAGCAGAGTAATGGAGCTGACATGGGATCTTTGGGGCAAAAATAGTCCCGGAGTGGTGCCAGCATTGTGATGAACCCATTGCTCCAATAGGTTAGGGAAAAAATACAGAAGTTGTTGAGAATGTTTGTTCTGTTAGAGATGGTGGGGAACAACCAATCCAGATTGTTCCCATTAATTCCTTGGGGGAAGAAGGCAACCACCTCAAGAAGAGCATGGGCATTGGGTCCAAGTTCTTGGAACACAGGAGATGCAAGGAAAAGCTTAATTGTGGCAGCAAGGCTCCTGTTGTTCTGCACATAAAACATCCCTGTCCTCTGTCTCTCCCATTCTTGGGCTAATTGATTGGGGTCCCACCTGTTGCACTCAGCAACAGTAGCAAGTAGGGCAACTGACAGTGGATGGAAGTTAAGTTGCTCAAGGATGTTGTTGGTCAGGTTAGACTGTTCCCCATGCTTATAGATGTGATGGAAGGCCTTCTGTGCAGCCTCCATTGACAATGTTGGAACATCAAGAATCTCACAGCCAGGAGGAATAGTGGAGACACAGGAGGTAATGCAGAGGCAAATGTTCCTGAACTGACTCAGTTCCTCCACCAGAGTGTAGATCTTCTGATTGCCTATCTCCTGCAGGTCAAGAACTGATTCTGCATTATCAATAACTATCAACATCTCCTTGGAGGACAGGTATGGTTGGAGGGGAGTGAGATCCTCAGGATTTTCAACATTTGCACCAATGGCCTTGGAAAGCCTGCTGAGGAAATGATTGCTGGAGGGAGGGAACTGGTTACAGCAAATGAATCTGCGATTGTTACCAAACCGCTGCTTGATGGGATCACTGTGGAGGACAGCTAAGGCAATTGATGTTTTCCCAATGCCCCCTGTACCAATGAGAGCAACAGAGGTGAGGTTTTTAACCAGGTTAACAATCTTGTCAACCAGGTCATCACGTCCAAAGAAGCCCCTTGGTGGTTGTGGTAGTAATTCCCCAAATATGCTACATTTAAGTGTCAGATAGTGAATGGGTTGGTGGTCAAGATTACTGACCTGATTTGAGTCTAGGGAATGATGACCAGTTATTCATTTGCCAGTCAAAGAGTATGAATGTCACTCACTGGCTGATACTGGCTTTGTAGCATGTTGTGATGCATCTCAGAACCCATGACATGGGTATTAACAACACCATGATGAACATCAGAAATGATCTCATGGGTATTTATTGCAAGCTCAATCTACATGTGAACAATTAGCAATAGTCGCATAGAAACGATGGAACACACATTGAAAACACGAAGGATCCGGGTGAGATCCAATTTCCAGGCGACAATCATCTCCTTGTCATACTTCGCATGGAGAAGTCGAGAGACCGCATTTCGTTTGCTACATTTGATAGCTTTCCTCTGAATCTCCGCAACAGTCCTGCGATCAAAGACAGATTAGCGGGCGGTCTGAACGTGCACCGCTGGCCCAACTCACATCGTCAATTGATTTATCGCATCACACACGGACTGGCTGAGGTCGCTCAATTCCTTTCCATTCAAACCCCGGTCAAGCGCTCCGCAGATATCGGCACAGTATAACCCAAGCTCGATGAGATCCAGTCCGTTAGTCGTTGGGTCCTGGATATGTGTGAATTTGGAACGGGTAGTAGCAGAAGAGGAGGAAACGGACCTTGAGCATTGTAAGAAGAACGCTGACGGTACCAAAGGCAGCGTTGGCTGGTGCGATGCTCGAGATCTCCTTCGCGAGATTCACGGCTTCGACGGCCGCGTTCAACAAGGAGACGGCACTTTTCCAGTCCTTCGGTTGTTGAGACTCGGTTTTCATGATAGAGACTTGAGGTAGCTGCGAGAGTGAAGACTGAGGAGGATTTCGAACTCCGATAGGGATGGGCGCCATTTCTTCATATTGCGCCTCGTGTATCTAATGACCTTAACTTGTGGCGCACTCATCAGGAACAAACACCCTATCCATTAAACCCGCCTCGACACATTCACAAGCTACACGAATGACCAAACCCCCACTCCGAGAGCTTCCGGGCAACCGGTGGTAATCGTAACGTCTCCTGCTCTACCATAGCCTTGTTTACGATCCATCCTCTCCGACTGCATATGATCCGGACTGTTGCCCACCGATCCTGGCCGTCACGGTCGCTCCCGATCCCCGTCATTCCCTTACTGTCTGGCTCCGACGATCGATGGTGGTTGTGTGGTATTTACTCCGCGAGTGCAAGTCAAGAAAATACTGTGTAGCTGATGGTGGATTTACTTCAGGCGAATATGCGAAGAAGTTACGGAGAGGGGCGCCGTCGGGTGAATACCAGAGTGGTTGGAGGATGTTAAGGTGAACGAAC
>Ga0307512_10005156_pt1 | contig 13782 bp, 13 predicted proteins | sample 14_EM_MG_FD_200267 | JGI IMG/M metagenome (GOLD analysis project Ga0307512, IMG submission 200267) | Populus trichocarpa ectomycorrhiza microbial communities from riparian zone in the Pacific Northwest, United States - 14_EM | ecosystem: Host-associated > Plants > Roots > Unclassified | place... | reverse complement strand
GTATGTATGCTCCGCGAATGAACCAGTCCAGTCACGGAGGTGGGGTGCAGGGGTACACTCCGTGAATAGACCGGTCTCTCCGCGGAGGGACATCCTCCGTGACTGGACTAGAACAATCAGTGTATGAAGGTGTATCAAGGATAACAACCAGGACAACGTCAACTCCTTACAAACCCAATTGTAGCCAAGACCCCACGAAAGTCCAGTCTGTGTTCTCACCGGGTATGCCCGCTCGGGTTGGACTGGCTTACGTCAAGAGAGGCTTCCAGAATAACGGCCGTGCTGGCATAATATGGGGGCGGCTTGTCGGGTGCAGAGGACTGTATGGCGTAATCATTCATTCTAGTCGTATGAGCGGATAGTTTGGAAAGGCAACATTATGTATGTTCGACCCTTGTTTCGATCCTTGTCACCCTACCCCTCCACACATCTTCTGCACGGCACGTACATACATTCTCTCACCATGACTTCAGGATGGCTTTCTGTTTGAGTATGAAGATAACCGACCCCGATCCACACCCACCGAGTCCGAGTTATGGCGCGACATGTTACGACAATTAGAGACGAGAGAGACCTGTGGTGTCCCGGAGGATTTTTGGAACGATATTAAGGATAATCGACTACAATACGCGCTTGCAGAGGCAGAGGAGTGGAGTCAGATGTTACGCCAAATGGAGAAGAAACAAGCCTTAGATATGCAAGAGCATTTCTCGTCAGAGGTAAAGATTTGGACCCTAAAATTCCATCACGATTCGTGAATGACTTTGCAGAACTCAGCTAATGTTGACACGTTTAAACAGGACAGTTCCGGTAGGCTTACTCCACCCACTCCGATAACACTCCCCAGCTTTCGACAGTCACTATATCTGTCTATGGTCAAAACTTCTTCGCCTCTAGATCGAATTGACCTTGGGTTACCAATCCACTCAGCTCCACAGCACTGGGATGAGCTGTTGGGCGTAACATCACCATTATCTCAATTGAGTAGTAGTTCTCTCATATCAGAACGTGTCCTGGCCAACCATGCGGACTCTCCAACTCCAGAACTGTTCCAATCTCCTGTCGCCCCCATTCGGACACCTGTAAACCAGGTAGTCCCAAAAACTCCTGCTGTTCAAAAGCCTACACCAGCACCAATTGCCCCTATGTGGATACTTGAGAATCCTGAAGGACAAGCATTAACACCCATAGCAACCTCTTACAGTCATCCACTTAAAAAAGTCTCCGAAAATCCTGGTTATCAGACCATACCGCAAAGCCGCTCACATAGGCCCAGAAGTTCTCGAGAAGAGGAAGCAAAGCACACAACGCTTGGTCACATGTTCTGCCGTATGTGTGAGAATTGGTTAGAGAAAAGAGCCTTTCATGGATGGAGGGGCTGCGTATATTGTCAGCAGAAGAGGAAACTCTATGCCTCCGAGGCAAACCTGCGCGGAGACACGGTAACCACACATGTTATCTCAATCAAGAACTAGTTCTCTCAAATCTCCTCAACTAGTGGCGGCCGACCATGCAGACATTCATGCTACACAACAACCTCTACAAGCTCCTGAGAACCTAGTAGCCCACACAGCGCCTTCCCTACCGACAGCGCTCACGTCTACGGGTCCTGCAAAGTACGTGTTTTGACGTATGTACTAGGGAATGGTGGATAAGACTGAGTTTGAGGGATATAAGACGTGCCATACATGTCACCAAAGGGTTAGAGCGAGCTATGAAAGATATCGTGATGCAGAGATTTAAAAAAGAGTGGCTGCGAATGTTGCAGTAGCCTAGAAGGTTATTGAGGCTAGGAATCAAGATTGGTTGTAACAGAGTCCAGATAACAGTACAACAGAGAAGGCAGCGTATGTTCAAACTGTTGCAATGGAGTTGCAATGGAGTTGTAATCTGTTTATAGGTTGTCAGGGCGGTAAATGTTTGCTTTTAAGAATATTAAAGACGATTTGAAATTAGAAAACTCAGTTACATTTCATTTGTTGCATTATCAACTGGTTTAGCTTTATTTCAATCCAATCATTTCATATCGTCACGTAAAGAGTAATGCTCATACTTCATAAATCGACACACGATAAGATACCTAATAATCTACAATCCGCGCAGATATTACTACTCACTGTACCCCGGACTGAAAATAGTTTACCAACTCGATGAATTGACTGACTCACTCACAGTCTCACTACTCACAACTCATGACTATAACCTAAGAAACAGGGCAAAATCGGTGGGCCATGCAGTGAGGCATGGACCAAACACTGGTAGTGTAGTGGTTAACATCTCACCTTCCCATCATTTCCCATGGGTACAGGTGAGGACATGGGTTCGAATCCCGTCCAGTGTATATTTTGCATCCTAAAGTTTTACTTTTGCCTCACCCTCATATCCAATAAATTTGGTACATAGGTTCAGCAGCGACGGCAGTGATGTGGCACCAAAATATACGGCATGAAATTGAATACCTCTAGTCTCTCGGGCTGCTCCTGCTCTGGTGGTTAGTAATACAAGACTGCACCTTTAATTGATGCAAAGTGCGCAATCCAAAAGGAACCCTTAACTACATCATGGATACCAGACCTAAAACTCGCACCGTCAGCGCCATCAACAAACCAGAGACAGCCACTATATCGAGAAGCAGCATCTTTCTCACAATGCGCCTTCATCTTCTGCCTGGCCCAGCATCAGTTCATTTCGTATTTCCCTATCACCTCGCATAACTTGAGCATATAATATATTGCAACTACGAACCGCTAGTGCAAAGGGAAGCACAGATAGAGCTCGTCACAAAGTGGAAGCACAGATGACGCTAGCTTAGTTCATTTACGCCCTCATCTAGTCTACTCAGATGCATGGACTCTTTTGGTGGGATATCCCTATTCCTGAGAGTGTTCTCGCGCGGACAAATCTTATGAGGAAAAAATATGGTAGAGGCACATCTCAATTGCTTCTAGTAAACAGGGTACTGATTTTCGTGAATTGAAAAGATGTTCCTTGGCTAATTCCTTCAGTTATGGAGAATTACTATTCAATAAGCCGGAGGAAACTGACGAATATGAAGACAAATCTGCCATTCTACAGGTGCCAACGATACTTGATTACACAAAAATTTTGATTTGATTCATTCAGATTGCAGAAAACATGGAGCAGTTTAAGATGAACAACCTCCACCGAATATTCACAATTTTATATTCATCTTGAAGACCCTGGGGGATAAATATGAACTATCCTGTCACGACTATTCGCTGCTATCAACAATTTATTATACACAAACTCACAATATACAAACTACCATGGCACACACCGTTCCAACACCTCAATCAATCCCACACAACCAAATGGTGGCAGATGTCATCGACGAGTATTTTTCCAAGGGCGTCGAGTTCGTACGCGCACGTCCCGACATGGAGGTTCAACTTCTCGCCGAAGAATTTGTCAACCTTATACTTCCGCACTTCGACGAGTTGATTGTCCAAAGCAAAGCCTTACTTGGGATGGGACCTAGTAGATCAATTCAGGCCTCCTTCGAGGTCGAGACGATACTGCGCGAGGAGATGAAGCAATTCTTTACAGTTGTCAGAGCAAATCCACAGATGAATGTATCACAGTTGGTTGCTAGCAGTAATGGTAAACCTGGGGAAGAAAAACAAAGCGTTGGGGTGAGGAAGGGGATTGAAGTACATATGTTGAAGTTTTTTGTATGATTTCAGGGCTGCAAGTTTGAAGCTGCAGGGGTGCAGGTGACGATACAGTGCAGGTACAATATGCCCAGAAGAAAGTAATTCACAGAAGCCAAAAAATATTTCAATTTTCCATTGGTGGCTTCACTAATATGAACTTGGCAATGAAATAAAGCTACTTATAAGACTATGCCAGCTCTTGTGCCCAGGACCCAACTTGGATGTTGTACGACGAGTCGATTCCGCTATGCGAGGTTGGAGGTGAAGCCGTCCAGTTGAACCACTCCATATAACTACGATCTTGAGTCTTCAACTGTACATCCTAACGGCAAAGGCTAGAGGTCGAAAACTAAAGTGTCACTCGATCTCGTACAGTTCGAGCTGTAAGATCTTCCAACAATAACTCCAGTACAAAAAATGTCCTGCTCGTGTAGTGGTACTAGCTCCACCGTGCTCTGCCGTAACAAACACAACCACAATGCGGTCAAGCAGAGGGCCGCGGGTTTGATCCCAGGTGAGGGCATTTCTCTGGTACTGCCAGGCACTGTGACTTTTTGTCACTCAGAATATTGCTTCACGACAAAGGATATCAAACGTGTTGCGCAGTCCTTGTTAGAGATGAACATATTGTCAACCTTTTAATTTCGGCTTACATCGGTTTTGCGGCGTTCAATGGAATATTGGTATGCATCAGAGTTGATGTGTGAATTCCCGCCTCTGCCCGCGCAATTTGAACTGAGATGTTACATTATTTGTTTGATACCACTCAACTAGAACTCATATCCATTCATGGTCGATTATGGCTGCAATACAGCTATATCATCCAACATAAAATGCTAGCGGCTCCACCGCTCAACTCTAACCTGACAGCTCGTGATAACCGCACTCAAAATCCGTCCAACACTTGGTAGGTCACCTGGCCCTGTTGATAAAGCCATAAGGTTCGTGACTGTTCTTTTAGACTTCACACTTTACTCTTCCCTTCCCTACGCATCCTGGACGATTAGACCTGTACCTAGACACTCATAGTACCAGGGTTCGCAACCGTCCGTCCCGTCCGGTCAAAGCTATGCCCGATCCCAGACTGCGATTTTCCGGCTGAGGATTCACGCCCGCTTTAGCCCTAGGGCTTCGAAGTTCAGGACTACAACCCTGTAGGGCCTTACAGTCACGTAAATAATTAGCTTTATGCTGCATGGTCTCAGGGCGATGGGAAAAACAAGCCGCCTATATTCACCCATCGATACGAAGCGGAACAACAGTGTGAGAATGCTGACCGGATCAGAAGATGCTGAATTATCCTCTGCTAGGCAGTCGGAATTTCCGCTAGCGGGCCGGAATTCCTTCTTGCCAGCCGGAATCATATACACCCTGTCACCGTCAACATCCGCCAGGGCCCTTCAGTCACCCTGAACAAGCCCTAGAGATTCTAGCCTCGGCCCGGGACGCCCTAGGGCAAACAAAGTGTTCATCCGGCCTGGACGGCGGTGCCGGGCACCGAAAGACGCCGGTCCGGACCGACGGTTGAGAACCCTGCATAGTACCACAGCCAATACACACAGTTCTCCCCTTCATAGTCGCAACTGGCCCGACATTGTTCAGTCTTTCAACTTCTGTCACTTGACAACTCCTACATACCACGACAACTCCTACACACCACGACCACAACCAGTATTCCTAAGCGGCCAGGCCTCCAAAATCAAGGTCGAGCCAGCCTAATCTGTGGGCTGTTGAGATCAATTGAGTACGAATAGAGATATTGAATTAACTATCGTACAAAAGTGATTGTCTAAAGAGCAAAGAGAGAGAAAGACAGGCAAATATATGGGAAAGGAGAGAGCATACTCGGCGAAACCGAGTATCACATCCGGAGACCGATGCCGGGCATCACTCCCGGGGCTAGACCTCCTCCTCGGCATGGGGGCTGGTGGCGGCCCATGGGGGCCGCAAGCCACCGCCTCATGCCCGCAGCCTTAAGCCGAACGCCACACAAACCATCGGGCCAAATCCCGTGCCAACATGGGCAGCCGTGAAGGCCCAGCCGGCCGCCAGGCTTTTTGCAGCGTTAGCTTTTCAAATAGAAGCCAAGCCACTTAACACTGACAACAAAATGGCTGTCAATAACGGCAATATGTAAGCAGCCCTCTGCACCTATACAACTATCCTAAGCTGGCTCCCTACTAATAATTAACTGCAGACATCAAATCGTCGCCATGCTGGCGTGGGAGCTTGTACGATAGCCAAGACAGGTCTCCTAGGATCTCCAGATCTCTACGGGTGAGTGTTTATTGTTACAGGATTATCTATCTTCTTATTTCTAAGAACATTAGCTCGAACCTCTGGATTGCCACTCTCTTCTGGAAACTGACCTCGGTTGCGGCGCTTTTCTGGGTTGTGTGAGCATCCTGGCAGGCTGCACGACAACCTTCTGCGCCTCCCACCGCTCCTGCCATTGGTAATACCGAAACCTAACAAACCAGATTATGGAGTCGCCAAAGCATACCGGGTGATTACGTTGTTAAGTTGTCTGGGAAAAGTGCTGGAAAAAGTGGCAGCCAATGCGATAGCAGAGGTATGTGAGCGAAGGAGGCTACTTCATGATGGACAGTTTGGATGCAGAAAGAGAAGGGAAAGAGAAGAAAGCGGCCGCGAACAAAGGCACAGAGAAGAAAGAGAAAGAGAAAGAGGAGAGGCGCAGAGGTTCCCGTGGCGGTCGCAAGAAAGGCGGCTACGGAGGCAGAGGTGGAGGAAAACAACAGAGCCTCCATTTAGCCCAGACCTCGGGAGGAGAAAATGACAATGCCAAGGTGCATAAGGTGCAGGAATTATGCGACAGTGCAAGCGATGATGATGATGAGACGGATGATTCGGACTTGGGAAATGGCAACGGGGGCTATTAGCTGCGAATCGTCTCCCTTTAACTAAAACTACTACTGTGTCTTCTACAATGAAAAAGTTTACTCATTATCATCATCTCAGAATCAGTGATAACGATACCTTAGACCTTCTTCATTTCGATGGGAAGCTCCAATTCAAGATGGGAGATGACACATATAGTAGTTTAGCACCCAAGACAGTCAAAGATGATGGAGCATCAGAGAATTATGTGAGAAAAGCAACAATAGAGAAGATAAGAAAGAAGGGCACAGTGCTAGAGGAGAGAGAAGGCAGCTGAATGATTGTCCAAACAGCTAATGATAGGGTAGATGATGGTATTGAAAGACAGCACCAAGTGTACTTGAAACTCAGGCTCGGACATGATGGTTACGCATACCCCTAGTGGTTCAGGATCTACAATGTAAAGGGATTTGATATTGTCCATGGAGAGCATTCGGTTCGTGATATTAACAGAACACACAGCATCGACCACCGCACGAACGTGATGTGGATAATGCAGGGTGGTGTACGGTTGAATGGCAGGTAAAGGGCAGCCTGCATCCACTACCTCTGCGGTCTACGGCCCGACAATAAACTGGATGACGACCTAGTGTGAGATGCCCCATGCACAATGCGCATTGAAATTGTTGATGAAAACCAACTCCATTGCACAAGCCCCTGCCTGTTAGCTAAAGCATTCATGGTTCTTGTGTGATACAATGCTGAAGCAACACCTGAGCTAAAGAAGTCACCAGATGAATTTCAAGAACTGATTCAAGATATAGAGACGTGTGGTCTGTGTGCCGAACAATCGTATGAAACAACACCACGTTAACTGCAAGTTGGGATTGAAGTCTCGTCTGAAAATGATAAGAAGGTTTCATAATGCCCCCCATACCGACTGTCGCCCAAGGATAACGCAGAACTACAACGTCCATTAGAAAAAGCACTTCGGAATGGATGGATATGCCCAAGCAGCAGTCATTATGTCTCCCCAGTACTATTCGTACCAAAGAAAGACGGTGGGTTGAGGATGTGTATAGACTACTGCGCCGTCAACTGCATTACCAAAAAGGATAGATACTCATTACCCAATATCGAAGAGCTGGTGCAACCATTGGGTGGATCATCATACTTGCTAAAGATTGACTGAGCTTCAGGATATCTCCAAAATAGAATTTGTGCAGGACATCGACACAAGACAGCATTTTCAATGAAATACAGCCTCTACAAGTGGACAGTTATACCTTTTGGACTAGCCAAAGCACAGCAGATCAAATGCGCAGCTACTATGATACTCAGCTCACCTCCTTTCGCACATGGTGGCCTATGCTCTTCTGGACATATGATACCATGGTCACAAATGCCTATTTCATCTACAAAGATATGCCTCAGAGTTCTAACACCATCACACATAATGAATTTCGCCTGCAGTGTGCCTGGGGGTTGATCCTGACTAGGTCTGGACCGATTTCCACCTCACAGATTGTACGGTCCACTAGGGCCAAATTCACCTGGTCAAACGTTAAAGAGGGTACTTCTTTACCCCTAGACCGAAGCTGTGAGTGTGGGCACCTTCCAGTCCATCATGAGGAGGGCAAGCGATTGGGGTGTTGGCTTTCCCGCTGGAAGCAGAGAAACAGTCCCACAAAAAATACCAAATCTCCACCAAAAACCCGCTGGGCTTGCACCCAATGTGACCGGCCACTGTGTCTCAATGATAAAAGGAATTGCTTTGTTGAGTTCCATCAGCTGTAAAGGAGTGGGGTGGGTGGTGGTGCAGAGAGAAGGGGTGGGGTGGTAGCTGGAGGGGGCAGATTTGGAGGGGCAGCAGGGTTTACAAAGCCACACTTGATGTAATTTACAATTTGTTTGAATAGAAAGTTTTATTTGCTACTAGAGAAGACTTTATTAAAAGCAGAGCCTCTGGCGATCTTTTTTGGGGTGTGGTCGTGGTGGTTGCGCGGGCGGACCGTACGGACCGGGAACCGGTTACGATCCAAGGGATACTGGACATCGTCGTCTATTTGTGCGTATTCACTGTTTAACAGTGGGTGAATTATGATTGTGTAGGCCACCTGCTAGGAGCCATACCGAATCTGAATAGGTAACATTAGCAGAAATGGACTGGTCTCGACCGGTACGGTCCAGTGCAAGACTGCCATTTTGTGATCCAGTTCAGTCTGGCCTCGCTGTTGGACTGCTCTGTACTGCTCCCTACCTAAGACCGGGTCCGTCCAGACTGGTGAAAGCATTGTCCTTATTTCGATTATGAAGGGAATCGGGCTCTGTCATACTCTCGATAGAGTCAATACAGCATGATCAAAACAAGACAATCAGCTTTTGGATTACTCAAGGGACTGAAACAAGAGACAAATTTCAACTGTTTTAACTATTTGGGTAGGCGAACGGCGGGTGAAGATCATCTATTGCAGTGAGATAGAACATAGAGTAGGGATGTGTAATTCAAACAGAATAGAAGTCGAAAAAGCTCGATTTCTCACATTTCCGTCTGAAAAGAACTACATTAGCAAAATCAAGCCGCAAAAATGAGCTAAAACCTAGGATTCTTCACTCTTTTACACGCCCATTTACATATGGAAATGTTATGGTTCAGTAGGGGAGAATGTGACAATATGTAGAAACTCTCCCCATGACAGAATTTGTCTTATTGTGAATCAGTAGCCCTCAAAACCTGCCGCACGGTAGCGAGCCCAGACCAATTCATCCCTCTCTTCTTGCGTAATCGTATTTGCCTTCACTATTTTTGGCAGCTTCTGCGGTCTCGGCTCCTTTACGTCCTTCTTCTTCTCGGTCTTAGCTCGTTGCACTTTTCGTAGCTGCTCTATCTTCAACTTGTGAATGGCCTTTGAATTCTTGATTGCTTCGGTAACGGCATCGATCTTGACCAGGCGCATATCTCTGTTGGCTGTACAAATGGTCAATAAAGTGTCAATGGTTAGTGGGAATCGGATCAACTGACCAAGGTCATCATGATATTCCCGCAGCCTCTTCTGAACGCGCTCGTTGTAGCGTTCCAGCTCCCGCTTTACTCCAACTTCACTGCATACGATTATGGATTTGGTGAGAGACGGGGATGCCGACGAAGGACGAGGTGACGACATCGTCGAGTACGTCGTAGCGACAGGAGATGATGCATCGCTGGAAGTGGAATATTTGTTTAAATTAGGTGAAGAGTTAGCGGTGTAGTTTGTATAAGAAGACTGAGCCGGTTGAGACATCTTGAGTTGGAAAATTATCGGTAAGCGTTTAGAATTAGGACAGTGTAGTCGCGTACCATCGTTCAAGAACTGTGGGTGTCAGACAAGAGCAAGAACGAGAGTTGAGAGTCAGTGGCAGCTTTGTAGTTGTAACTTGGCAACTGGTGAGGGAATTCAATGAAGGTGGGAAGTCGTTCCGTACACGAGGTACGTCACACGAGTCAATATTTCCATACCAGATAAAAGAGTCAACAGTACCAAAATGTCACAAAATACTCATAGCTGGATAATAATAAATGCCCGTAGATGCATCAAGATGTTGATTTTGTTGAACTTGTATGCAGATTAAGCCACGGTTAGTTGTGCACATATATGTTCCGACCCATACGCCAAATGTCTCGTTGGCCAACAGGTCGACCGATTGGCAAAGCGATCAACCTTTTGGTGTACAGAATAACCTATTGGCTAATGGGAAGATTTGGCATATGGATCAACCCAGTGGCCAACTGGGAAATTTGGTGTATGGGTCAACCGGTGTACCAAGTTCACCATACTAATTCCTTCCGCCAAATTACTTGTACACACTCCCAGGCAACCGCCCAATCTGTTCTTGCTCCTCCCCCTGCGCATGTCATCCCCTTGTCACTCTTGCTGTACTTTGTTCTCTAACTGTTGTATTGGTTCTCTTGCTTGCACTCAGTCCGCCAGCTACCCCAGCTCGCTCTTGGCCCAGGGTTTGATTTACCAAGGCAATTTTAGTCCAGGTGGTAAGTGGTTATAAATTTCCAGTCATGCTCTTCAGCATGACTGTGCACCAAACACTGAACTTGATTCTTCTTGTAAACATAGGAGCGGAAGTCAAGGAAGTCATTGCTGTAGGTGAGAAAATTTTTGGGGGAGTTGGAAGAAAAGGATAGGATAGACACAGTGATAGAGAAGTAGAATAGACACAATAATGAAGTAGGGTGATGTAGGAGTTCAACAGTTGAAAAAATATGGTGCTATATTGCACCTCCTTAAACTCCTCCGGACCTCCTACTTGCCACATCGGTCGGTACCCTCAGATGGTGTATAGGTCGACCTATTCACCAAGCTGATAATTTGGCATATCGGTTGACCTGTTAGCTAATGGGAAAATTTGGTGTATGGGTCGAAACATATACGTTAGATTTCTTCAGTATAACTCAAATTAGTAGTTCCTCTTCACCATCTTAGAACTTTCTCGCAAACTTCATCTCGCCTACCCGCTCTCGCCAGCTCTCCACAAATGACAACATCTGACACCTCATTACGAATGTGTATTCATTCCACTTGTCCTCCTCATCTCTTTACTACATTAATAGACGCAAAAACTACAATGCACATAAGCTTGCTTGGATCTCTATCTCTGCAGGTTAGAATACCACACAATAACTTACAAGCCATCATATTCCACATGATTATTTTGTGTAGTGAACAATTGTAGAGTTTGAACTCGGGCATAGAGGTAAATGTACTGCTGCAATCAAGTAGTAGGGTCGACGGTCATTAAAATCCGTCCCTACGGCCACGGTCGTATCTAAAGGCGGCAAGCACCCATCCCAAAATACAGTGGCGAAATTTATTCATTTCCGAAATTCATAATATGCTGCAAGTAAATACAAATCGTCGGCTTCCGGACGTAGAAGTACCTTCATACAGACGAATATTCCTTCGAAAACGTACACAGTAAAAACCACTCTTCAAACTGTTATTAGAGCCATACTAATATGTCCTTATGATGCAATCCGCTCTACAAAAGCATTCCAAGAACGATAACTAATAGTCTCTGACTGGTTCCAGTATATGCCTTGCTTTGCAACTACACTGTCCGACATTAAGAGGAATATCATCGGTATGACAGATCTACCCTGGGATGTCGGGATTCCATTTGATTAGTTGAAACATTACATGAACACTACATGCGGTTCTGAACCCTCCACAAAACTGTATAGCCACCTGGGAATCTGCACAGATGATAGAGTAAAGAAAACCCATTGCTAAGCCGCTATGCAATAATATTTCCAAGCAGTAGGTCGTTTTCAGTATGACTTCAACTGACCCAGTCGATGTTCACGGTTTTGGGTCAGCCAAGGAATTCCGAATATTGCAGCTTCAATGATTGCACTCTCTGCTCCTGGCCACTGATACCTGGTTGGTATTCTGGCTACTCATTGTACATGTTGCGGAACAAGACGGTTTGTAGCCCTTCGAAACCTGCAGCTTAAGGTCCACAGTCCAACGACCTTTGCAAGGTCTTACCGCTTATTTTCCTAGCTAACAATCAGCATGAACTCTCCTAGCTATTACTATACTTGTTAATATGGCAAGTAATTATTGTAGCAATGACAGGGTCTCGATACATCAGCAGTGGGTTGTTGAGCTACTTCATTGTTTAATATTACACATAATTCTCAACAGTAGCAGAATACGTGCAGGACCTGAATATATGCTAATAGATCAGCATTGCCGTCATCGAGGTTGGGCTGTAAGTACAATTGTTGATTGCTACTGGTGCAGCGGTGCTATCGTAAGTAGAAAACGCAACGATCATAGCCATCACTCGATATCAAATAGAGATCACCTCAAGAGGAGCATTGACTAGCGTAGAGCATAATAAATCCAAGATATCCTAGTGGTATTGGTCGGACAGCATCTAGCGCCGTATGCGGTTCAACCCCGCAACGCCTAGCGTTCGATTCGGGTTTCTCCTACGCTGTTCGCACGCCAATAGGTTTTTACCACCCCGAATGAAGCGTTTTTTTTTGGGCCCGGTTTGTGAGAGGTTACAGTGTGGATGTTGGGGAAAAATGTAAAAAGGAGAAATTGAGAGCTGGCGACAAAATATGTACTGCATTCCTGACTCGTTCTTTGAGGGGTCACTCGCCAACAGATCAGCTGTTGAATGTGATAAGCTACTGTCGAAGGCATTCCTCAGCAAAGGATATTCTCCTCTACCTCCCATCTTGGCACCTGTTATCTGTTCTTCTGTCATCCCTAACACCTCTTTATTGCTAGAAGCCCTAAGGTTCAGCGTGTCGTGACTGCTTTTTAGACTTCAAACTTTACTCTTCCCTTCTACACGTATCTTCGACTTTAGACTTGTACCTAGACAGTCAACGTACCATAGACAACACAGGCGGTTCTCCCCTTCGTAATCGCAACAATTTTCAAGGCATGTTCTTCGGGAGCAATTATTCCCCAAGAGTAGCCGACAGCAATATAAGCAACTAACGCTATAAATGCAAGCTACCAATTGGCAATGTGTACCATTGCGTCCTACATCATAAGCCCGAAAGCACCGGCATACACCTTTAGACTATATCAAGCCAACAAGACCAGGGCAGATATCACTCCGGCCAGTGTTCAAGCTGGGTCCTTGCAATTACAGCGACTCGTTACCTTACTGTATTACCAGTGCTAGTACTGTATTACAGACACGCTTCTGGAATACCTATCTACCTACCTTGTGTTCTCTTCTTCCTTTCTTTCTTCTAACTACCAAAATCTCCACACTACGAACATATCCGACAACATAGCTAAATTCACAACCACGCGCACAACAATCGAAAAGCAGAAAGCATTGTTACCTAGCGATATTTATAAGAGAAATATCACCCAGCATGTGCAAAGCACGATTTCCAAGAACCTGTCCGACTCGAAGTCGAAATTTTTCTGTGATTGGCAGTGGTGGTGATGAGAGCAAAAGAGAAAGAACGAAGTGATGAGACAATCAGAGGAGGGAGAGAAAGATGATGATTGAACTATCTATCGTACAGAGAAGAAGATAGACATATATAAAGAAAGAAATCATCTCAAGCACTAAGAGCGAATCACTAAGAGAAAAGCACTCAGTGTCCTCAGGCGGCCAGTCCGGCCCGGCTTCACATTGACCTGACCGGCCTGCAGGTCTCACAATCTTCACCTGGACGGACTGTGAAAATACAGGTGACTGTATTATGGACTGCCGGGCCCTGCAGGGCCCTGCAAAA
>Ga0307512_10005155_pt1 | contig 13791 bp, 22 predicted proteins | sample 14_EM_MG_FD_200267 | JGI IMG/M metagenome (GOLD analysis project Ga0307512, IMG submission 200267) | Populus trichocarpa ectomycorrhiza microbial communities from riparian zone in the Pacific Northwest, United States - 14_EM | ecosystem: Host-associated > Plants > Roots > Unclassified | place... | reverse complement strand
TGGGCGACGGGTAGCGTGTAATTCTCCGTCAGAGGGTTCGAGGTTCCGTCAGAGCCGTCAGAGCCGTCCGGAACACCCGGGTGTTTCAGACGGAAACTAGGGTTGTTGCTGATGCCCAGCAGAAGACTCTCTGGAAAACAGTGGGACAGACGACAGGCTGGAAAGCGGGCAGATGCCGGCACGTGCAGATCTCTGAGCTTTTCACCACAGAGGAGTACGGCCAGGCGGTGATGGACTTTCTGGCGGCCTCTGAGATCGGCAGATTTCCGCCTAATGAAGGAGCAGTATGGAGCGGGCTGAGGGCTGGGAGGCTCGGGGGCGGCGCTGGCCGCAACGGGATTATACTATTCTTTCTTTCTTTCTTTCTTTCTTGTCCTTTTTGTCTTTCTCTTACCTTTCATTTGTCAGCGGGGACGAAGGGTAGCAAGGGGGGAGCTCCGCCATCTAGCCGGCTCGCCCGGAGGCGGAGGGGATATCAGGGTCCTGTCATACTCTAATCAGAGTCAATACAGTATGATTAAACAACAACAACGATGCTCCCTCGTCTGGGCTACCGTCCTGCCTCCGCCGCCGCACCACCAGCATTTGTCGTCGTCTCGGAGTCCCAACCGTTTTAGGTACGTTCCCACTGGCGCGTGTCCGGATTTCAGTCGGTAGAACCTGGCTGCCAGTGGTTTCGCACTATTCATTGGGATGGGTCTCTTGCTCCCAGCTTTGCCATTTAGTCTGTAGCCGTAATGTTTGCTGCATTTGTCGGCCTCCCATTGAGCCTTCGCCGCCATCTTTGCTTCTGAGATTGGTCTTGTCCTGTTCGCCGCCGTAGTGCATACTCGCTCTCTCACCGTGACTGATCTGCGGCCCTCTCTCGCTAGATTCGCTTGGCGATCGGCTTCCTCATTTCCGGGGATGCCAGTGTGTACTGGGACCCAGTGGATTTCTGTCTCTATGCCGGCTTCGCGAAGAGTCCTCGCGCTCCTGTTAATCCACCTGGCCAGAGGCTGCCCTGGGATTTTAAAGTTGTCATGCCAGCAAAGTTATGGAGGTTTGAGAGTATCAACAATTTAGTCCACTACACTGCTGCCACCATTTATGCTCGAGCTTTATCACTTAAAGCTCTCGAGGATACGAGCGTCATTTCTAACGGGATTGGACGATTCAAACGCTACACATAGCTTTTCTCGTCTCATCTTGTGCATAAAACTATCATGAAACAGAATAGATTGATTTCTATTGTTAGAATGATAGCTTCGAGGGTAATACAAACCATTCCTGAACCATCATTAGTGCGGACGTTACACCTTGCACTTGCCGCTTGTGAACGCCTTCTAGATATTTCTGACGGTTAAGGTGGTGATTAAACATTGTGATACAACTTTTGATTCGTTTCCTTGGACTCTTTGGATGATCCTTTATCAGTTTTTTGGAACCATATTGCAAAATTCTGCTTGCTTTCTCACCGCCGTCACGGCTCTGGAACAGGCGGTAAAACCTACAGAATGTTTAACTTTAATATAACGGCCGCTGATCAATTTTGGAACTCCAACTTTTGCAAACCATTCAGGGAATTGCCGCCCAGGGTTCCCAACCGTCCGTCCGGACTAGTCTTTCGGGGCCCGACATCGTCGTTCCGTCTAGGGCATGAGTACGGAAGGACTAGTCTGTCCCGGGCAGAAATCTCCAGGACCAGGGCCCGGTACAGATGACTGTAGCCTTAACCAGGGTCAGATATACTACATCCTGCTCGGGAATGAGAGTTCCGGGACACCGTATCTCGGAACATATCTTCAGCCGAGGTGAACTTGTACCGAATCGGGGATTCTAAGCTTCATTAAATCGGATATCAATTCCTGAGTGGGGGCCAATCAATGGACTGTAGGGTCCCGCAGTCCTGTAGTCTTGTTATGGAGCGCCCTGGTCCGTCCAGTCCTGAAATCTTGAGCCCGGAAAACTTTAGTCCGGTCTCGGGCAAGGTTTTGGACGGACTATTGGGATGCCTGTTGCCGCCCGTGCCGAGTGTGCCGTGTATCAGAGCAAAAACCATGCTCCCAGTTTGGTTAGTGGATATTCGATTGCCGGATATGGTATGAACCGGAACTTAAAATCGGCGTCATGATTTTGAACTACCCGTTTCGGTTGGTACCCCACCTTTGCTATAAATTAACCCAATTGCGGCGAGTGCATACTGTAAACTTTGGCCGCATGACATCACCCACGTGTGACCTACAGGCTAGGACAGCACGGAGACATGCCAGTGCAAGTAATGGTTTCCCATTTCCATGATCAAGGCCCCATGATTCATTGATAAATATCACGTCGCACCTCAGTGCCTTGGAAACAATATTCATTCAAATCCAAGACTTAACTCTTACTTCCACTCTCGACCAACAGTTACTCTCTCCAGGTTCGTCGATTGAATTCTGACAAGCCACATACGTAATATGCAAAAAACCCCAATAACAAGCAACAACATAACGTAACCTAGCACATCGCACAAAATGCTCGAAAACGCTGGCAGTTTGCTATCATTCAACCGGACACATCGCGCACCGGAGATGGCCACAGTCTTGACAATGGTCAGTGGTTGCGATCAACCATGGACCCGCATGGTGAATCTGTAGCGACTCGGGATTGTGGCAGTACCAGTACCCTCTGTCGCTGGCTTGGTGTATAGGTCTATGGAACGAAATCATGGGCTAGATGTTAGCCACTGACTCACAAAATAACGTCGCCCAGAATTACCGGGGAGGGTGCTCACCGGATATCAGACCTACCCATTGTACTTGTATTAGTTACTTACCACAGATAGTAAGGTGAAACTCACGATCTAATGATTGCAGCCATCGTTCGTGTCAGCCATCCATCAGCGCGGGGGGTCATTAGGGATTAAACACACCCCCTATCGATTTCAGCCATCGAGTTCGTGTCAGCCATCCATCGGGGCGGGTATCATTCGGGGAGAAACTCACGCTCTGTCGATTGCAGCATCGAGCGTGTGTCAGCCATTAATTGGAGCGGGCGTCAGTAGTGGTGAAACTCACACCCTATCGATCGCAGCCATCAGGGTCGTGTCAGCCATCTATCGGGAAAGAAATCATGGGAGAAACTAACTGCCTATTAATTGCAGCCATCGGGCTCAAGTCAGTCACCTCCCGGTTTACAATGAAGGGGAGAAACACACGTGTTGAAAGGACTAACCACCGCGGTTGTATTAGTTAGCTACTATGCTCTACCGGTCGGAATGTTTCAAAGAAGCTCACAACTGTTCAACTAATTTTGCTGTGTTGAGCAGAACATGAAAACGACGGATGAGTCTGCGTTCATTACTATCTAGTACTGCGTCGTAGGTTGATCGCTCCCCTATACCCTGGTTTTGAGTATTATTGTCATCTGAGAGCTTCACAATTCTTGGCTCAGAAGATATTTGGAACCATGTTCCACATTTGAGACTTAGACGGATACGTAATTAGTTCTTCGGTGTCAAATTGCGAACGGTAGTTTGGTCAATACCATCGAACCCGCTTGAGTTTGAATTTTTCATATCCTTTGAACCTAGCCCCACACGAGGGACAGTCCTCTTCTGCTCGATCCGAGGATTTCTGTTGCTGTTTTAGTACTATTGACATAGATAGTTTCATACCCGGCACTATCGTGTCATCCCAGTTTTCAATTGTCACAGTAGTCGCTCGATCGGATTCGTTCAAGATTTCGTATAACCCAGCCTTTACGCATTCCTTTCCTGGACGGTTTTGACAATAGATTTTCAGGACTTGCTCAAATACCTGGTAAATGCTTCTGTTATCATCAGGAACTGCTGGTCTTAATGGCATACTTACCTCTGGGTTGACGCAAAGCTCGAATGGCAGTAAGATCGGATAATCTTGGGCGTCAGTGAAATTAATCGGTTGATAGGCAGTATTCTATCTTTGTGGGAGCGCTGCTGGGAGCTGCTTTATTATTGCGACGGCTTCGCTAAGTTTGTTGTCTATGCGAGCTGCGGTCTCACTAAGACAGACTAATTGTTACTGGATTCAATGATTCCAGTAGTCCGGGTGTGGACCAGTCCGGACTGGTCCAGTCCAGTCTAGTCCAGTCCAGTCCGAGTAATTTTTGGACCGGGATCGGACCGGTCCAAAATTCTGGCAGACTGGTACGGGCTTGGTCCGGACCAGTCCACTGGGGGCAAATCAGCGAAAGTCTCTGGGAGTCAGTAATACACTGAGCCACCAAATAGAGTCATAAACGGAGACTCATACACACAGACTCATACATGTTGGCAATGATTCCACCAGTCCGGACGGACCCGGTCTGGGGTAGGGCTTGGTCCGGTCCGGTCTCACCGGAAGGTCGGACTGGACCGGGCCCCAGACTGGCAGTCTTGGACTGGACGGGCTTGGCTGGACCAGTCCAAACGGGATGATCTTTATCAATTTCAAAGTAGATCGAAAACTAAAGAAGTGAGACAGTAATCCCTGCAACCCGAACACAGACACAACGTCATGTCACAACAACCACCCGCTGCAAGCAATCGCAATGAACGCACCCGTTACATTTTCTGGGTAGAGACTATGCTATATATGCAGTTTGAATCTGAATGTCCGACAGCAATGAGTTGAGACGATTTTGAGGGTAGGAGGTGTTGATAGAGCCTAAAGTTTGTGCCTGCTCGTTTAGGCTTCACACTACTGTTCCATTCCCTACGCATCTTGGACCTTTAGACCTGTATCTAGTTATCACACCATAGCCAATGCATACGGTTCTCCCCTCATTGTCGCAACAGGAGGAGAAGATCTAATCTGTCTGTCTATTATCTCTCACTGCAGGAGAGATCTATGCTCTATATACATAAGGAAAACAAACGTTCTATGGAGAAACCATTGGAAAGATGCATTACAAATGGTCAATGGCTATGTCGGTGGCAAGTGAATCATCTTGTATGAGTCTACTTGGCCACTCAGATCATCAGTAACCACTCTCCCAAGTATATCAGTAACTCCCAGCATATTCGGGCCGATTTGCACCGAATGGACTAGTCCAAAGCAGTCCAGGCCTGATCAGTCCGGGTCCCAAAAAATTGGGGATTGGTCCGAGCCCGGTCCGAGTATTTCTCGGACTGGATTGGACTGGACTTGGACGGACCCGGTCTGGAATGGTCAATTGCTGGACTGGTGGAATCATTGCATGTTGGCTCACTTGCCACCTGCCACTGGCCACTTCTCAGCGGCGGCCTCGGGCAGCGATTAGCGAGGATGATCAATCAGAGAGCGCAGGCACTCCTCGCCCACGGCATCGCAACCGAGATTCACTGGGTCCCGGGACACTCCAGCATCGCTGGAAACAAAGAGGCAGACCGTCAGGCAAACCTGGCCCGTGATGCCAGGGGAGACACTGAGATAGAGCAGCTATACATTCCGGCCTCGAACAGAGCTAGACGAATCTACGAGGGATGGTCAGCAGCCAAGGCAAGGTGGGAGGCCGTCAAGCGCAGCAAACACTTTAGCTACAGACTCAAAGGCCAGACTGGGACCAAGAGACCTGTCCCGATGACAAGTGTGAAGTCGCTGGCCACCTGGTTCTACAGACTGAAGTGCGGGCATGCACCCACTGGAGTCTGCCTGAAATGGTTCGGCCACCGAGAGGACGACAAATGTTGGTGGTGCGGCGGTGGCGGAGGCAAGACGGCGGCCCAGAAGCGGGAACACCTCTTCCGCCAATGCAGCCTGTGGAGAGACCAGCCGAAAGCACTATGCAAGGGGGTGGGAAAGGCGAGGGGATGGAAAGCTGGCAGATGCAGACACGTGCAGATCTCTGAGCTGTTTTCCGTGGAAGAGTGCGACCAAGCGGTGATGGACTTGCTGGCGACTACTGAAGTCGGGAAATTCCCTCCCAAATGAATGACAGTATGGAGGAGGCGCAGAGGCTGGCTCAGGCGTGGGGGGTGGCAGCGATGGCGGTTTATATCCGTTCCATTTTGTTCCTTTCCTTTTCTCTCCTTGTGTTCAGTTCATTTTTGCTTTTGCTTTTGTTCTATCTCTCAACTTTTATATATATCAGTGGGAATGAAGGGTAGTGGGGGGGTAGCTCCGCCATCTAGGCGGCTCGCCCGGAGGCGGAGGGGATATTGGGTCCTGTCATACTCCAATTGGAGTGCATACAGTATGAATAAAACAAAACAAAAACTTCCCAGCGGCCAGTTGATACTCGAAGGACTTGAATGTGATCACCAATAAACTGTAACTTGGCAAATCGACTCCTAATCCCCGGACTCATACTCCGTACAGCAGTTTTCACTCCGCCACTGCTATCTGCAATTGTGGCCTTCCTTTGACTTCCATTGACTTCCATTGACTTCCATTGACTTCCATTGACTTCCATTGACTTCCACCAAGCTTCTCACGCCAATAGGCTTCATCGATGTGTCATTGACACAGGCTGCCACATTGAACTTCAAATTGTTCTCTCCGTGGGACAGTCAGATTTTCCGAGTATATAAGGCACAGATGCTTCCCGTCAACACATCATTACACTCGAACATACCCATCATCACCAACACATCATTTGCTCTCTATCACATTACATTCTCAACACCGTGTCATCTGTATCGCTCTCAGATCTCAGTAGCAGTGAAGACTTTCAACCCTTAGATATTGAGTCTGAGTGTTTGGAGGTGCAGGCATCAGAAGCATTAGACACCAATTCCCAGACACAGTCTACGAGCTCTGCATCTCCAAATCTAATCTCTATCTCGACCTCAACTTCCTTCGGTCCCATCTTGTCTACAACGCCATCAATTTCACACAAACGGCGACGCTTGACTTCTCTCATTCATTCCCATTGCACGATTTCTGAGTCTGGTGGAACTAAGTACTGGAAGTGTACATATTGTAAATCTGCCTCCAATTGAGTCACGCACTGGCAGTTCTGATGATGAATACAGGTTCAATGTAATATAAACTGAGTGGAGGGACCACATAGCCAGCTGGCCATTTTCAGAAACACCCCTCATCAAAACTTGACCTGAGAGTCCCAACCTCGTCTCCAATTGTATCTGGGTCAATCAATGCAGCGAAGCAGCTCGATCAACAGAAATTCAACCAGAAAGTAGCTGATGATTTGCTCCTGAGATGGATCATTCATACGAATGTTGCCAATAGTATGACCACAAAGTATCGATTTCGAACGCTGCTACTATATCTGAATGATAACCATCAACTACCTGGGTCATCTACCACAATCACAGAACGTATTCTCGCTCATTTCCGGAGTTTGCAGCCTCATGTCGAAGAATTAATGCAGCAATCAATAACTCAAATTCATCTCTCCTGCGATGGCTGGACTAGTCCACATCAAACTATGGCTGTCCTTGGGGTTATTGCGCACTGTACATCCAAAGCAGGCATTCGCATGAACCCCATCATTAGACTTCGCCAACTTGGAGGCTCGCATACTGGTTCCAATATCGCGGTACTGATTATGGAGATCCTTCGGGATTATGGAATAGCGGAGAAGCTTGGATACCTCATGGGAGACAATGCGACCAATGAGAAATCCACGGAAAAATCTTGGCGAAACAGAAACAGCCTGATAAGTCGACAAGAACGGTAACAATTCAAAAACGGACGGCGGAAATCGATTCGAGACCTTAAATTGACCCCGGAGCGAGCGTCACAGCACCAGAGAGACGGCAGCAGGATGGAGCGCACAGGAATCCATACAACTAAGTGGGTTCGCGTAAAGGCTTGGCAGAAAACGTGACTGACACCACGCGTCGGCCAATGAGCATGCAATGACCAGGACGAAGAGGGTTGCCTTACAGAAGTGATGTCTGAGGTCAGAGTGAACGAGAGGAGCGAACAGGACACCGGAGAAGCTGGAGACGGGCGGAGCGATGCGCCTATGGATCTGGCGATGGAGATGGCGACAGCTGGGACACCCCCCGCCACAGTGACTGCAGCCAGAACCACATTTGAGCTGATGGTGAGAAACGAGAACGGAAAGCGGGGAATGAAGAGCGACGCCCCGGACCCGTGTGATTGGAGGAGCAGCATCGCGCGAACAATGCAACAGCAGGTGCAAGAGTCAACCCAGCTGCACCGAACCGTTGGACACGTAACAAACCTGCTCAAAGCCCAGGTAGCCTGTGAGGAGGCATTGTGGCTAGGAATGTCGATGTAGATGCACTAGCGAGAGCAGATATGGGACGCCCGCCATGAGGACGACAAGCGGTCGCGGGCAGGAATCACAAACATGATCGCAAAGGTCATGAAAGGAGTAGCACCAGGCAACGGAGGGAGAGAGAAGGAAAGAGAAAAGGATGCAAGGATGGACGGTGGGGGGCTAGAGGCCTCGCAACACGCAGATACGACGCAAGATGAGGGAGCAGAGGAGCGCCAACAGCCGCATCCGCAACCGAAGCCCAAACTCGACCTCAAACTGCAGCCTGAACCGCAACACGCGTCCAAACCAAAGCCACCACCCAAACCAGCTAGAGGGTAGGAGACAGTCCAACCCCAAACCCAGAGTCAGAAGGCGCGCGCCAGCCCTGCCCCCGCCACAATGACCGGGTCGAGCATGGGAGAGAGACGCCTGATCTTGACAAGAGACGAGAGTGTACCGCTGCCCCACAAGATGGACCAGCAAATTGCATTGGCAATCGATAGAGCGCTCTCCCACCAGAAGGCACCAGCCCACGTTGAGATGATGAACGCAAAAAGAAATGAGAAAGGTACTATCACTGCTATTACCCATCACAGTGCAACGGCAGCGATGGCAGTGGCATACCGCAACATCATCATCACCGCAGCGTGCATGGTCGACAAGGGACTCATCGATGTTGAAGACAATGAATCCTGGGAAAGGCTAAAGATCCACGCAGTGCCACTGGTGAGGTACATGGGGAAAGTCACGGAGGGCCTGCAAAAGATGCGGGACGAGATCCATGCTGAAAACGAAGGAGTGGTGATCCCCGTCCAAGTACGATGGCTGGCGAACTCACACAACATCAGAGAAAGGAGACTGAGGGGGGGGATCTCGCATCGTCAGTTGTCTTCGTAGTGAAGGGGAACCAGGTGGCGCGCAAACTGGTTACAGAAGGCATTGAGCTGGGGGGAGTGTGGTACCGGGTCAAACCATTCACAAATATAGGCCCACACAGTAGGTGCCAACAATGCTGCAGCTGGGGCAACATAGAGAGCAAGCACGGCGGCAAGCCAGTAGGCGGCTACTGCTCAGGACCGCACCTCACCAGCGACCATAAGTGCAATGTTGTGGGGTGTGCTGCACAGCCGGGCTCCCTCTGTGGCCACACACAAGGGAAATGCCCCAACTGCAAAGGAAGTCACATTGCATTCAGCAGTATATACGCAAAGGAGACGGAAGCCACCAGGGAGGCACGAGAGAGGCGGAGAAAAGAACCTGCAGGACGGACCATGCAGACCACGGGACCAACCACAGGCGCTAATAGGATAGTGCTTGGCCTGAGGACTAAGGCACCTGAAGAGGGAGAAAGGAGATGGAGCGAAGAGGAGACGGCGGATGCAGAGGAAGGGGGCATAGAGGCAGAGGACGTCTCAATGGCCGAGAGCACATCGCCAATGGCAACGGCAAAGACCGCACCAACCGCAGCAGGAAAGGCGTCAGCCGTGGTGACCTGCATTGAACTTGGAAATGAAGCGGGAGATGCCACCTCCAATGTTTAGAGCGATCCAACAAAACTGCGCCAGGTCATACGTATGGACCATGGCCACGCTCCAGACTGGGGTGGAATGGAAGGCGGATGTGGTTTGTCTCCAACAACCACCGAGAGAAAGAGCAGGAATAAGAATCAGCCACCCAGCATACCATGTGAGAACACGAAAGAGGGTGTGGATGGTGGTGCGCGAGGGGAGCAGTCTGATAACGAACCAGCAAACCGGCCTGAGCAGGAACACAGGCGATGACGTAATTGTAGTTGACATCGTGGGATGGGGAGAGAAGATGCTAAGGATCGCAAACATTCATGATCAGAGAACAAGGGAGCCAGGAGAGAGACCAGTGAGAAGACTGAGCTGGCAGAAAATCATTAGCCAGGGGGGAGGTGGCACGGTGCTTGCGGGAGACTTCAACGCCCACAGCCAACGCTGGTGCCCGAGGTGCACAGAACGCAGGGATCCTGCATCCTGGGAAGATATCATAGACTAGCATGGACTGGTAATTGGAAATGACGACCGGCCCACTCACCACTGGAGGACGAACCAAAGAGAGGGCGAGTCCATTATTCACCTGACCTTGGCCAACCGACCATTTGGAAAATGGACGATTTAGGATGGGAGTCACGTCACAGGATCCAATCACGAGATCATAGAATGGGAGCTGGACATGGAGCAGCAGGAGGAAGCAGAAGGCACACAGGTCGTGGGATGGAGCCTAGCTGCCATGTTGCAGGAGGACGAGGTGCAGGCTGAGAAACTCTGGAAAGAGAGGGCAATGGGAAGGGCATACTTGGGAGAAGAGAGCACAGGGGACGAAGTTGGGAGCGAAGCCGAGTGGTGCCAGAACGCACTGAGCAGTACTCGACGCCGCTGCCAAGAAGATAAGGATATGTGCTCAGTCAAAGAGGTGGTGGAATGGCGATAATAAAGAGAGGTGGAGCGAACTTGGAAGAGAGAAGAAAAGGAGGCGCAGATAAGCGGCGACATCCCAGGCCAAAGCCGAGCTGCAGAAGTCAATTTGGAGAGAAACAGGCAGAAAGTTGTATGACTACCAGAGAACCCACAGGGGAGCTGAGGTCTGGAGAGCAGCGATGATTGCCAACCCACGGGCAGGAGCGATCTGGGAGGCCTTGACCGACAGAGATGCAAAATATGCAAACACCATCACCGAGAAAGAAGAGATGCGGAGACAAGAGTCCTTCCCCCCAAATGAGTACAACTAGTACTTCGAACTACCCCCAGCTGGGCAAGCGCACCAATTCGTGACTAAGCAAGTGGTCAAGCGAGCCCTGTTCTCACAGTCAGTCCGTACAGCCCCAGGCCCGGACAAGCTGTCTTTCGGAGCTGTACGGCAACTCTGGAGGTTGGAGAAGCAGAGAATCGTGAAGCTTGCACAGGCAGTTGTCCCAGCAGGCCAGCACCCAGCCATGTGGAAACCGGCAAGCCGGGTCGTAACCCGCAAGCCAGGAAAAGACGACTACATGAAACTGATGGCATACCGCTCCATCGCTCTACCAAGCTGCTTGGGAAAAGTTGTCGAAAAAGTTGTTACGGAGCTGTTGGCTGAAGTGTCTGACAGAGGGGGACTGCGATGCGACGGCCACTAAGGGAGCAGAAGAAGGCTGTCGGCAATCGATGCGGCGGCAGTTATGGTCGACAGAGCACACGCAGCCTAGGGAGAAGGCAGCATAGCCGGTATCCTCCTGATGAACATCAAGGCAGCTTTCCTGAACATGGGGAGAGGGATACTAATCAATACAATGAGAGGCAAGGGGATGGACGGAGACCTCATACTTTGGATGGTGAGTGTCCTCTCGGATCGAATGGTGTCAATGGTAATCAAAGGTAATGTCATGGAGAGACACCCAGTGGAAACAGGCATACCGCAGTGGTCACCGGTCTCTGCGATCCTATTCACAATTGACACTTCAGGGCTCATGAAATGGGGTGAGGAGAGGGTCACCGGATTCGAAGGCCTATCCTTCATGGACGACGTCAGATGGGTGGTAATTGGGCGCCACGCAAACCAAGTTGTCAGAACACTAGAAGCCTGCGCCAGACCGAGCGTCGACTGGGCGGAAAGAAGGGAGTTGGAATTTGACACCGCAAAAATTCAAGCGGCACTCTTCACTTGCAGGCGGGGCCAGAAGAAGTACCGGCATCCGAAGCAGACAGCCAAGATATGAGTCGGGACCGGCTTCATCAAGTTGAACCAGGATGCGACCAGATGGCTGGGAGTGTGGATAGACGCCCATTTGACATTCAAGGAACATCACACCCGATGCCTAGTGGACTGGCTCTTCCCTTCGTACGTGCTTCCTATTTACTTATATACAAAAGACCATTCCCATGCTAGAACCGTCATCAAATCAGACCAGAACGAAACAGTAAACGACGCGTAGAACAGATGTGCCGCCTGGGGGGTGCCGGGGCCGCCGCTGTGGCTGCCGCTCCACCTCAACGCTCCAATTCCTGGCCGGACGCCAATTCACTGGGTGTTAGAGTCGAAAACCATTCGGGGCTGCCTGTGGTATGAGTAGGGGTGCGGGCGGGCGGGTTTTTTGAAGCTGGATGCGCTGCTTTGCCTCGACCGCTGCCGCTCCGCTCCTCTTCATATACCGTCTCCCTCACTCGTGGCATCCTTACTTCCCTCCCATCCCTCGGCTTCTAGCGCTAAACCTCGAGCTCGGGCTGTGGCGTGGGCCGGGACTCTGGCGGAACACTGGCTCTGGCGCTTGCTCCGACTCTTGGTTGTGCTCGTGCTTTGCTCCGGCCCGGGGCGGTGCTCTTGCTAAAGCTTAAACTTTTGATTCAAGCTCAAGGTTTCGGCCACCATGTTCCGTCCCTTCCGTCGCCCAAATTGCTTGCCCTATCCTGCCGATGGCCATTGCTGCTCGCCCTTGCCAGCCGATGGCCATTGCTGCTCGCCCCCACTAGCCGTCGGTCAATCCCCACCCGCCAATTCGCTTCCAGTAGCCCTCAGTCAAACTGGACCATCTAGTTGACTCGCTCTTCCCTTCGTACGTGCATCTTGTTTTCTCATCTACAAAAGACCATTCCCATGCTAGAAACGTCACCAAAACAGAGCAGAACGAAATAGTAAACGACACGTAAAACAGAGGTGCCACCTAGGTCGTGCGGGGGCCGCTGCCGTGGCCGCCACTCCACCTGGATTCTCCCAACTGCGGCGGCAGCCCCCAAATGATGTGGAGGGGGTGTTATGGGGAGTGTTCTGGTTAGTTTTGGAAGCGGCGGGCGATTTGGAAGACTTGCTCGGGGTGGTAGTTGAGGTAGGTTTGGTACGCGTTTGATGACCATCGGCCCAGCAGTTGGATTTCGTTGTCGCCCAGCCCCGCTGCCTTGGCTGAGGTAGCTGATCCTTTTCAGAGCGAGTGTCCCGAGTATGCTCTCTTCACTCCCAGCAGTCCCAGCAGATTCCGCAGGTCCTGGACCAGGTATTCTCGTGTGAAAGCTTCGCTTCTTGAGCCATCCCCCGTGGGGCGGGCGAAGCATCAGCAATGACCCAAATTTCCGTCTGAAACACCCGGGTGTTCCGGACGGCTCAGACGGCTCTGACGGAACCTCGTACGCTCTGACGGAGAATTGCACGCTACCTGTCGCCCAGGCGTCAGGTCGCGTTGCATATGTACCTCCTTTACTTTGTGGTGACGTATACGCATCATCAGAACGACACGTGTGTTACACTCTTCGCAGTGGATGCAGTTATGCTGAAGCCGTTTACACATCGCCTAGCAATCGACGACAAGCCTGGGAGCACCTGGGAGCACCGGCGACAAACCTGGGAGCGCCGGCGACAAACCTGGGAGCGCCGGCGACAAACCTGGGAGCTCCTCGAATCACAGTCATGTATTCAGTTTGTATTCTCATCTATGTATCTATGTATCTATATAGCTACCAATCTACACATGCTATATCTGGACTGGCTGCGGTCTGCCGAATATATACTCCCCGTCACCCTGGCCACCTCCGTTACCCCTGTATCTATGTACAACCGCCGTCGCTCCTTGAAGATATACTTGATCGAGCGTGTTTGAGATGCACTTGGAGACGGAGATTGAGTGAACTCAGAGATGCACTTGGAGGC
>Ga0307512_10005154_pt1 | contig 13808 bp, 12 predicted proteins | sample 14_EM_MG_FD_200267 | JGI IMG/M metagenome (GOLD analysis project Ga0307512, IMG submission 200267) | Populus trichocarpa ectomycorrhiza microbial communities from riparian zone in the Pacific Northwest, United States - 14_EM | ecosystem: Host-associated > Plants > Roots > Unclassified | place... | reverse complement strand
ACGGAGATACAGGGGTAACGGAGGTGGACAGAGTGACGGGGAGTATATATTCGGCAGACCCCGGAGTAGATAGACATCATCTCATTTCCATCTCCTCTTATCATACAATGAAAATTCACACTCTATCGTTCCGAACTTTTGGTCTCACTCGCTCTGTCCGTGATCCACGCAATTGCGTGGATCCTCACGGCCGGGTAGTGTCATATCTTCTCACCTTCCTACGCTCCTCAAGCATAATGTAGAAGGAACGCGAGGAGAGATTTCCGCAGCGTCACCCATTGCATTGCAATCCCGATGCAAGCGTGTACCCAATGAACCTATTCCGACGTATGGTCACAGTTGGCCACAACGCCAGAGTGGTTGTTTAAAATTGGCGACCGACAGAGCGGGAAGAAACGGTGAATCGGTGATCGGAGGGTGATATGCGACGCGACGTGTGGTCTTGACGCCAGGCGCCGAGTAATCCGCCGCCGGGGTGTCTCTAACGGCTCTGATGGAGCGCGTCCACTCTGACCGAATCATTCCGCCCAGACGGAAATATTTTTTGCTGATGTGTACTCTCAAGATGAAATACATTCCAAATCTCAATTCACTATATGCTTCCATGTATGCCCCAGCATGGTTTGTCGAAAGACTTGGTAAATTTCAAGTGGCAGGCACAAAGAGGCATCAAGCTGTTGGCATATTGTGGGCTGTATTTGTTGTGATGTGGGTAGCTTGTGTGGAGTAGGGTGTGGCAAGTAGCAGGCAGTATGTGTTTGCTGATATCATGCTGTCAGTTGATACAGCAGTTTGAACCTTATCTTTAGCACAGCCACCATGACAAGATCTCATGATGTTTGAAGGTCATAGTGTTGACAATTGCAGGCTTAGAGTCTGCTGGAGAAGTAGACAATTGGATATCAGCAAAAGCACATCTCCAACACAGTTTTCACAGTAGAATCTGCTACCAGTTTCCTGGCAATGTTGAAAGTATGTGTGCAGATTTGGTCAGTGGCTGATCATCAGTATGGTGATGGAGATGGTTATGGTGATGGCAATGGTGATGGTGAAGGTGAAGGTGATAGAGATAGCGATGGTGACAGTGATGATGATGGTGATGGTAACAGTGATGGTGATGGTGATGGTGACAGTGATGGCATCAAACACATGTAGTCAAGTAGATTGATTACATTATTGTCACAGCTTTGACATACTGAAGCCTTCTATTAGCCAAAGCATCCATAAACCCAGAGATTTCCATCAGCCAAAAGCTTTACATCGAAAACACTACTCCTTTGATTGTGAGGGTCTCTCCCATTTGGCTCTCTACACGAATCTATCATGCAGGCTAACAGGCAAACTCCCAAACAGGCAGTCAACTACCAACAGGTGGTAAAGTAGACTCTCAGTGATAGTGTGCAGTAGTGGAATAACAGCAAAGACTACAGGCAGTAATTATAGGAATATATCCATCTCCAGTCACTAACAATATATTGGTCAACTGGCATATGCATATGTCACAATTAGTCGACCTATGATGGCAACAGGCATTGTGTTTCGCACAAGATCATGACAATCGTGCTATTGGCTGTCCATGTGTACATGTACTTATAGTGCAGCCTATAGTCGATTTGCACTTTCACTGATGCAATCCCCAAGTTCCTCTCCAAACACCATTAAACATGGCTTCCAGCCGCATCCTGAATCTCACTCAATTTGTATCTTCGAATTCATGTCTATGCATCCTCCATTATGGCTTCCAATTGCATCCCTCACTTTACTCTATTGCTGCATCCAGGAACTCCTCTGAATGTGTTCAAATACCATCTGTGGTAAAATTGATCATTTGGGCATGAACCGATAGAAGGAGATATATTGTATATGCCATAGTGTGATGTTGTAAACCCTCTTGTGAATGTGTGACATAAATGTCTAACAGAGATAAATTTAACAGATTTAATGGCTAGTGATTATAGAACCTGAGATATAGGAACCACTGCTGTGAGAATACAATACCAATATTTAGATCTCCTGTACACCTGAGTAGATGTTACAGCTGCTCTAATGTTCTCTTGTTGACCTCCACAGTGGTCTCAGCTGCTCTAGACTTTGACAAACCAATAAGTGAAATGTCATACAATCTTAAATGAATCTCTATAACATCAAGTGCTTTCAGGAGTATCTGACAGTGTTTTGGACACATCTGAGAGCACATTGCTTAGCTTCAGCGGTGCCTGAAAGCATCTAGAATTTCATAGGGGTACTAGTAAGGTTAATCAGACTGTCTGGGAGGTTAGCAAGTGGCTTCCAGACTGCTGCACATATTACTGATGTATACTTGTTGTGCCATATTCACTTATTCATTAACCATGTTCTCCCATACAATTGTCAGTGACCACTGCACAATCACCATCAGAGTCGGCATGTTGCAGACCACAGTTACTACTGGAGATGTAAATACCTTGCAAAGTTCAATTTCAACTGCCATCAGCACTTATGCTATATTTTCATCCAACAGATATCTCCTTACAACAAACTATATTGCCCCAACCAGTTATTCCAGAAACTTGCTTTCATGCTGGTTTTCATTTGATTACCAGTTGCTTGCTACTCTGTCACATTTCAATTAATTAATGAGAAAATTATTCTGCCAGTTGAGTTCTATATCCAGACACTGATATTAAAATTGATTTTAGATTGGATTGAAAACTAAGCTAAATACTGAACTGCTGTTATCTGGATCACAAACTGCGTTGGCTTCAAGATATATATCTCAGCAATCATTGCACCACTGTCTGGATTCTTGTCATTAGCAATAATGTCACTCCATTGTTCAGAGGGAAGCTGGGTAGGCCAGCTGAAGCTGCAACACTCCTCCAATGTATCACTTGATTAGACATTGTACAGACTACTATTGGAATAAACCAATATCTGTGGAATTCATTTGCAAAATGTAAAATCAATTGGAATTCATCACTGAATAGCCCCCCCCACCCTTTGAAGTGCTCACAGCAACTCCCAGGCCAGCTGAATAGAACCATCTGTGCCTTCAGGTGCTCCTCAATGATTGTGAAGTTGTGGAACTGAATACAAGAATATTCTGAAGAGTGTATAGTTGAATTTAGAATGCTATAAAATTATGTCATTAGGTTATTCACATTTCGGAGCAATTGGAGCTATTCACTGCATCCAGAAGACAGTTCCAGTGAACCACATAGCTGGAGCTATACTGTCTCAGCATGATTATTGTAATGTTTATATTATATAGTACAATTTAGTAGACTATCTTACTTCTGCATACCTAGATTTAGATATCATAGATACTATTCAGTCCAGTAGGTATCTAAATCTGCATAATTATGTTCAAGCGATATGCTATCAATGCTGTCTAATTCAGCATTAACTTGCACCTGATGAATTGGTCCAACTATTGGTTCAACTGGTATACTATTGAACATATCAGTCTATGTGACAACCTGGATGTATCTGTCAATACAATTAGCTCAACCAGGCTGATCTTTCTTCTGTGTTGGTGTACCCACCACATATTCCTAACCTTGAGGACATAATACCACATGTTGAGTCTTCTTGCACCTTTTAGAAACTGTTGATATTGTTTTTCCAGCTGGTAGTGACTCCTCAAATAGGAAGATTTAATTTACTTGAGGTCAGTTGAGAAATAATAGTGAACAAGAGAAAACTGATTCTTTGAATGTTTTATTGACATCATTCTCTTCACTTTCTGTTCAACTGACCCGAATGTTATAAGATTGAGGTATAATCCCATGGCTGGCTTTGGTATATTCTACCTGGCAGTCATGTCCCAGACACTGAACAGAACTCAGACAGTGAAAAGGTTGACTGTAGTATAACAACTGGTTCTGAACAGAAGTAAATAGAATGACTGGTAGTACATTCTGATTATATTTGAACACCATTCTGATAATGGCATGTCCCAAGTCCTCTGGAATTGATGAATGGAATAGGTGACAGAAGTTGTACATTCCAATATATAATGATAGATCTCAGAGTGATGATATTATGTTACCTCAGCACACTCTGCGGATATGGAATTTTCTGTTGTAATGTATCTATTGTACAATGGGGCTGATAGGAGGATGAATGTGATGATGCTGAAGATATAAAGGATGGGCTCTGCATGAATTTAGTAATCTATTGGTAGCAGACAGTAGGTTGAAAACATTTGCAGATTCAAAATTGTCCTGGCCATTAAAAACAAAATATGACTGTATGCTCTCATTATGGTCAAGTTCAGTATACTAGTTATTGTATTGGAGCATCTGTTGAATAGAATTGACTGTATTGCTAGATTAATATCCCTCAATCATTTTGTGGATTTGTTTCCATTTAGATATATCAGTGCAATACATGTTACTGCAATCCGGTCTGTGAACTGAGACTTATATACAGCTTGTATGATATATTATTGGATATTGGATATATGTTAACATATTGTTCTATGTTGTTCTGCAGCTTCTTACCACAGAATGTTCCCCAGTAAGCTTCAAACTAAATTAAATTGATAGATATTCCCTTCTTCAACTGCTTCTGTTCATTTGATGTGATATCACAAATGCTTCCTTCTGGACAGTCAGTAACTTGCGGCAGTTCAGCAATACTCCAGGTGGTCTGTTCAGACTCAGCATCAGATAGACAGGCCTGAACACCCACCTGCTTGTTAGAAGTCATATGTGGTGTGCCATAAACTGCCGTATTGGCAGTAACTTTCATTTGAGTAAGTAATTCGGTGAATATGCTTTCATGTCCAGTTGCCACTGTAGTCCAATCATGCTTCAATTGATATTGTCCATAATATTCAAATAATTCATAAAGCAGCACAAGTTCAATCATTGTAACCTGATGCATTATATGATCAAATCACTCTTTTGCTTTCTGACAATGAACAGCTGATGATTTACTTGCTGCTTATTAGACTCTATTTATGCACACCCACAATTGCCCAAATTTTGGTGTGGTAACCTTTGCAGCCCATACACCCTGACAATTATTGCAGCAAAAATTGTCGGAATTCTTTGTTTTTGTAACTGATGCAATCCTGTTGTCACATGTTCTTCCACCTTGATAAAAGCAGAATTTAACATTGTCTGTTTTCTAAAAACACCTGTATTGTGATAAACCAACTTCAGTACACCATCTGGTGCTTTAAGGGATTGCTTACAGTGCTTGTATTTACTAACCAGTAGTGACAATTCAAATAATTGCCATACTGCTCCAATTACCATGTCATCTGAGGCTGTGAGAATTTCAAATATCATGTCATCATTAGAGGAGAAAGGAATAGAAGCACTGTTCACTACCAGTGTTCTCATGATTCCATTATACTCTTCTCCCTCTACAAAGCTAAATCACAATCAATCAAATGGCATTAAGATGAGCTGCAGGCTGATTTATCGTGGAGTTGATGTAAATCAATATCACATTGAATCTTGATATTTTTTTAGCTTTTGGGTATTTATACAGCTAGTTGAATAAGTTCCTAACTACTCTCTACAGCAGCTGAGGCAATCTATCAGACTGCCATAGCTGATAGACATTGCAGCAAGGGTATTGCTAGAACTAGTTGCAGCTTGGATAAACACCTAGAGTATGTAGAGCATTAATATTGGTATTCTCCACAAGGCTAAGATTAATATCATGATGTCTTGAGTTATCCTGGGGTTAAAACATTGAATACCCCTTTGGCCTACCTTGTGGGCTTTCACACATTGGTTATCAGCCATACAAGCTATAAGTATCAAAGACTTATTACAGATAATCCCCAAGTCAGGCAGAAATGGAGGGCAGCATTGTCTCCAGAATTTGTCAATACAATCTCATCACATTCAATAAGTAGTAATATCATGATTTCCATGTGGTGTTAGTGGAGTTTGAACTATGCTATGCTGTGCGTTATTAGTATTTGTGGTTCCCTTTCAGAGACATGGACTGTGCCCAAGAGAATCGAGGTACATTTATTAGGTGAATAGCACATTTCTATGTAAACAATACCAACTGTGAGATTCTGAGGTGATGAATACCGATTATGTGAAATATCAATCAAGTGTATGTTGTCTGATAAACTAATTCCTTGTACCATCATTATATCAACAGGATGTCAAACTTGGGTGTTCCATCACCAATTGTCTCTGTTGATATCACCGTATATTTGATTACTGTCTGAGATAGGAAGAAGCACCATTTCAAAATCACACCTTGCCTGAAACTGGAGAGAAGTAAACAGCAGCTGTATAAATTTGAAAGTGTCACTGTAGTACAATATACTGAAGATATGTAGATAATCTTCAATTCCACATGCAACCGCCAACCAGAAATTAACTCCAGATAGAACCATTTACAAAGTTTCTGCTAATTGGAATAATTAGATTTTGAAGTTGTCCAGTCCACACCTCAGATGGTATTCTATTCTGATGTTCATTTACTTGCTCAACAATCAAGTCTGTTGAAAGCTTGGAGCAGTCCAAGATGTATACCATTAATTTGATTGATCTCAGTACCTGCATTGGTTGTTGTATCATCTAGTTGCTTAGCTATACACTGTCACCACAATTTCCACTTTAGCTATCATCTTATCAGCATTAGATTGTGTTAGATTAGGGGTACATGTCAAATCAAGCTTCTGGAGGTATATAGCTTCTCGGTCAGGAGTATTTTCAGGTGGTCATACACCAGGCACATTCTCTATGAGTTTAGTATTTGTTGAGTAGCTCATTCATGGCCATTCAGGTGGACCTATTGATGTTAAACCATGATGGCTCAGGCTGATCCCAGGCTGCGCATGGTAAAATCTTGTTGGGTAATAACTCTTCATTCATAAATATTGTGGGATATTGTTCATAGTCAGCCTCCAGTCGGTTGTCATGGAATGATTTTGCATTGTATAAATTGTATTTAAGATATTTCTGGCAAATGTTAGTATTGTTGGTAAGATGGTCAATGAGAGTATTGGGATAAATCTCGATTGTAACTCAGAAGGTGATGGAATGTTGCTGGATGAGAGCCGCCATGCTATTAGTTTGGAAGTGAGTTAACTGTTATTAGCATATCACTTTTACAGCTGTATCACACTCAGCCAAATACAGGGGAGGGGTAAAACAAAGTCACATTACAATCTGTTGTCATTATAATATAAGATACATCTATCATATCACATACAATAATTATCTACACCTTCTGCTGGACATTTTTAACAGTAAAGAAACAGTTGCTTTTATCATCCTGGCAGTCTGTTTTCATATACTGTTTATCAGGTGTGGGTGCTGTCACCACTATGGGCCTCAACATATAGCATGTCATTGTGGCACTGTACATTATCCCTAGACTTGAACCTGCTGCAGCTGCTACTGAAGATTGATTGTATGAAAACAAAGAATTGGGGAGCTTCCTTGCTAGCTGTATTGCCACCTCAAAGATCATAACGATCTGATTGGATTGTACAATGTTTGTTTCAGTAACATTCCTTGACTAGGGGGTGAATATTTAGGAGACCAACACAGGCTATAAACGGAGCCCAATGGACAGCAATCAGTGGTGTGGTATAACTTGCAGGCTGTATATTGAATTGCAGGTCATACACTTACATTTCATGTGTACTATCTGCTGTAGTTCAAACATGGGAGGTTGATATAGTTCTTGTTTAGTTCCTGGAGATATCATATTATATTCTCACTTTGACCTTTCCAGTTGTGAATCATACAAAGGTGAGCTTCTATCCAAGATCCTTGATTACCAATTGAAGTATATACTACAGAAAAGTGAGTTGTGTACAATTGAGGTGTCTTTTCCTGAGCTGGATTGGATGGATTGACTATCTAGTGCATTACCACAGTTTGTGACAACATAAGGATAAAGAGGTATTCAGTTCACTGAATGTCACTGAAACCTTCTGTATACCCAGTCACACTGCATTTTGTGCAAAGTTACAGTATTACTTTGATATTCATATATGACGATCACAAACAAATACCATGTGGACAGCTGTATTACCTCTGCAAATGGTCAATATAACTTTACCACATGTCCTGTTTTGCTCCCATGTATGTTCAGTCGACAATTTGGAGCCATCTGATAGTGGTACGCATAATGCCCGTAGCAATGATAGTCTATTTGGAAAACTCAGCAATCAATGGTATCCACTGCCGGGGTACAATGACCCTGTGTTACTGCAACATTTTCTAGGCACTCTCTCATTCTAACGCCATTCCCTATTCAACATGTCATCTTGTTTTCAACCATGCTGCAGTGCAAGCGAATTATACCTAAACTATGGGCTACCATGGCCAGGATAAGAATTTCCCCAAGGCAGTTACAGTGGCCTCAACAGTTCACCCCTCAAAAGTCTACAAAATATGTTCTGTCATCATCATTGTCAACTTGGGTGGTTCCAGCAGTGCATTGAAATTCACTGGTCATTTGGCTAATGTCTTCCACCTCTTCTCCGCCAGAACCTCCTGGTGGTGGCCCTAGGTGATCCCCCTGCAGCTTCCCAATGTATAGAATGCAATTTGCAATAGAACACAGGAAACCCAATGTTGCAGAGATTGCAGACATCTGCCCGAAACCAGTGTTTTCACATACCAAATATCATGCTGATGATAACAGTGATGATTAGACAGACTTCGGTGGTGCTGAAGGCAAAGTCTCAATCATTCTGAAGCAAACTGAATTCTTCGTAAATCAATTTGCCAAAAGAATGTGTCAGCCCAACCAGCCTGCCTGAACAAGTGAAAAAAAGTATGCATGGCTAAGTTTCTGAAGAAAACGCATGGTGGCATTGTGCAGGAACAGAATTGTTCGATACAGCATTGAGATTGACTCCTGGACTGGGATATGTTGGTTGCGGGGAATTGGTCGTTAATCAATTCCTAACTGCATTTGGGAATATTGGATAATGCAGACTGCATTCAACAATAGTTGGTTGAAGTGTTTGTGCAGACAGGTGCGGGCGAGGATCAGGAGGTAAGGAATAACTAATGGTGTGGCAACAAGTGAGTGGTGACAGATTAGAAAGAGTGTACATGTACAAATGGGAGAAGTAACTTCTCTTAGTTGCAAAAGACATCTTCCAAGGTAGTTATTCACTGGGTGCCGAATGATATCAATGGCCATGTATTACCCATACCACTCCCAGCCTCATACTCAGATATGAGGTGCTGGGAGGAGCTATTTGATTTCATCAAAACATATGAAGGCCCACAAGAGCTATACACTCTAAATACCATTTAGTTGCAAATCTTAACCCAGAAAGAATTGGATAGAGAAAATAAGTGATCATATAAACACGGGCTGATGATAAAGGCACTTATATTAGGCCAGATTACATACAACTATTTCCTTTTAGTTACTCTCTGTCTGGGTCTGGGACAAAATTTGAGACCATATTTGTTAGGAATGATGGTAGTTGCTGCGAAGGAGAATGCAGAGCACATGATCAGACTGCCCAAGGTAATCTCCACTTACATTTTTAAGACTAGATATGCCCAGCTGCTGATCATTATATATAGACTTTGGAGGGTTCTGTGAAGAATAAATGAGCAGTGGGTGAGCAGGATGGTGGGCAACAGAATGTTAGTAGTATTATGCAAAGTTCTATTTCAAAAAATGAAAAGAATTGTGTTCCACATATATATAGTTATTCTGATACTGGTGTGTGCAATATTTAACATCAAGATGAATTTCAGGAATGATGGCGAATGGGCCTGCCTAGTCATATAATCTTGGAACAACTGAAGCAGCTTGTTGCTGACCAAACTCAGCAAACTGTAATTTAGTTGCTGGCAGCCTCCAGGAGTGTCTGGGAGAATGTGGAGTATAAACATAGAAGTGTCAATTTCAGGAGAGAATCAGACCCTAGGGGGGCATTCTGACTGGCGTTGGGAGTAACTGTAATCTGTGGTGACTGGTATAGGAGGACCATGGGAGTGATTGAGATAAGTTTGGGAACACATCGGAGCACCAGAGAGAACACTGAGTGCACCTCAGAGTGTTGCGGAACCAACCAGGGAATCACAAACACACTCTGGGAGATGCCTGAGTTGTTATGGATATTTATTCGGAGGATGGCAGATGATATCTTAGACGGTCCGGATGCAGCCAGGCCAACAATTTCCCTCAATGCCTAATATGATGCATGGATCATGATTCATTATCATTTCTGAATCATACTACGTATCATCTTCATCAATATTTTATGTTTTGCATTGCTACATTCAAGAACCAAAGAAAAAGGTAAGTGATTCAAACGTAAATGCAGGTACACTGAAACAATAACCCAACCAAGCAATGGAATGATATGAAACAAACCTCGGGAAAGTGTCATCCACTACTTCTCCAATCTCATCAGGGCTGATGAAATCAGCAACACACAATTCATCAATGGCACAAAGATGCTGGAGGTGCATTCTGTATTAGTTGATTATTCATACACGTCAAGTGGATGATATCTAATTCCAATGTCATTCGACTCGACTTGTTATATCCAGTGTTAGCAAAGGTTCTAGACCGTCACTTTGAGTCCTGATCAAGGTTGAACCCAAACCATTGCCAAGTGGGCGGTCTGGATCATCAATACACCTGAATTGTCAATTCAGGTTCAGTTCGACAGAAATATTCCAACCTGGCAGAATTCGGCGGGTTGTCAGTGCACCCATCAGAAGATTCATATAATGTTCCTGTCTTTGCTGTTTGTAAATACTATCTTATCAAAACCACTGATTCAAGATCCAAAAGTGTCATTTTGCATGTTTTGCAGTTGGCGATATGGATCATCTTGGAAGCTGTGTTTTCTCTCTTATATTTTGTATTTTTGCGTATTATGGCTGTCAATAGATCTGTTGTGTGTGCAACTATCTGTGCAATGACATGATAACTCAATATGCAAGACCCAAAATTGTTGATGCTCTGTTGACACTCATTTTCACGATGGGGTTACATATATGTCATGCACTGTTTTGCCTGAATGGGCCGCCATTACTTCATATATGAATTATTGCCAGAAAGCGAGGGTTACATTATCCCCGAAGCAAGACCAGAAATTGTTGATGCTCCGTTGATGTTCATTTTGTTGATGGGGCAACGTTTATGCCATTCACTGTTTTGCCTGAAACGGCCCCTATTACTCCAAATATGAATTATTGCCACAAAGTGACACTTAGATGATGCAAGATGCAAGACCAAAAATCGTTGATGCTGCATTGACGCTCATTTTCAAGATGGGGCAGGGTGCGTGTCACTTTAGTTTTTGCCCCTAAAGGACACCAATATCTCATCAATGAATGTCTGCACCCAATTACAACTTGGATTACCCAAGATGCAAAGCGAAGCAACATTAAGGCTCCATTGACACTCATTTTCCGAATGGGGCAGTGACTGTGTCGCGTACTCTTTGGCCTATCAGGACTGCTGTTGAGTGGACTTTGAGTGCGGTTATCACGTGGCATTGGGTTAGGGTTGAGTGGCGGAGCCGCATACAGTCTACTTGTGTATGTGTCAAATAGATGAATAGACAAGTCAATATATGCATCACCAATTTGGCAGCTACATCATAAGTTGACGTACACTTCCTTCTGCCCCAGGATTGGTCCAACAACTTATGAGCCCGGTCGTATCATATTTTTGGTGATTACGAACGGGCACCTAGCGGAGGAACATGACTTTCGAAAGAGACACGTCTTGATGAGAGCGGAGTATACATGACGACTTTGACACTGACATCCTCACGATGATTTCTACCACCATCTTGATTGTGAAGTTCGCTGGGTCGAACTACAAGCAATGGTCAGGGGCGATGGCGCTTGTCTTGTAGCAGAATCATGTCTATGGTATGGTCACGGGAGAGGATGAGTGGCCCAAGGATCCAGCAGAGGATGCTACTGCAGTGGAGAAATTGGCACATCGGGTTGCAGTCAAAGATTGGGTAACACAACATGGTACTGCGCCATCGATGATCCTGCTCGGCATGCAGCCGCGGCTTCACGCATTGCACATGGAGATCGCGCAAGCGCAGACACTCTGGGAAACGCTAGCTATGGTGTACAAGGCAAAGTTGAAGTTCATTGTCTCTCAGGTCCTGGAAGAGCTTTTAGGGATAAGGCTCAAGGATTGTGACAATGTTGACACTTATGCCTTACGGATCGACCACAAGGTGAAGGACAACAATCTCCATTCTGAACCATTGTCGTCGAATGTGACAAGGACTTTGACAACGAGGACTGACAAGGAGGACGTGTTTTACCTCCTGCGGGGTGTACCAAGCAATGACGATTGGCAGTTCTTTCTCGAATTGATGATGGACAAGGTCCCGACAGCAACGCTAACACTAGATGAGATTGTGATTACGTTGGTCGAGAAAGAGGCCACAATGAAGGGTGAGAGAGGCCATGGACAGGAAGCCCTACTGTTCGCGAAAGGAAATGCCAAAGGCAATGACGATGGAATAGGTACAGGTAGGAAGAGCAATAAAGGTAATGAGAGTGACGAGGATCAGGGTGACAGGAAAGGTCAACCAACGTGTTTCTATTGCCATAAGGAGGGGCATAAGGTTTGGAACTGCCCAAGCATGAAGAGCGGCGATCCTCCGGTCACGATGGAAAGCATCGAGACAACAGCCGAGGCCAAAGACGATACCATCACCGCCACCAGGGATTCGGTGGAGATGATGACTACAATTGAAAACTACAGGCTGACAGATACCGGCGGAAACACTGCCTCATCGAAGGAGAGTTGGTCCTTGGATTGTGCCTCCACCTCTCACATTCGTGGAGACTGAAGGAAGTTTGCTCTGTTTACTGGATTCGCGAAGAAGAATCAGCTGGACATACGTGTCTTTGCAGGAAGGGTAGCGGACAAGGCCATTGGCCATGGAGATGTATGGTTGAGGCTTCGGTTGCCAGGGAGCCGTACACATGGAGGCCACCGCATACATGAAGTAGTCGTAAGGGATGTTTTGCATGTGGCAGGAGCACAGTACTCGCTCTCCCAATGAAAGTGTATTGATTGGGGATTACGGATTGTCCCTGTCAATGGCTACAGAATCAAGATATATGCCAATGGAGGTCAAGGAAGTCTTGTTGCCATGGCACCACAGCTTTGCGGTTTCTTCTGGTTTGATGTGGATGTTGCAGGTAAGGGTCATCAGTCAGGAGATGCGGCATTCAGAGGGAATAAGCGATGCCCAGCACCGAATGCGATTACAAGTGAGCCCGTCTATTTTGTTTGTTTGTTTGTAATCATATTGCATTCGGCCGCTAGCGGCCATGGCATATCCAATACACATTTCCTCCCCGCTTCTTCCGTAACATAAAGAAACAAAAGCACAGTCGCGAGTCCTCTTCCCCTCAACAAAAGAAACCGCCGCACACAAAAACAACATCAACTTTTTACACCTCCCCATCACTCGACTCCTCGTGATCTGAGTTCTCCGCCTCCTCCACCACTCCGCTAATTCTGCCAACATCTGTACAAGATAAAAAATCCATCAGCACCTGCGAACATTTTTCTTCTGCAAAAACGAGAGACATTGGCAATGAAATCTTTGGCTTCTTCAACACCTTTTCAACGCCCTCATACCCATCCTCCCCCTCTTGCCCATCAACCCAAAGCCTTTTTTGTTCTCGTTTCCATCTTTTACACCACTTAAAAAGGTGGTCTCTTGTCTGATATTCATGACCACACCAGCAGCATTTCATATCTCTTCTTTTTCCGATCCGCAATAGGTATTTCGCTATCAGTGCATGTCCTGACTTAAGCTGATAAAACCTCGCCGCAATCGTCTTTTTGGCTCCCATCAC
>Ga0307512_10005153_pt1 | contig 13809 bp, 22 predicted proteins | sample 14_EM_MG_FD_200267 | JGI IMG/M metagenome (GOLD analysis project Ga0307512, IMG submission 200267) | Populus trichocarpa ectomycorrhiza microbial communities from riparian zone in the Pacific Northwest, United States - 14_EM | ecosystem: Host-associated > Plants > Roots > Unclassified | place... | reverse complement strand
ATGCACCTCCATAACTGCAGGAGCTTTCAGGAGCACCTGAGAATGCTCTTGCAGAGTCTGAGAGCACTTTGCTTAGCTCCAGAGGGGTCTGGGAGCATCTAGAAGTACTTGGAAGTACTGGTGAGGTTGCCTGGAGTGTCTGGGAGGATTGCGTGTTGCTTCCGGACCGATTTACATTTTGCTGATGAGGGTCACTCGATATTCAACATGTGGATACTTGTTCCAAGTTCATGTATTATCACTCAAATCTCCTAATTGGATCAACCTTCCGGATCTGTTCACCTATTACTCATATATCCATTTCCCATCCTTTCTATCAATTGATCTGCGATGGTGGTCAGCCCAAGCTCAATGAAAATATCTATTATCTTTGAATTAGTAAAGGTTGGAAGTCCTCCATTTTGAATGCCTACTATATATTGGCAGGAAACCTTATTCCTAGTCACCGAACAAACGACTGTTCACTCATGCTCTGATGGTTCATTTCTAGTGAGATGACGTGTCGTCAACATTAGAACAATGTCGCATCTCAAGAAATGCAGAGTCATATATGAGATATGCTTAACCAATACTCAATATATTGGAGCTCTGTCGACTACATGAACTTATACGAGTCAACCCTCACTTTAACCACACCCTGTAGGTTTGAGGCGAATGGGACTTGAGATTCATATGTCCTAAGCAGCGTGGGATACTCTCTGTTCAATATATAGCAAACAACTCAGTTGCAGATAACTGTATATTTCACTCCAATTAAGCAGAGTCAAATTATTGGTTCTGTCATTTGCCACAATTGTTAAACCATTACGTACCTGATAGGTACATGAGAAGGCACTCTCACTGGCTTTGAGTGATACAAACATATTTGTTGATAATTGGCTTCGGATAAGCTCGTAATCATACAAGGTATCGCCAATAGCCACTGGATAGTATTATGAGTACAATACCTTGATGACATAGTTAGTACTCCTGAAAATTAGAGCTTGTCTATCAATGGCAGAAGGCAATGATAATGAGGCAGTTACGTATGTAAACTCCAAAACAGACTTTGGCAGTCTTAGAATTGTTTAGAGTGTGGATCACCTGATATATGTCAGCAATACCGATATGTAGAAAGGACATCAATCACCTACTATCGAACATACAATCTACATTAAAGATTTATATCTGGATACCTATTGACCTTCTCAACCTGGAGGTTAAGCCTTAACTTTATTTCTGTGTATTATCTATTAGTTCTATATCAAAGTTAACAAGGATACTTCTCTCTTGAAGTCTGGAGTTGAGCATTCATTCTTCAGTTCCATATCACGATTATATCTATCGTTGTTTACACTTCGAGAATTCAAGTACCATTGTCGAAGCAAGGTATTGATCGGGAAGAGTGCTAGATGATACTTTAGAGTCCAACAGAAGTCTGAACAGCCAGCCCGATAGCGTGGTGGTTTAAAGGATCCTTCAGGTACAATACTCTTGAGTCAGCACTACTCCTTCTGCTGAGGCAAAACAACTTTGCTGTTTCTTATAAGCCAAATCGATACTTGGAGTCGTTGCACTCAAGGATAGATGGTCCTGGGGAATATGTGCTGGTCGCTAGGATGATACTCAGCAAGTGTGAAGGAAGTTTGAGAGGAACACAATAGTGTGTGTGTTCAGAGGATACTTCTTGCAGGAAACTCTTGAGTTGTGTACATCAGTATACTGAGAGGGTAAGATGATACTCTGCAGACAATAGTATTTTTGGAAGCAGAGAATTGAACAGTTACCATGTTATCATGGGTCGTCATCCTTATATGCATTCTGAGTGAAGCTTTATCATTCTTCTCTCTATCAGTTTGGATGTCATCAGGGGCTTTGATTGATTAGGACTTAGGGTGAATCTCCCAGTGTTACAAAACCAGTTTCAGATTGAGACAGTAGTAAGTGTTAACATTGTTGAATTTTTTTAAAATATCTTGGCATTGACTAAGGTAGATATAAACTAATACCCCCCAAAAGCTCAGCTCTCTGAAGGTAATTTAAATTTTTGGTGGAGTGATGTCTCCAGGCCCTTTCAGCTCACTTTTTTCACAATCCCAATTTGGATCAGACTCACCATTTCGGTTAGTATAAAATCACGTGAGATCAAGGGCCGGGGTACGAGGCCAGGGTTACGCAACCACAACAATCTTTCAGCCACGACTCACCTCCCCAGCCTCAATCCCACTTCAGTCATCGACCAGATGCACCCGACACAAAACCGGCGCTGCCCAGGTAAGTTGCCAACAAAATCCATCACGATTTGGACGCCGATCCATTACTACCTGTGTGCCCCCATTATTTTTCTGCCTTTGTTCATCTTGCGTCAAAGCACGCGAAAAAGCAAACTTCCTCAGCAAACCGTCACACATCAATCAATCGCCAAACAAAAATGCGTCCAACAATTGACACCCTTCTGAGACGGTGGCATAGAATGTTAGGTCTATCGCGGCAATCGCCACCGTCCTGGTACCGGGACCGACTTCGCGAGGAACTACAGGAACGACGGACCGCAAAGACACCCTGGCAGAAGCTCAGCGAGACATCGGACGTCTTCTTTTCCATCAGTCGAGCTCGGTACGATGGGTTTCCCGTCCGGAAGTTGCCCCCCTTTGTTGCCTCTCGCCATGTCCTGTTATACGCGTACATGCTGGCAAAGTACACTCTGCGCTGGAAATTCTACCGAACGGCCGCTATCCTCTGCAATGCTCCTGATTACGACTTGGTGCGCGAGGTGGTGAATCCCAGCAAAGACCACAAGCTTGACGAAGTTGCTTCCCGTTACCAGATTGACCCAGTGGAATTTAAGCGAGTTGGTCGCCAGCTGCGACGAGTATGGCCTCTTCTCCCGTAGAGATGTGCTTCAGGAGGGAAGACCCAGGTCAGGACATCGCCTAGCTCATCTTCACTCTCGAACATCACGAAATCACACATATTCTACCGCACATACAGAGGGTGAAGGCATTGGACCAGGTTCTATTGTTTTTGTAAGGTGATGCGGAAGCTATGCCAAAAATTGATTTTGGATTAAGTGGACTGGTCCTCATGGAGAAGACATGATTTTTTTTATTTAAAGAAAGACCCAGTCCAGAAGAATCCATCGCGGTCTAATTTAGTCCTTATACTTGTCTCCAGAAAGCTGTAGCGATAATTTCAAAGGAATTCCTATCCCGTTCCTCATCAAATAAAAGAGATTCATCAAATGCAACAAATTTTATATGCGAAGCTTTGGGTACCTGATTTGTCCCAGCTAGCGAACAGGTGGAGTGTACGAACCAAATATTGAGTAGAAACCAAGCAGTGTGTAGAAACCAAGTGTGTGCAAGGGCCTTCATCTTACTTGGCTTGTTCTTTGGCGCTTCCTAGGCTTTCTCGCATCTTAAGTTCGAGAACTCCGTGTCAAGTCTAATCGAAAGAACAAAGCCGAGCCTATTTTTAGAATTTGAGGGGTCAATATCTGGCTCCCGCAAAACCGTCGATAATCTGGCAGACTTTCGAGAGTCTACAGCCATCGGGAGCTTTAATCGGGAATTCGTGCGACTTTACCGTGCAAAGGAAAGTGTCTCCCACAAGAGGGAAGGTGCCGCATATGCATGTGTGAGATGATGGTGGGTTAGCTTTCTATTGGGCTGGTAGAAGGTTTCAATGCTAAGTGTGTATTTTTGGTCATGTAGTGTAGATTGTAGAACAAGCATATGCGATATGCAAACCCCTTGTCATCTTGTGCATTTCCCGATTTTTTTTGCCAATGGCTGTATACACACCCATCCGATCGGAATACGGCTACCGGTAATAAATTTGAAGCGTTACTCAATGCATTATCACGTGAGAAATAAAATCAATTTGTTGCACATCGTAAAAGAGGTCGCATCCCCGGGTAGCTGGTACGTAACATGTGTAACCCTCCGGGCCCAGGTTGAAAAACTGGAAAGCGAAACCGGGAGCTCAAGACAACTGTCGAAAAGCGTTGAGAAGAAGAAAGCGGAAGAGGAGAGGAGGGCAGTGGCAGCCACTCAAGTTGTCACACCACCCACCACTCCTCGGAAAGAAATTACGATTCGGCCGGCCCCACCCAAGACTCCAGCACGGGTGGTCACCCCATTGGCCCAACAAGTTTTAAAACGCAACATGGCTAAGCGGAAGGAGCAATCCGGAAGTGAGGCTATGACATCGACAACGATTCGGCACCGATAGTTGGACGACCAACGAAGGCGCCACGACTGCTATCTCCCACACCCAGGCTAATGCACTCTAAGCATGCGACAGAAGTGGACAAGGGGGAGAAGAAAGATAAGGGTGGAAGGGACAAACAGCGAGAGGCCCGGAAGCCCAAGAAAAACTACGAGTGGAAGGAGAAAGATAAGGGTGGAAGGGACCAACAGCGAGAGGCCCGGAAGAGGGTGCAAGAATGTAGTTTAAAGTTTTTCTTTGTTTTGGCGGAAATTGGGGGAAGGAGATCAGGTGACACGACTTGGAAGCAGGAAAGACTGGGGTGCTGAGGCCTTGTGCCCGGCCCCAATTGGAACTGTGGAAGTGTTTAGGATTAGGATTATGCCATGGCCGCAAGCGGCCGAATGCAATATGATTACAAACAAACAAAACGTAACATGTGAAGCTTGGACGTGGCTTCGATGTGAGGCTGAGATTACGACTTTATTTTTTTTGTTGCACATCGCAAAATCATAGGAAGCCGTCACCGACGCTTTGCTCTTCCAATCAACATCGTTCACTAACACATTGCAAGCTTTATTGCACATAGCAAGAGCGCGATTTGCATGGGAAAGCACTGCCTATTGGATGGAAAGCGCTGCGGGTGTGGGCCGCGCCAGTGCAGTAGTTAACTTGCTTATTGGAGCTGTGGACAACAATACAGCACGCTTTGGGTCCTGATATGATTGATCACTTTAACGATGTGCAACACAAGCTCTACCATTCAACAGCGACTACCTTGCGAGAAGAAAGAGTCAAATCTAGACGAAATCGTGGAAAAGGTATCTGAAATTTGAACAGTCGTTGACATATTGATTGCCGATGTCTGGACGTTGTTGGCACGGGATTTGGCCCGATGGCTTGTGTGGCGTTCGGGGGCTTACAGCCCGCTGCGGGCATGAGGCCGGCGGCTTGCTCCCCCATGGGCCGCCACCAGCCCCCATGCCGAGGAGGAGGTCTAGCGCCGGGAGTGATGCTCGGCATCGGTCTCCGGATGTGATACTCGGCTTCGCCGAGTATGCCCTCTTCTTTCCCATATATATCTTCCTGTCTTTCTCTCTCTTTGCTCTTTAGACAATCACTTTTGTACGATAGTCAATTCAATACTCGATTCGTACTCGATTGATCTCAACAGACGTAGAAGTGAAATGACTTGGTGTTGGAATAACTTTAGTAGAGGAGTCGATGCTGTGACAAGAGACTCAACGAGGGCGATAGTGACGACGATAGGGCTATATGTAGTATATGGAGCCCATTTGAGCCCCCTCTAGTGGATGGAAGGTTGTGCAAGTTATGGTAGTCACCGGCTAATTTTAGCCACACCCAAACCCAACCAAAGTTAGCTTCTAATAGGCTAGATGGGAGCTGCGCAGAATGGCTAGCGGGAGACCATACGTCTGCTACTGGAACATGGTGCCTCTATATTAGAACAGGACGGGTATCAACGAACGACGTTGCATTTTACATCAGCAGGTGGGCACGCAGAGGCAGTGTCCAACAGATTCAATCATAAACAATTGACTCTATGCAGGTCTATGATTGAAATCCACTTCGTGGAATCAACACACGCTGCGTGATTGCGCAGGGCCGCTGGCTCAGTTGTCTTCATTCCCTGCTCCATATTGCTCAATGGATCGCTTCATGACAATCACTCGGCATTGTTGAGCTAGTGTACCCTTAACTAAATCGACGACCAGTGTACGTATTCGTTGCTCCGTGCCCTTAAGCCCCTCCTCGACCAGACGGCATTGTTGCGCTTGCAAATCCTCAACTAAATCGCCAACCAGGGCGTGAGTTCGATTGTCCATGTCTTTGAAGCCCTCAAGGACTCTGCATTTTTGAGAATCTAGGAGCTCCCGCAGCGCAGAAATCAGCTTGCGATTTTGAGTCTCTATTTTGTCGATGATGGTCGTTGTTATGCGTTGGTGGTTCTCTTGGGCTTGGTAGAGCACGTCGAGGCTCTCTCCTACGGATATCCACAGCCTCCCAGTGTCGACGAGGTCCTAGACTATTCGACCCTGCGTCTCTTTTGGTTTGGCAGTGAGGGCGTCTCATCAAAGGCCACGTTCGGTGATCCTAACTCTAATCAGTACGATGTTTCCTGCAGGTGGCAATTGGAACTCCCTAGCACCTTCCCCGGGTAATCCCCTCAAGCGTCTCTTTGGCCTCTTCGACTTTAGTCTTTTTCTGAGCGTGGGTCTATCGGTCGCGGGCTCGGTGTGCTCGAGGGTCGCGCTCGAAGCTGCACTTGACGAAGTTGGGCTCTGTGTTTGACACACGAGTGCAATTGCGGAGTTGGTACGGCATAGTGGGGTGGTTTGAGTGGGTCCGAGGGTGAATGTTGATCTAGTGGTGATGAGAAGCTCGAGATGGCTGGCGAGACGAGGAGGGGGAAGGCTCATATTTATAATGGTTGGGAGGACACAGCCCACCACTCCCCTGTGAGCGGTCCGTACTTCGCTGCAAGCCTCGCAACAGTATACTGGTGCGTACCAGTATACCAGCAAATACCAGTTCCGCGAAACAGTTGGTTGGTACAGTTTGGGCGAATGCTGGTACTGTAGGAAGGGCTGGTACTGCAGTATAAATGACAGATTGTACTGGTATACTGATTAGTACTGTTGGTACGACTCTATTTTCAGGTCCTCTATCCCGCCACCCTCCACTGTGTTGGGCATAGTAGTGGTGCGAGTGGCAATGGCCACGTAACTTTTGCCACACTTTCATGTATATATGTAACATCTTTTTCCTTCTCCTTCCCAACAACCTCCTCTGTTTGGACAGATAAGGATACCGGAATCGTCAATGGCCATAAAGCCACAGTCAATGGTAGAGTTATGTGGGCGTGTGCTGATTGTAAGAACCGAACCGCACCTCAGAAATACAGGATCAGTTCTGGTACAACACCATGTTCCACTCATCTGAGCGAAAAGCATGGTATGGTAGAAGCATCTAGCCGCAAGCGTCAGCGTCTGGAGCTAAATCAAATATACTTGCAGGCAGCTATGCAGCAGGCTGTAATTCTTGATAAGGCCCGCAATGATGCCGGAAAGAGACAACCAACCCATGATCAAAATACAACCCTGGACCCAGATATTCAGAAACGGTTACTCGTATGTTGAAACACTGTTTCTAGTTCTGCATCTTGGTTTACTAACTCCAGTCTAGATCAAGCTCTTACTGCGCAACAATCTTGCCTTTACTGTTGTTGCAGACCAAGAACTGTATGTGTATGTCAGTTACATACCGGAGGAGGCAGTAAAGATTCATCCTTCATCACCGAATACTGCGAAGGCATGGATCACTGAAACATGGGAATCTCAGAAGCCTCATCTTGCAACAAGGTTGCAGCGTACACTGTCAATTATCCATTTCACCCTTGATCTCTGGACTTCAACAAAAGGCCTTGCAAAGATGGGTATTATCAGCAACTATGTAAGCGAAGATGGAAATCTACATCATGATGTTCTAGCATTCCGCGAAAGGGAGGGATTACATACAGGTGAAAATCCGTATGAGCTATTACGATCAGTATTCGAAGAATATTCCATTACATCTAATATTGGATTCTTTCATATAGAAAATGCCACAAACAATGATACTCTCATGGATCATAAGGAGGATTATATGATGACTTTGGAAATCGCCTTACGAGCTCACGAATGGAGACTGCACTGTACGGAACATGTTATCAACCTTTTAGTCAAGCATTTCTATTTGGCAACTCAAAAGCTGCCCTCCATGATTCAGAGAATGTTTCGGATACTGAGCAGGAAATTGCTTGGTGGATAATGGCTGGTCCTCTTGGACGTGCACACAATATTGGGGTGTATATTAGACGAAATACCCAAAGGATTCAGGAATACAAAGTGTTTTCCGGTGGGCTTTTGATTACCAAGGACAATGATACCTGCTGCAATTCTTGGTATATGATGCTAAAGCGTTTGCTGCAGTGGGGAAATTTACATCTGCTGGGGACCATGCGTCAAATCTAGAGCACGATCGCTTGCTCCCGGATGATTCGAAGCTACTTGAGAAATTACGTAGGTTTCTTGAAGGTATTGAACGAACTACCAAATGGACCATATCCAATGACTCTAGTGTCTGGCAGGTTCTGCTGTGTATGGATTAACTTCTGGAACATTTTGAGACAGAACTATCCGAGGCACAAGCTGCAGATGATTATACCTTTGCTGGAATGATCAAAATTGGTTGGAAATCACTGGACAAGTATTTTAAGCTCACTGAACATTCTGCTGTTCATGCATTGGCTATGGTGATGAAACCTCGGTACAAGTGGAAGTAGTTTGAGCAGAAGTGGAAGCCAGAATGGATCATGTTTACCTGCCCCGAGGTGGAGGCCTTTTAGATACAGCATTATATACCCGCCCACCCAACTGTTTCATTTGAAGATGTGCACCATGTGGATTCAGACCAAGATGTTGTACATCCGGATGAGTTTGATCTATGGCTGGATATAAACCCAACGCAGACTGAACAGGACGAAAGCGTAGGGTTGGATGAATATGAAAGATATTGCGGGTTTCCGGCAGTGGAAATCTCGAAAGAAATTTCGGCTCCACTCAATTGGTGGCTTGACAAGTAGCAGCGAAAGCAGTTTCCCAATCTCTCCAGAATGGCAATTGATATTGTCTCTATTCCTCCAATGTCAGCGGAGCCAGAGTGTTTATTTTCTCGGGCCAAGCAGACAATTTCAGATGACCGCTACTCTCTGGGTGCGAAGACCATTGAATCAATAGAATGCCTTAAATCAATGACTGCTCTCAAGGCTGCAGCTCAGGAGGAACATTGACTGTCTATCTCGCTACTGTATCTCTTGTTGTTTCGTCCTATTCTGCCTGTTTTTCCGTTTTTCCATTTTTCCACTTCTCAGTTTGTCCGTTTTACCAGTTTGTACTGGCAGTTTTTGTACCGACAGTTAGCCGGTACAGGCTTTGCATACTCGGTGCAGCACTCAGAGAGCAGTCATTCCTCAAATCTCGTGCCCGACTGTAGTCCTGCTTGCTTCCCTGGGAAGGTACATGTAGTCCTGCTTGCATTGGGAAGGTACATGAAGTACATATTCCTTAAGAGCCCCGTTAGCGAATGCTCCTGTCTATCTTGCTATACTAGTAATAGGGCTTTAGGACCAAAGGGATGACCGCAAATCGCTGAGACCGTACAACAAATTGCTGCGAACATTTTCGCTCAAGCTGTTGAGCACCCACGAGGGTTCATCAGAGCAGCAAGAGGTGGCCAGTTATCTATTGGCTAAGTGTAACTTCGTAGCTCTCGATTTGCTGTGCTCAGCATGTGCTGCGCTTACCGTAGAGAAAGGTTTTCTGAGCTCTAGAGTACATGATTTTGGTGTGGTGTAGTTTCATGCGGATAACGATCGACTAGACGTTTTGGTGCTATGACTATTTTTCGAAGTCTTCTTCTAGTTGCTTCCAATTTGGAGGCTTAGCTGAAATGAAAAATGGTCTTGGCAGATGCCCAAATGAGTAACTTGCTGTTTTCATCCCAACATATTCCAGCTATCATTTCCGACATCTCTGGAACTGGTCTGTAGCCCGAAATAGGCTCACGGACCAGCTAATAAGAGCATCTGGTCATTGCTCTTCTCCTTTTATTAACGCGGGAGAATTTGTAGTGTCATCTGGACAACGTCGTGCCACTGTCATCCATATATTATCCAAATGAGATATCGCTGCCACAACAGCCCTTCTCCATCACAGATGACACAACAACTGTTGTGCCAAAGATACAACGATTGCATTGCAGAATAGATGAAATCATAGATGACACTACAAATGTCGTGCCAAAGATACAACGATTGCATTGCAGAATAGATGAAATCATAGGTGACACAACAACTGTCGTGCCAATGATACAATGAGAATGAATTCACTACATCTGTTGTGCCAAAGATACCGACGAAACTACAACTGTCGTGCCAAAGACACAACGAGAATGGATACACCGTATCTGTTGTGCCAAAGATACTGACAAAACTACAATTGTCGTGCCAAAGATACAACGATTGCATATCCCAGAGCCCAAGGTACTATAAAAATCACACACAACACTATAACTGTCGTGCCGAAGATACAACAAGTGACACAACAAATGACAACGAGTATATCCCACAGCAAACATATCCATTCAGTATTAAAACACTCTGACCCAAATCAGAAACTACGTCGACATTACCGGTATATTCAACCTGACGAGGTACTGCCTATTGTCCTTTTTCACAAGTCCAAACAATTCAATGATAGTGGTAATATCAATAACCAGGTGGGAGTTGCCAGCGGTGCTTCGGTAAACCAGTTTTCCATCCCTCCACCATCTACCTCTAAACCCCAGCACTGCATATATGCAAGGCGGTGCCTCTGTTTGTGTTGTGAAGAGGCGCAAGAGGTGAACTGCAGTATAACTCCTGGTTCGGAGAAGTTGGCGCTGTGCTTGGGGATCTTGAGGCTCTGTGAACTCGGAGCGTCCGCAACAACTGGTAAATCCTCAAAGTCGGGTGTTGAACGAAATCGCGGAGGCAATGGCGTAAGATCGAGCACCGGCGTACTGGAACGATGAATTGAAGGCAGCGTTTGAGGCGGAAAATGGGGAGATGAGGAGTAATAAGTGATATTCGGGTGTCGGTGGAATAAGTGAATCCGATGATTGCGACATGTTGAGTTGATGAAGTTGAGTTTGTTTGTTCAAGATTCACCGCCCTCCACAGAGCCTCCATTTTTCTTGCGTCCATGTCTTGGCTGGACGCAAGCAAAATGATTGGTCGAGCCGATAGCCGGGTAAGCTTCGCTAAGGTACGTGGACGGCCAGCTCGCCTCTCTCCAGTCAATGTAGTGCCAAGCCATTGCTGTGGCAGCAAAATTATACTAACTGTCGTAGCTCTTCTCCTTCTTTCATTGTCCCTTCCACTCTCTTCTCTGTCTAATTATCATCATTCCTACAGCAATGGACCGCCCGGAGATACTGGCTGTATGGCAGGACTTCCTCAAGGAAAAAGGATTGTCCTAAGGCAAGTTTACTCGTATTTGGACCTCCTTTTCTCCCGTCTGTGAGCGTGTTGTTGACGGCTAACATGATTTCATCTGTTTCCACGCAGAAAACATCGACCGTGCCCATCTACAATCCTCAAGCAGTGCCTCTGCTTCTCCTTCGGCAATGTACCCGCCGATTAACGTGTCGAACACTGAGCCAGCACCCCCGAACACCAGTGCTGCACCTCCTACCGCCCCTTCGTCCTCCACTGCTACAACCGTACCTCCGCCGTCACGTACCTCCGCTCCTACAACCGTAACTTACCTCCGCCGTCACGTCCCACTGCTCCGAAACAACGATTGACACAATCGAGTTTCCCCTTCCCTGCATCAACGGTGCCGAACCCAGGAACAAGGGCTACGGTGGTTAAGAGGGCGAAACCGTTGCACAAGGACCGAACACGGATCTGCAGGCTGTTGGGGATCAGTAACGACGACCACGCTGTGGTGAATGACTACCGAGATTGGATTGAGAATGATTGCATTAGACGTGGCAAACCCCTTTACGTTCTCTACACTTCCCGGATGGATACAGAGATACGAGCTGGGGAGGTCGGTGACCAACAAGTGGAACCGACAGTATGGTGATAAGAAAACGTTGTCGGAGGATACCATTTGGGCATTGATTCACCGCATCAGCCTCGATAATGTTCGCAACGTGGCAACTAAGGCGAAGAGGAGGATGGCTAAGGTTAGGCTACTTAATTGTCATCTTTGGTTGGAGTCTAACATGTTTCTATGGTAGGGAAATGGAAAACGAGCCTCTCCTTTCGACAACGAAGACGTTTCTCCTGCCCCTTCGGTCAGAAAAAAGCCGAAAACCAGCAGTGCAAATCACACACCTCCGCTGACCCCTTCTCCGGCGAACGCTGCACCAACCATCGCCGCCGCTGTCGCTACCCTAACTACCGCAACGCCTGTTGCCGCCGTCCGTCATTGCTACTCCGCCGGTTGTCGCTCCCCCGCCCATCGTTGCTCCCCCTCCCGTCGCTGCTACTTCGCCCGTCGTCTCTCCCGCCTGTCGTCGCTGCTCCACTGGTTGTCGCTACTCCAGCCGTTGGAAATTCAACCCCAGGAACTACCTCTGAGCGGGGACAGGTAATTGGTTTTTCTTCTAGTGGTGACAACATCCAGGCTTTCATTGGACCTTCTTCCGAATCATTCAGTATCACCACAGTTATGTGCAACTATTAGGCATGATTCAAGGTCATCGGTCATTTGCTGAGGGCGATATTTTGATCTCTACCGATAGAGCGACTACATCTTGGAAGGCTCTCGACTCGGAGGTGTGGGTCCGGGTCAGGGATGATAACGACACTGCGAAAATCTACTTCAACGTTACCGGATCAGAGGAATGGCAGTCGAGCACTGACGATAATGGTGAGTATCTTTATCCCTTCCCATGATTCATACTAACGTACTGCATTACGTCGTCTGATCATGATGGTGAACTTTGTTTGTTGTGCTATCTGTTGTACCATATGTTGTGGTATCTGTTGTGGCATACGTCGCGCCATCTGTTGTGGCATGCGTCGTGCCATATGTTGTGGCAACTGATGTGTCGCATACGTCGTGCCATCTGTTGTGGCGTATGTTGTGGTATCGTTGTGGCATACGTCGTGCCATCTGTTGTGGTATACTTCGTGGGATGTGTAGTGTCATTCATAATCCAAATTGTAGTGCAATTGAACCGACATTTGTAATCCAAATCGTGGTGTCATCTGTCATGCCGTATGTAGTGCCATCTGTTGTGGCATGCGTCGTGCCATCTATTGGCAGATTGTAGTGCCCATGCCGCGAGATCGTCATCCAGATGAAGCAATAAATGGATGATAAAGTTACGTCGCTGAGACAATATAGTTGTGCGATTGTCGTGGCAAGAAAGCAACCTTATGATGTGATTTGGATAATATCTGGATGACACTGGCAGTATACCTGTAGTGTCATCGGTAATCCAAAAGATCGCGACAAATGACACTACAAATGCTACTACATCTGTAAGGTTTTTGCCACTACACTCAAATGTACCTTACGGTGGAGTTGCGGCTGAGAACAGATTTCAGTCAGCCTTTCGAGGTGGCATTTGTGGGCGCTTGATTTTGCCAAGCCGCGGGCCAACCTTTGTTGCACCTCATGCATACAGCCCAGGCGCCTTATTAGGGGCGTGGGCACGCCCAGCGCCCACCTACCAAGGGCGCACGTGCGCCACACCCATCCAAAACTCTACAATTATGTTGCCACACAGCCAAAAATGTAATATTTGATGATTGACTACCATTATCATGTACACTAAAACTTTTAAGTTTCTTCAAGACTAGTGGCTGTAGAGTATATGTAACAGAGAATATGTAAAGTTGCAGTGGCAGTCAAACTATTATCCCTTCACCGGTATTGGGCCCACGAAAGGGCCCACGTTCACGTGCGCTGCGCCTTGTCGCTTATAACAACACAGCCACCCACTTAAACCCCCCCCTAGAATATTATGAATTGAAAGATAACTAGTAGAAGCTTCTATTTA
>Ga0307512_10005150_pt1 | contig 13813 bp, 10 predicted proteins | sample 14_EM_MG_FD_200267 | JGI IMG/M metagenome (GOLD analysis project Ga0307512, IMG submission 200267) | Populus trichocarpa ectomycorrhiza microbial communities from riparian zone in the Pacific Northwest, United States - 14_EM | ecosystem: Host-associated > Plants > Roots > Unclassified | place... | reverse complement strand
CCCGAAACACGCCGTTCGCCAACCGTGGCCTGCCGTTGCCAACCACGGCAACGTCGCCGCGCGACCCGAAACACGCCGTTCGCCAACCCCAACCTGCCGTTGCCAACCACGGCAACGTCGCCGCGCGACCCGAAACACGCCGTTCGCCAACCGTGGCCTGCGGTTTCCGCGGCGGCGGGGACCGGCATCCCGGCTAGGCGATTCCGAAGAGGAACATGAGGCCGGCGGCGATGAGTCCGATCTCGACGAGGATGACGAACACCCGGTCGCTGATCTTGGCAACGATCTTCTTGCCCGCCCAGGCTCCGGCCAGCGTCGACGGAGTCATCGCGATGCCGAGCAGCATGACCCGTACGGTGAGCAGGTTGGTCGCGCCATAGGCGCTGAGCTTCGCGGCGTGCATCAGGAGGGCGCAAGCGGCTTCGGTACCGATGAAGACCGCGCGGGTGAAGCCCTTGGCGAGGAAGAACGGCGCGGTGAGCGGGCCGACCGAGCCGAGCAGGGCCGACCCGAGGCCGGAGGCGGCACCGACGCCGATGAACGCGTTGTCCGGCGGGGGTTTCGGATGTGGCCGCCAGCGCCGCCACCCGACGACCGCGATCAGGAACAACCCAAGGATTCGCTTCAGCGGGGCCAGGGGCGCATGTGCCAGCAGCAGCCCACCGGCCACGGCGAGCGGGATCGCGCCGAGGCTGAACCGCGCGATGACGCGCCACCGCAGGTGCCGGCGGTTGAACCAGACCCGGCCGCCGTTGCTGGCCAACTGGGTCAGGGTGAGCACGGGCACCGCGACGCGCAGGCCGAACAAGCCGGTGAACACCGGCAGCAGCAACGCCCCGCCGCCGAACCCCGCCACTGCCGACACGAGGGCCAGCACGAACGCGGCCGCCGCCGAGATGGCCAGCACCGCCAGCAGGTCCGGCATCAGCCTGCGGTCGGTCGGGTCGCTAGCACCGCACCAGCATGCGCCGCCAGGTGCCGACGGGGGAAGGCCCGGCTGGCCATGGTCACGACGGCGGGAGAACCAGCCTCGCCCAGAAGCGGCAGGCCCCGCCATGGTTGACACTGTCACGATGACAGTGTCAGTATTGCGGCGTGTGGACGATGGACGAGTTGGTGGAGCGAGTGGCCGCGGCACTGACCGCGGAATACTCCGGCGCGCCCAACGGCCGGGTCCGCGACCTGCCCGACCGGCGCGCCATCCGGTGGTATACGACGACGGGCCTGGTGGACCGGCCGGTCGGCATGCGCGGGCGCACCGCGCTCTACGGGAGGCGACATCTGCTGCAACTGGTCGCGGTGAAGCGGCGGCAAGCGCAGGGGCACACCCTGGCGGCGATCCAGGCGGAGTTGCACGGCGCCAGCGACTCGGTGCTGGCCGACGTGGCCCGCGTACCGGAAGAGGCTTTTGCCGGCGGCGGCCCGGCGGCCGAATCCGACGCCGGACCGGCCCGGCCCCGGTTCTGGGCCACCGCGCCCGCGGCGCCTGGCCCCCAGACCACTCAAGACACGGCGGCCCGAGACACCGGCGCGCAACCCGAAACCGGGCGAGACAACGGCACGCAAAACCAGGCCGCAGGACACCGCGCCACGCAAGACGGGGCCGCGCGAGACAACGACGCGCAAGACGAGGCCGTGGAAACCGCGCTGCCGCTTGGGGCGCTGGCCCTGCGCGGCGGGGCCATTCTGGTGGTGCCGGGACAGCCCGACGCCGCGGACCGGGTGGCCATCGCCGCGGCCGCCGAGCCGTTGCTTGCGGTGCTTGCCGACCGAGGTTTTCTGAAGTTCGACGATGGGAGCCCGTTATGACCATTTCCGTTACGCCCATGGGTGGCCCTGAGCTCAGCCGCATCCGGATCCTGCCGGACGCCGGTTTCGGCGCGCTGTACACCGACCGGGGCAACCTGCCGCTCGATCGCCTCGACGTGCGGACCAAGATCAGCGGCCTGGTCAGCCGGACCGTGGTGACCACGGAGTTTGTCAACGCGCACGACACCGCGCTCGAGGCGACCTATGTGTTCCCGTTGCCCGATCGGGCCGCGGTCACCGGCATGACGATGACCGCCGACGGGCGCACGGTTGAGGCCGAGCTTACGGAGCGGGCGGCGGCGCGGGAGAGCTACGACCGGGCCGTCGCCGCCGGGCAGCGGGCGTCCATCGCCGAGCAGGAGCGGCCCGACGTTTTCACGATGCGGGTCGGCAACATCCTGCCGGGCGAGCACGTCGTGCTTGAGCTGCGGCTGGTCGGCCCGCTGCCGTTCGAGGACGGGGCGGCGACGTTCCGGTTCCCGCTGGTCGTGGCGCCGCGGTATGTGCCGGGTACGCCGTTGGCCGGCACCCCGGTCGGCGACGGGACGGCCCGCGACACCGACGCCGTGCCGGACGCTTCCCGGATCACTCCCCCGGTGCTGCTGCCCGGCTTCCCGAACCCGTTGCGGCTTTCGATCGGTGTGGACATCGACCCGGCCGGTTTGACCCTCGGCGCGGTGCGTTCCAGCCTGCACACCGTCCGGGGCGAGGGCTCTCACCTGGAGATCGGGCCGGGTGAGCGGGTCGACCGCGACTTCATCCTGCGGCTGGAGTACGCGGCCGCCACCGAGTCCGCCGTGGCCGTGCCGGACGAGTCCGCCGACCGGCCGGAGGGCACGTACCAGCTGGTGGTGTTGCCGCCGGAGGCGCCGGAGGGCCGGCCGGGGCCGAAGGATGTCGTGCTGCTGCTCGACCGGTCCGGCAGCATGGGCGGCTGGAAGATGGTCGCCGCCCGGCGCGCCGCCGCCCGGGTGGTCGACACGTTGACGGCCGCCGACCGATTCGCCGTGCTGACCTTCGATCACCAGGTGGACCGGCCCGAGGAGCTGGGCGCCGAGCTGAGTGACGCGACCGACCGGCACCGGTTCCGGGCCGTCGAGCATCTCGCCAAGGCGACCGCCCGCGGCGGCACCGAGCTGCTCGCGCCGCTGCACGAGGGCCTGACGATGCTGGCGGCGTCCGGGCGCGACCGGGTCCTGGTGCTGGTCACCGACGGCCAGGTGGGCAACGAAGGGCAGCTGCTCGCGGAGGTCGCGCCGCTGGTCGGCTCCACCCGGATCCACACCATCGGCATCGACCGGGCCGTCAACGCCGGTTTCCTCGGCCGGCTGGCCGCGCTCGGCGCCGGCCGCTGCGAGCTGGTCGAGAGCGAGGACCGGCTGGACGAGGCGATGGAGCAGATCCACCGGCGGATCGGCGCGCCGGTGGTGACCGACCTGAGCGTCACGGCGGACGGCCTGACGCTGCTCGCCGACACCCGCAGCCCGCACCGGCTGCCGGGCCTCTACCCGGGCGTCCCGCTGGTGGTCACGGGCCGGTACGAGGGCGACGGCGCGGGCACCCTGACAGTTACCGGCCGCACGCGCGACGATTCCGAGTTCACCGCCACGGTGCCGGTGCAGCGGCGGGACGAGCCGGCCGTCACCGCGCAGTGGGCCCGGGCCCGGCTGCGCGATCTGGAGGACCGGTACGAGGCCGGCGAGCATGACCTCGAGCCGCAGATCGTCGCGACGTCGCTGCGTTTCGGGGTGCTGTGCCGGTTCACCGCGTACGTGGCGGTGGATAGCCGGGTCGTCAACGAGGGTGGCGAGACTCGCCGGGTTACTCAGCCGGTCGAGCTGCCGTCCGGCTGGGACGCGCCGGGTGGTGCGCGGATGGACATGCTGGTGGCCGGGTCGGTGACGCCGCTGCCCCCGCCGGCCGCCCCGGCACCGATCCGGCCGTCGTTCGCGCCGGTCCGGGCCCAGCACGCGCCGGCCAGGGACAGTTCGCTGGGGGCGCCGGAATCGACGCCGACCCGGGTGCAGAGCACGGGTGGCGGGGCGGTTCCGCTCGGGTTTTCTCGGGGCCCGCAGCCGTTCGCGGCGATCCCGTCGTCGGTGACCCGGCACAGCAAGTCGGTGGCGGCGCCGGCGACGCCGATGACCGGCATCGCCGAGTTGCTCGCGGTGGAGGCGCGGCGGCTGGCCGAGGCCGAGGACCGGCCCGCGTACGAGCGCCGCGATCTGCTCGCCGATCTGGCCAGTCGGCTCAAGGTGCTGCTTGAGGGGCAGAGCGATCCGGCGTACGAGCCGCTGCGGGCGCTGGTGGCGACGCTGACCGGTGCCGGGGAGCTGGAAGAGAAGTGGAAGGCGGCCCGGACCGCGCTCGAGGCGTTCGGGCCGGGCGAGCGTAAGCCGTTCTGGAAGAGGTGACCGCCCGGTGCCCCGCCCCGCGACTGTCGGGGGCGGGGCACCGGCGCGTTCAGCGGCCCGGGGCCACCGGCGGGAGCTGTTTCGGCGTGCCCGGCGCGGGCAGCCCGTACGCCGCGATCTGCTCCTTGGTCGCCGTGCGCAGATCCAGGCCGATCGACGCCGTCCTGCTCGCCGCGTCCGTCGGGACCGCGGTGAACGGCTGATCGTCGCCGGTGCAGACCGCCCCCTTGGCCGGCAGGTCCCGGTAGAGCAGGTACTGGTCGATGTATTTGTCCGCGCAGGAGGAGGTGCCGTAGGCGGTGTGTCCCCAGTTGTCGCTGGACAGCAGCCGGCTGTTGGGCAGCAGCCGCGCGGCCTTCACCGCGTCGGCGTAGTTCGTCGCCGGGTCCCAGTAGCTGCCGACGATCAGCACCGGGTTCGCGGTGCGCCGGTTGAACGGTCCGCGGTAGGCGTCCTCGTCGCTCACCTTCCAGGCGTCACCGGCGCACGGCACGCTCGCCCACGCCCAGGCCCGGCCGAAGTACGGCGCGCGCCGGTCGGCCGCGGCCGCCGCCTTCGGCCAACTGGACGCCGTCGCCGGGTGCAGGCCGTCGGTGCACATCACCGCGGAGTACGCGTCGATCGAGTTGTCGTACGGGAACGCCCGGCCGGTCCGCTTGGCGTACGCCGCCGCGGCCGTGGCCTTGGCGGACGCCGGCCCGGGCGAAGTCAGGGTCCACAGTTCGGCCGCGAGCGCGGCGATCTCGTCGCCACCGGTCGGGCTGTAGAGCTCGCTGAGGACCTGGCCGATGAAGTCAGCGTAGGTGAGCTTAATCGAGAGGATCGAGACCGGCTTCTTCTTCAGCCGATCGGCGATGGTCTTGAACTTCTGCGCCACGTTCGGGCCGGCGAACGCGCACTTGGCCGAGCCGGCCCGCGAGCACCGCCGGAGGAGCTCCATCAGGGCGCGGTACGCGCCGTCCGCCGAGCGCAGCCGCTCGTCCTGGATGACGCCCTGGGTCTTGCGGCTGCCGGCCCAGGCGCGCGGGTAGATCGTGCCGTCGACGGCGAGCACCCGGAACCGGTCCGGGAACATGTTCGCGTAGTACTGGCCGAGCGCGGAGCCGTAGCTGAAGCCGAGGTAGTTCAGCTTCGAATCGCCGACGGCTCGGCGCATGACCTCCATGTCCCGGGCCACCTCGGCGGTGGACATCGCGCCGGCGAGCTCGCGGCCGGTCGTCGCGCACGCCTTGCCCAGCTTCTTGGCGGCCTTGATGTAGGTCTTCTCCTGCGCGCCGCCGACCGGGAAGAACTGGTCCATGCCTTTGAGCGCCTTGGCCTGGGCTCCGGTTGAGGCGAAGCAGCGCAGGTTGTCGCTGTAGCCGACGCCGCGCGGGTCCATGCCGACGATGTCGAAGCGGGTGAGCAGCGCGGGGCTGAGGAAGAACGGGGCGGCGAGCGCGAGGGTGGTGGCCGAGGCGCCGGGGCCGCCCGGGTTGACGAACAGGCTGCCGATCTTGTGTTTCTGGTCGGTGGCCCGCACCCGGAGCAGGGCGAGGGTGGTCTGGGTGCCCCGCGGGCGGTCGTAGTCGAGGGGCACGGTCGCCGTCGCGCATTGGGCCCAGCCGTAGCAGCCGTACCAGTGCAGGGCCGGGGTTTCGACCCGATCGACCCGGCGGGCCTCGGCGGGGCTGGTGGTCGCGGACTTGACCGCCGCGGTCGTGACCGGCGGCTCGGGGCTGGCGGTCGCGGGCACGCTGAACGCGCCGGTGAGCACGATCCCTGCGACACCCACGGCGAGCAGGCGGGAGGTGAACGGCATCGAAGAACCCTTCTGACGCGGCGTCCTCGTCGCGCCGGGTTCCAGAAGTGTGGGGAAAAATCCGATATCTCCGGTACGCCGGAAAGGTGCGGGTAGGATGGCCGTTCGGTCGACCTGTCGACACAGCGTTTTCCCAGGTCACGCCCGCCCCACCGGCCCCGCGAAGCGGCCTCGGACCGGGCTTGGGCCGGCCACCGCGCGGCAACCGGGCCGAAACTTCCGGGGGCCGGCATCGCTAGCCGGATTAGCGACGAGGGAGTCAGCTAGACCCGCCCCGGCCCTCCAACAGCGGGGTGGAGCGGCGCCACTGCGGGCCGCCGGCGTCCTTGCGCCGCCGGGCCATGCCGGAGAGCGCCTCCAAGACCACCCGGTTGCCGAGCATCGCGGTGATCTCCGCGTGGTCGTACGGCGGGGACACCTCGACGAGGTCCATGCCGACGACCGGCAGCTCCTGGCAGATCCGCGACACGCTGTCGAGCAGCTGGCGGGCGGTGAAGCCGCCGGGCTCCGGGGTGCCGGTACCCGGCGCGTGGCCGGGATCGCAGACGTCGATGTCGACCGAGAGGAAGACGCCGTCGCAGCCGTCCAGGGCGATCTCGAACGCCTGGTCCAGCACGGTGTCGAGCCCGCGCTCGACGATCTCGCTCATGTGGAACGAGTTCATCCCCTGCTCGGCCATCCAATCCAGCACCTCGGGGCCGGGCCAGTAGCCGCGCAGGCCGAGCTGGAGGAACCGGTCGCCGCGTACCGCGCCGGACTCGATCAGCCGGCGCATCGGCTGGCCGTGACCGTAGAGCGAGCCGAAGTCGATGTCGCCGGTGTCCGCGTGCGCGTCGAAGTGGATCACCGAGATCCGGCCGGCGCCGTGGTGGCGGGCCACGCCGGTCACATCCGGCCAGGTGACCGTGTGGTCGCCGCCCAGGATCAGCGGGATCGCCCCGTTGGCGGCGATCACGGCCACCGCCTCCTCGATCGTGGCGCAGCTGCGCTGGACCTCGCCGCTGAACACCTCCAGATCGCCGGCGTCGAGCACGGTCAGGTCGTCGGTCAGCGCGTTCACCCGCATCGCCAGGTGCGGCCGGGAGCCGTCGTGCGGCAGGTAGTCCGTGCCGCGGATGACCTGCGGGCCGAACCGGGCGCCCGGGCGGTGTGAGGTGCCGCCGTCGAAGGGCGCGCCGAGGATGACGACGTCGGCCTCCGCGTACGTCGCCGGGTCGGCCCAGTCGCAGGCGGGCACGCCGAGAAACGTGTAGTCGGGGCCGTACATCGGTCCGTACCGGGTCATGGGACGAGACTGTAGTGCCCGAACGCCGGTGCCGGCACCGCCTTGGCAGGCGATGCCGGCACCGGTTCAGCCGAGCTCCGGTTACGGGCCGCTGACGAGGTCCGTCACCTGGTGGCCGCTGTTCACGGCGTCGCCGGTGTTGTTGATGACGTGGGAGATCGTGCCGACCCCACCGAGCGACACCGTGACCATGTTGTGGAACTTCACGCCCGAGGTCACCGGCACCTCGAACGCCCGCGCGTTGACCACCGAGCTGTTGGCGCTGAAGTAGCAGTAGCTGCCCAGCCCCCACGCCTCATGCGTGGTCACCGAGGCCGCCACCTTGTACGCCGCCCAGCCCTGCGTGCTCCCGTTCATGTACGAGGCCTGGTTGGGCGGGTCGTAGGGCATCTCGTTCTGATAGAAGTACGTGCGGCCGCCGTTGCCGTTCCAGATCGTCTGGTACTGCTGGTAGTGCTCGACGAAGAGGCCGTAGAACGTCACGTTGGCGCCGTTGACGATCAGGCCGTTCTGGGCGGTGTTGGTGGTCCAGCCGACGCCGCTGCCGTGGTCGGCGCGCCAGATCCAGCTGTGGTCGCCGATCACATCGTTGCTGTTGATCTGCAGGCTGACCGTGGCCTTGCCGACGCCCGCCCCGCCGACGCGGAAGAACACGTCGGACAGCGAGGTCGGGTTGGCGGCGTGGCTGGCCGAGGAGCCGACCGGGCCGATCTGCGCGAGGAACGGCGAGTTGGTCGTGCCCGCGTCGAAGAGCAGGCCGGCGAGCTTGATGCCGTCCACGTCGGCCGTGGTCATCGCGGTGATGCCGTTGTCCGGGATCAGCGTGGCCAGGCCGAGACCGAGGATGACCGTGTTGGCGCGGGTCACGTTGAGCGTCTGGTTGAGATGGTAGACGCCCGGGGTGACCAGCAGGTTCTTGCCCGCTGCCAGGGCCGCGTTCATGGTCGCCGCGGTGTCACCGGACTTGACGACGTAGAACGTGCTGATCGGCAGGCTCTCGCCGGCCGTGGTACCGCTCGCCCAGCTGGTGCCCGAGGTGTTCGACCGCAGCGCGGGGACGAACACCTGGTAGTTGCCGGCCGAGTCGACGTACAGGAAGGGCTTCTCCCGGACCACCGGGGTCGTGGCGATCGCCGTGTCCGGCGGTGACGGGAAGCTGTTGCCCGGTGCGCCCTGGTCGCCGACGAAGACCATGTTCCAGTTCGAGCCGCTCCAGCTGCCCATCTGCGAGTTACGGGTGAGGAACTGCTGCTGAGACCCGGACTGGATCTGACCGTCCACCTTGGTGTCGGAGATGAAGCCGCCGCTGGACCAGCCGCCGTCGTCGAGGATCAAGTTGCCGCGCACGTGCATGCGCCGGTAGGGCGCCGCCTGGGAGACCGCCCAGCGGTCCGAGCCACCGGTGGGCGTGACGGAGAGGTTCTCCGCCGAGCGCCAGAAGTTCTGAGTGGCGTTGCCCTGGAACCAGTCCGCCTCCGCGTGCACGGCGCCGTTGATGGTGACGGCGTCCGGGGTGAGGCCGAGGCCCGCGACCTGGGTGTAGAAGCCCACGTTGGCGTCGACGTTGTAGGTGCCCGGCTTGAACAGCAGCGCGTACCGCTGGGTGCCGAACTGGTTGGTGACCTGCTGGTTGAAGACCGAGGTCAGCTTGCTCTGGATGGTGGCGCTCGACATCGACGGGTCGAAGACCGACACGTTCGGGCCGAGGTCGGGGTTGCCCGTGCCCGGCGGCACCGTGGTCGGCGTCACCGGCGCGGTGGTCGGGGTCGTGCCGCCGCCCGGCAGCGTCCAGAGCTGGTTGGCCGTTCCGGCGCAGGCCCAGATCTGCAGCTGGTTGCCGTTCGCGGAGCTGTTGTCGGTCGCGTCGAGGCACTTGCCCGAGCCGACGTTGACCAGTTCACCGTTGCTGACGGTCCATTTCTGGGCGTTCGTGCCGTTGCAGTCGTACAGCTGGATTTTGGCGCCGTCGGCGGTGCTCGCGGCGGTCACGTCCATGCATTTGCCGAGTGCCTGCAGCGAGTTGTCGGTGTTTCCGGTCGTCCAGATCTGCGCGCTGGAGCCGTTGCAGTCGTAGAGCTGCACGTGCGCGCCGTTGGTGCTGCTGGCCCCGGCGACGTCGATGCACTTGCCGCCGAGCCCGGTGATGGCACCGGCCGTCGCGGCCTGGGCGCCGGTGCTGACGACCACACCGAAGGCCGCTAGAGCCAGGGCTGTAATGGTGACGGAAAGGATGCGGGTGCGTTTTTTCATCGCGACCTCAGGCGGGGTTGTTGGCGTGGGTCAAGGTCTCCCACGCGACGAATAGGTTGTTGGTGCCCTGCGGGCGGATCCGCTCGGTGTACGACTGGCTGTTGGTCATGGCGATGCCGAGCCGGTTGTGCAGGGCGTTGAAGGCCACCTCGGTGACCGGGCCGAGGCCCTTGGTGACGGTGCCGCCGCAGATGTTCGCCGGCACAGCCGTGCCGTTCTCGAACTTGGTGTGGAAGCCGAGCGCCTGCCGCTCCCGTTCCTGCAGCTCGGGCCACAGGTCGGCGCCCTGGATCCGGGTGGTCTCGGCGACGTGGCTGATGGCCGAGATGCCGTAGCCGGTGTGCGTCAAGTCGCGGCAGGTCTCCTGGGCCAGGCCGTCGACGAAGGTGCTCTGCCCCTGCCAGTAGCTGACCAGCTCGCTGTACGTGTCGACAGTGCCGGTCGGCGGGTACTTAGGCTGGGCGCCGTCCGCGGTGATGTAGATGTACGCGGCCGCCCGGGCCCGGAACTTGGCGATGGCCTTGTCGTAGCTGGTCCGGTCGTCGAGGAAGACGGCGATGCCGACGGCGGCCTCCATCATCGACAGCTCCCAGTTGCCGTTGCTGGCGCTGCCGTTGATGACCATCGGCAGGTAGACGGTGCGCAGCATGGTGGCGAAGCGGGCGGAGTTCGGCCAGCTCGCATACGTGTACTTGATGATCTCGGCGGCGCGCGGCCACACCGAGCCGGCCCAGCCGGTCTGCAGCGGCGCGTTGCTGTTGGTGTGCGTGGTGATCGTGGCCGACCACGCGTCCATCAGCTGGATCGCCTTGCTCGCGTAGGCCGAGTTGCCGGTGATGTACCAGGCGAGCGCGTCGGTGTACGCGGCGATCGCGTCCTCGCGCTCGTCGGTGCACCCGTTGTTCGGGTTCGAGTAGGGGCCGCACTCGACGTTCGACCGCGGTTTGGGTGTCCGCGAGAGCGACGCGTAGCTGCTGGCCAGCATCTGGTTGTACGCGCTCAGCTGGGGCTGGGCCTGCGCGTTGACCTGGGATTTGACCCAGTCGAGCTGGGCCCGGCTGATCAGCACGCCGGGATGGACGAAGGCTGCTGCGGCGGCGGTGGGCGTGACGGTGGCGGCTTCGGCGGCGAACCGGAACCCGAGGGTCGCGAGGACGGCGACCAGGGTCATGGACGCCGCCAGCACCGCGCGCCGGGTACGCACGTAGGGCATGGGGACTCCGGGGATGGGGGGCAAAACAGGAAAGGCTGTTAACAGTAATGACTTAATCCCGTGGCACACATCGGGTCAAGCGGACATCGATCGACTTAAGTTTCCCTTAAGGAGTTCCGGAACAAGAGAGCGCTTTCACGCATGATCGCCACCCATGGACCCGGTACCGGAACCGCTGCCACGAGAAAGCGCTCTCTCGCTGCGGCGTGCCCCCCGCGCGGGGCCGGAAAAGCGATGTCGGACAATCTCCGGCCATGCGGATCATCGCCCTGACCGACATCACCGGCCCGGCCTGGATCGCATCCGCCGCCGAGGCGTACCCGGTGGGTGCCGCGTTCCTCGGCTCCGAGCTCGAGATCCAAGTGCACCCGGCGACCCGGCGCCAGGGAGTCGGCACCCGGCTGCTCGACGCGGCGGTCGCCGAGGCCCGGCGGCTGGGCCGGCGCTCGGTGGTCTGCACGCCGGTCCTGCTGGGCTCCCCCGGCGACGCCTTCCTCGCGGCCCGCGGCCTACGCCGGGTGCTGACGCTGCTCTACACCCGGCTCGACCTCGCCGCCGCCAGCCCGGCGGCCCGGCCAGCACCGGGTTATCGGTTGGTCGCCTGGGAAGGCCGGGTTCCCGACGAGCTCGCCGCGTCCTTCGCCGCATCCCGCCGGGCCATGGACGACATGCCGATGGAGGACGCCGACGTCGCGCCCGAGCCGTGGGACGTCGCCCGGGTCCACCGGGTCGTCGCGGCGGTTGCCAAGCGCGGCGACCTGCTCGACACGGTCGCCGCGGTCGACGAGGCCACCGGCGAGATCGTCGGGTTCACCGAGCTGGTCGTGCCCGGCACGGGCACCGGAGACGGCCAGCACTACGGCACCGGCGTGCTGAGCGAACACCGCGGCCACGGCCTGGCCCGCTGGATGAAGGCCGAATCCGTGCGCCGGGCCCGGCGGCGGCACCCGGCGCTCTCCGGCCTGCTCGCGGACACCGCGGCCAGCAACGTGGCAATGCGCCGGATCAACGACGAACTCGGCTACCGCGCGACCCACCGCGAAGTGATCTACCAGCTCGACCTGGCCCCCGGCTAGCCGTTGGGTAGTGCGGCGTACGCGGCCTTGGCGATCGCGGCGTGCCCGGCCGCGTTCGGATGATTCCCGTCGTCGGCGAGCAGCCCGGTCGGATCGCCCTCACCCGAGTCGCCCTTGACCGCCGTCGTGGTGTCGACGTAGATCGCGCCCGCCGCGGCCTGGCGCAGCGCGTCATTGCAGTACTGCGTGGCGTCGGCGGCCTCGGCGACCCCGGAGCCGCCGTAATCCTTGCGGCCCACGTCACCGTCCTCGACCACATTCCAGTAACCGAAGACCAGCACCGCGGCCGACGGGCGCAGCGCGTGCACATCCGCGACGACGGCGGTGACGTTCTGCTCGACCTGGGCCGCGGGCGCCGGATACGAGCCGCCGGTGGTGTCGAACGCCGCGGCAAGATCGTTGGCGCCGGCCATCACCAGCACGACCGTCGCCGTCCGCACCGCCGCCTGGGCCGGCGGGGTGGCCAGCTGGTCGCGCACGTCGAGCGAGGTGAAGCCGGGCTCGGCCAGGTTGTCCGAGGTCGCGCCGATCATGCGCGCGTACAGGTCGGGGAACGGGGTGCAGCCGCAGGCCGTGCCGGCCGGGACGGAGTCGCCGAACGTCACGACCCGGGGCGCCAGACCGCCGGCCGCGGACCCGGCGATCTCGGGCACGCCGGCCGGACCGGACGCGGAACAGCCCGCCACCAGCAGGACCACACCGAGCAGCGCCACACGCACGCGATAATTCACCCGGCTGACCCTACGGAACAGCCCGCCGGCCGCAACAGCACCACCCTCATGCGGTTGCCGGCCGGGCCAGCCAGGACGAGAGCCAGTCGAAGGCCGGTGCCTCCATCGCCCGCCACACCGCGTCGCTGTGCCCGCCGTGCGCGACGACCGCGGTGGTGACCGAGATCGGGGCCGTCGCCAGGCGCGCGAGCAGCAGGTTGTCGGCTCGGGAATGCTTGTCGTCGTTCGCGTACGCCAGGTACAGCCCGATCGGCGCGTGGGGCAGATGCCGCAGCCGCCAGGCCGGGTTGTTGCCGGTCTTCTCCGAGCCGTCGCCGATGGTGATGCCCGCCTCGGCGTACCCGGAGAGGCTGGCCGCGGCCGCGTACTCGTGCGGATGCCGCAAGATCAGGTTGGTGGAGCAGAACCCGCCGGCGGAGTAGCCGATCAGGCCCCAGCCCGCCCCGTCCGTGCGTACCCGATAACGGGTCTTGATCGCCGCGGGCACGTCCCGCGTCAGGTAGGTCTCGGCCTGCGGGCCACGGACCAGGTTCGTGCACTCGGTGTCGACCAGCGCCCGAGGTGTCTGATAGGGGAACACCACGACGGTCGGCGCCATCCGCCCCGCGGCGATCTCCCGGTTCAGGTAGCCGGCCACGTCAAGCCGCCGCAGCCAGGCCTTCGGCGAGCCGGGATAGCCGTGCGTGGCCTCGATGACCGGAAACCGCTGGCGCCCGGTGTCGTAGCCGGCGGGCAGATAGACGTACACGGGCAGGGTCAGGCCCGACGCCGGGCCCGCGACGGTGAACTGGACGATCCGGCCGCCCGGCCCGGCGGGACGGCCGGGACCGCGCGCCACCGGCGGCAACGGATCGGCCGGGGACGACGGGCCTGCGGACCCGGCGTCGGCCGGGGAGAACACCGCGGACCACGTCGGATAGGTCTCCGTCAGCCGATTCAGCTCGAGCGCCGACGCGGCGAGCACGGCCAGCGCGCTGACGATGGCGAGGGCGGCCTTCGCGTACCGGTTGGCCCGGTCCCAGGCGACACCCAGCAGCACCGCGGCCAGCACCACCATTGCCACGCAGAACAGCACCGGGCCGGACCCGTCGAGCCTCATGCTGTGCCTACCTTTGGCATGCCTTCGTGGCCCTCGCCCGCGAGGCTGTGCTTCGGCGCGGCCGTGTGCCGCTCGGTGCGCGAGCTCATGCTGTGCCCACCTTTGGCATGCCCTCGTGGCCCTCGCCCGCGAGGC
>Ga0307512_10005149_pt1 | contig 13814 bp, 15 predicted proteins | sample 14_EM_MG_FD_200267 | JGI IMG/M metagenome (GOLD analysis project Ga0307512, IMG submission 200267) | Populus trichocarpa ectomycorrhiza microbial communities from riparian zone in the Pacific Northwest, United States - 14_EM | ecosystem: Host-associated > Plants > Roots > Unclassified | place... | reverse complement strand
TGGAATCTACTTTCTTTACCAGAACCAAAATCCACAATGTGATATAGAAAAGGTGGCCCTTTGGCAGTGACAGACGCTAACCTCCTCCTTGGACGGCTCATCCCGGAATACTTCCCAAAGATATTTGGCAAATCTGAAAACGAGCCCTTGGACGTGGACGCTTCCAGCAAGGCGTTCGAAAAGCTTGCACAGAACATCAACGAAAATTCCGCGAACGAATTCACTCTAGACGAAATTATCTATGGGTACGTGTCGCGCAGCCCCATAGCTCTATCTCTGAATCTGCCTAGGTTCATAAAGGTCGCAAACGAGACCATGTGTCGTCCTATACGGGCGCTGACTGAGGCAAAAGGATTTGCGACCTCCGCACACATGTAAGTGCGATAACATTTACAATGGTCAACAGGGATCCCATACAGGACATTCAGACTATCCAGCTTTGGTGGCGCAGGCGGACAACACGCTTGCGAGATTGCTTCCTTGCTGGGCATCAAAACTGTCTTGATTCATCGGCACAGCTCGATCCTGTCCGCCTACGGGCTCGCCCTGGCAGATCGGTATGTCACCACTCGCCTGACTTACGTCCACAAATTTACACTGTATAAGTGTGTATGAGATACAGGAACCTGCATCGACATTTTACACCACGGAGAACGTGCCAACACTCACCTCACGTCTGGATGCTCTCACCGACGCAACGCGGAAGGAGCTCGAGAAGCAGGGCTTCGCTCCGGAGCGTATTCGGTCCGAACGCATGCTTAATATGCGCTTCAATGGTACGGATACTGCGCTTATGGTCCTTCCCGAGGCCGGCGAGGACTACCTTGGCGCCTTCTGCCGCGCGTACAAAGCCGAGTTCGGTTTTCTATTGGATGAGGCGCGTGTAGTGGTGGACGACATCAAGGTCCGCGGTGTCGGCAAAACCACTGATGAGTCCGGTCAATCGGTCTTCGATGAGCTTGACCAGCTGCGCGTCCGAGCGGTCGAGGCCGAAAGTGCGGCGACCCGTCACTCGGTATATTTTGACAAGATTGGCCGAGCAGACGACACGCCCGTCTTTGAACTCGGAAAACTGGTAGTCGGAGACGCTGTAGATGGGCCCGCGGTCGTGATTGATGACACGCAGACAATTGTGGTGGTCCCTGGCGCGAGGGCTGTATTAACGAGTAGGCACGTAGTTATCACGCTATAAGGGGTGTTGTAAGCGGGGAAGGGTGGATGGGTGGATGGAAATGTACGTCAGATTGAGTTGGGGCATAGCTACGAAGTATTGTAGGAGTAGCAAAAATAAGAGGGAAGAAAAAGGCGGCTACAGCTATGGGTCTGAGATTACAGTAAAGTCAGCTTAGTTGAGTGGTGAACGGAGGTATCGGCTCATTCCTGGGACCGCCATTAAGGGGAAGCATAGCCACCAGTATTGAGACTCTCTTCGAGAGCCACAGCTTGAAAGCCTTCAAATGGCGTGTCATCTCTTCGGTCATCGTGATTGGTGATAGCGAATCAACTCTTGGTTACTTCCTTGACGGGCTCTGAGCGTCTATTTGTCGTCTTCCCACAATTGCCCCTGTCCCTGGTACCGTACCAGCTTCGAAGTTCTAGGATATGTCAAACAAGCCCATTGGGTATTTAAGCCTTCTCTTTCCTCCGAAACCGACCTGGACTGCGGAGGACGTACCTGATCAGACAGGGAAGACCGTCATCATCACAGGCGGTAACAGCGGCATTGGAAAGGAGACCGCGAAGGTGGTGCCACTTTCTTTAATTATTGTTTCCGTTTCATTCGTAGACTTTTCGCTGATTTAAGAGCGTTTGCTTTCATAGGCGCTGCTTTCGAAAGGCGCCAAAGTGTACATCGCTGCGCGCTCAGAGGAGAGGTCACAACGGGCGATCGAAGAACTCAAGCAGGAGACCGGAAAGCACTCCGTCTTCTTTCTCAAGCTCGACCTAGCGGACCTCGTCTCTGTCAAGGCCGCCGCAGAGGAATTCATCGGAAAGGAGTCCGAGCTTCACACACTTTACAACAACGCGTGAGTGTCCTACCAGTTGCGCGCTTCCGCCCACGACTCGGAAGTATGGTACCGTGATACCCACCAACTTGAACTAACACGACGGGCTGGCTGGCTGGCTGGCTGCAGCGGCGTGTACGCGGTGATCGATAGGGTCACGAGTCAAGGTTACGACAACCAATTCGGGACGCACGTTTTAGGTACGGGAAATGAGATTCAAACCTTTTGGACTTTTCGCGTTCGTTTCAAAACACTGAGATGATCACTGTCGCCCGCAGGCCACTTTTATCTCACCAAGTTGCTCCTTCCCCTTCTCACGGCGACCGCAAAGAACGCTCCTCCCGGATCCGTGCGCGTCGTCCATGTCAGCTCCCTCGGCCACTACATGACGCCGCCGGAGGGCATCCGATGGTCCACGCTCGAACCCGGAGACGACTTTCTCGCACTGGCGAAGAAAATTGGCGCGCTCAAGCTGTATGGTCAGAGCAAGCTGGTAACATATATTTCGCTCCAGATATTTGTCCGCTTCTAATCCACCGCGTTATAGGGCAACATCCTCATCTCGAACTCGCTCGCTCGGAGATACGGCGGCGAAGGCATCGTGTTCATCTCCCTACACCCAGGAAACGTTCCTTCGGATCTCGCGCGTGATGCGGGCGTACTCATGAAGCTTTTTGCACGGGTGATCACGTATCCTCTCCCATATGGCGCGATCACTTCTTTATACGCGGGCACTTCCCCCGCTGCGGCCGAGCTGAATGGAAAGGTAGGTGATATTCCTGCCTCCAGGATTACCCTTGCGTGGCCTGTCGATTTAACGCATAAACGAATGTTCTTTTTTTAGTATCTTACTGCCTGGGCACGCGTCACGCCTCCACACAAGAGGGCACTCGATCCTGAGCTCGAGAAGAAATTGTGGGAATGGTGTGAAGAGCAAGTCAAGGATATCTAGGTTCCCCGTTGACTATTCTCTCAACACTTTATGTCTGTCCATTTTGGCCATATCATTTGGTTTTTCCTGGCTTGTACTGTGTGGCTTTGGAAACAACGTTCAGTGACGCGGGGAAAGGTTCCAACACCCCCATCCACGTAAGATAGCGGTACCATGTATTTGCGATACAGCAATAGAGAGGAAGCTCACTGCCCAGGTACCGACGTGAGGCATGGTTTAAAGCTGGGAGGCCAACTTGAATGAGTGCCCACAAGTCAAGAGATGATCGCCAGATTTCGTCACTCTGTGGGGATCGAACCCCATTCTTACACGTGCCGCTAATTGATGCATAAAAAAAGAACCAGTAGACTACAGGGTACGAACTTGTAACACGTCTCTATGCTACAATTTAGTTACCATAACAATTGTCTGACAATTACACTGTGCCCCAGTTGGATGAATAACTAGAATGTTGATGGGGTTGTTGATGTCATCACTGCACAGCCATGAGTTCATTTGTCGCCAAAGATCCGGGGGAAAGGACTCACAATCTCGACTCCCCACAATTACACCTCTTGCTCCCAAGTGTCCTCCCAACCGCCATCGCCGTAATCGTCACCTTTGTCGCTTCCGTCGCCATCATCACCGTCGCCGGCATCCGGTTGTAGCAAGCCGGGATCAACCAAGCCAGCATGCCCACCGATGAGCCCTCCGCCCTCCTCGACGACCACACTCGTCGCGTCCTCTTCCTTGTTGTCGATGGTATATAGCGTGCCGTCGTCCTCGTCGTCTTTCTCGTCCGTGAAGAGGTCCTTGAGGGCATCGTAGTTGATGCGCTTGCTGTAGCGCGCATTTTGTTTGAGAAGTGTACGGACAGACTCAGCGGCCGTACTTCCGTGAGGGGTAGTGGCGTCGCGGGGTCTTGCTGCGGGCTTCCGGCGCTGCGTGGGTGTCATCATCATGATCAGCCAAAATGCCTCGCATGTGTAAAACTAGATGTCAACCTTTTTGTGCTTGACTGACATGGTGCCCGAGTCGAGTTGTTCCCCTTTCGCTATTAGCAATGGAAATGTCAGATGAACCCGTATCTTGATGCCAGTACAAAGGAGCGCACCTGCTATCGCTTCAAGGTACTCCCGGTTCATCTCAACCCAGACGCGCTCCTTGATCCGGACTTCTTCCTCGGTCATCACGAATTGATCAAGTTCATCTTCGTCTAGTCCGACCAACTCGTCTACGGGCTGAATGGCTGCTATGCGGCGCTCGTCTACTTCATTTAACGCGGCACTGAGCTGTGCACCTTGTTCATTGAGCAGAAACTCTGCGACTTCTTCGGTGAGGAGGTTGCTAACTTCGACTTCGAGGGACGACACATCGGCCACACCACCCGAATTGATGACCTGTGACGGGGATAGGGTGATAGAGTCGCTAGGAGGCTGTTCCGCTAAAAGTGTAGGATCAGTTTGGTGAACGAGGATATCATCCCCAGGATCAGGTAAGAAGAGGGGCTGGGGTTGGGAGGTACCCGCTAAAATGCCAGAGTTGAGGAGCATGGGGTCGAGATACGGACGCGGGGCATTGTTGGGAAGAAGTTCACCGCCGTCTTCCTCTTCACTCTCGTTGATGCGCCGTCGCTTGCGTTTGCGTTTGTCTGCCTTGCTGGTTCTCTTCCGAACCCTGCCCGTCGTTTCTTCAGGAGCCCCCTCATCCGCATCCACCTCCTTTGTCGCACGATCCTTTTCTTTACCCTTTATAAACGCCGGGGGGTCCATTTCTTGCTCGAGCCACACCGTCCGGAAGTCCGTCAAGGTCAACGAACCGCTTGGCGTCTCCTTAAACTCCTTCAGCCGCTTACGCAACGTAGTGTCGGCGATCTTGACGACTTGCACGATCTCCTCCACCGACCGTCGAAAGTTGTTCATGCGGGCAGCAAGGAGGAGACATGCACCGCATATGCCTGCAGGCCGTCGCCCCTTGGTCATCCAGTCGCGGTCGAATCGCTGTACGAGTCGAATGGCGTCCGTCGCGACCCTGTGCGTTTCGTCGCCGAACTCTAAGAGCGTGGCAAAGCGAGAGATATAATGGGAAGGATCCACCAATGGCAAACGCAGATTGAGGGTCTGCACGAGCTGTAGATAAGTGTGTCCGAGCTCGAATACGTTGACCTGTGGAATATGAGAGACATAATCTAAGGAGCAGACTAAAAAGTGGGCTTCACCTGGAGAAGGTCAGAGAAATCGATAAGCATATAGTTGCGCGTTTCTTTTTGCCGGCATGCAACATAGAGACAGACAGCTACAACATTGAGGCTTTTCCGCCCTTTAGTAAATTTGTGCTCCACCGCAAGAGTGTATAGGCGTGTTGCCGCAAGAGATACAACGTCGGACAGTCGTAAAACAGAGGCTATGCTCTGTATTTTGCGGTTCGCTAACAAAGAGTGTGTCAGATGCTGGAATAAAGCATGCTGTAGCAATGATTGGAGGAGGTGGTTCGAGTTTCCCTGCGAAAATGTTCGAATTGCAGGAGTAAGTGCTCACCGTTGGCGATAGTCTGCTCCCTCGACTCCGTATTCCCTCTGTTTCCAAATGGACCCCCCATACGTGCGTGGGCTACGAATCGGCTTCAGCACGCACGCAGAATCCCCTCTATCGAACTTACTTGCGCCCTGCCCAACGTATGATCCCTGAACCATGGCAGCGCCCGTTGCGGTCTCTCCAAAAGAGACCTCATTTACGATGGTGTTTTCTTCAAGGACAGTGCCGCACTGCACGCAAAAGCCGTTCCCAGCTGCGGCATCGTATTCGATGACAGTTCCTCCGCAATCAGTGCACACGACCTGGGGATAAGTAAGCCAGACCTACGACCAGTTGATGATATTGTACCCTACCATGGTTCGCAACTAAGCGCGAAAGCGCGGGCCAACGATGACTGTCCTGTCCCTGATTTGATCTGAGCGGCAATTGCCGTGCGCACATCCAAATCTGCTGCTGTCAATGATGGTGTACAATATTTCTTCCATTTTATTTTACAATATTTCGAACGCATTCCGGTGATATTTGGATGCTCTTAAAATAAAAATGACAACCAACATGCTCGCAGGAATATTGGTTTCGTGTACTCGACAGTCTGCAATTCATCCGTAACATGGTCATGATCATCCTATAGCTCAGACATTGGACGCGTTGTTCTGGCCAAATGAATTCTCTGGCGCGGAGAACGAATACTGGTTCCTGTAGTTGTACGTCGTGGCCAACGGTGGTGCGGTCGCAGCAATCTCGGCAGGGGGCGGATAGGCCGGCCCGTCCTCCTCCTTTAGTTGTGAGACGTAGTCGGCGGCGATGAGACAACCCCCTGCATATCCGTGAGTAAACAACCAAACCAGGAAAAGGGTTGGGAGAGCCGGGAGGTGGAGAAAGAAGAGAGACGCACAGAGCTGAAACAACCAGAATACGATGTATAATGCGATCGCCGCACCACGTAAGTAGTGGACTTCCTTCCTACACTCCTCTTCCTTGTTGCTGTCTTTGCTGTGGCGGGCGATGCAGTTGTCCACTTCGTGTTCGCCAACCTTGTGGAAGAGCGTATAGATGAAGTACACGCCGCTCACAATGCTGAATCCCAAGTGCCAGGTCATAACCGAAGAATACGCAGAAACGAAACTGCGACGCTTGATGATGGCTCCGATCAATCTGGGCACAACATGAGCATTGCCAGTGGAATCGCGCAAAACTTAGGTTGTACAAAGAGAACTGACCCAAAGAGGGAAACGATAGCAAGGACAGTGTGCGATAATGAAGAAATTACGACGGAAATCTCCTGGTTCTTGGTCATGTGTAACTTTTCTGCGGGACGATAAGGGCACGATCTGGAGGGGTTAGATGCCACGTACCTCGGTGTGTAGCACCATACCAGCCGACAGAGGCGGCAACCGTAGCGCCGATGAGGAAGAGCGTGCTCACAATGAACACACCGATCCGCACAGAGAAAATGAAGCAGCACGTATGAGAACGATGGGAAGTCATGGCACAAAATTCAAAAGTAGAAAGTGCTAGCGGATTCAAGCAGGTAGAGAGGTCGAGGGTAGAGGACAGCGAAATGGGGAAACGGGGAAATTTTCAGCGTGGCGAATGAACGAAGGGAGGCTCAGCCTGAGGAGCCTCGGTGACCGGACCAAGCACTTATATGCAATTTGCTCATCGCTACTGATCGGCTAATCAGAGGTGATGAATAATTTCGCTCCTGATGGCCCTCCTTCCCCGATAATGACGGTTGGAGTTGAGGTACACAGCCACTTTTCCGTACACACAGGTGCTTTCTTGGAAGCCGAGGAGACCACTTAGTGTACTACCGGGGCAACAAATGGAAAAGAACGAGATTTTTGATGCTGGGTCATACGATCAGTTGATCGGCCCCGGATCACAGTTTCGTTGGAGAATTGAAAGCCAAGAACAGAACCTTAAGCATGTAATGGCAACAGTAACACGGCAATGAACGCCTGGGTGTGTAGCCTGTGTCGAAAAGGCGAAAAGTCGAGAATCCTCAAGCCAACTGCACTGCCAGTATGGAAGAATTGGTGGAGAACTGAGACGAGATTTCAAGGCCGAAACAACCAGATGATGCTGCCACGTATCCCCGATAGGAGTCATTTTGGCCTCTGATTTATAGAGATCAGTTGCCATCTTGGAGCTATTGAAATTGCTGCAATATCGAACGACCAGAGAGTTGCTTAGGTAAGAGTGGGCCCCTCCCGCAAGAGCAATCAGACACACACAACCTACATGCATGACCCCGCTGACCTTCTTTCTCCTCCTTCTCGGTTTATGGTCATTAGTACACCTCATTTACCGCCTACATCACCCCGCTCACAAACCCCGCGATCTTTTACCGATTTCGCTGACCCCCCGGAAGCGGAAGTCGACAACCGTCACGCTCATCGGTCCATACCTACGTATTGAGAGCACCGTATTCAACGCCGGCCATGACACATTGGCCAAATGGCTCGGTCGAAATCGCAACGCCGGTGCTCGCGTGATCCTGCGTTCCGTGTTTGACGCGGGCATCGTGATCTCTCTTCTGGGCATGGTCGTCGCTTTGACCGTGCTCGCGTGGACGTTCGTGCAACTCGCAAGAAGAACGGCGGCCGATTTCGTGCCACAGTCTCCGCAGTCTGCAGACGTGTATCCGTACGCAAAGAGGGCATACGACGGTAACCACGTCTCGCCCACGTTCACTGCGCGCAAGCCTCCAGACATTCCAGTGCAATTGTTGGTATGCACCGTCCCATTTGATTTAATCCTCAACCTTCATCGTCTTCGCTACGACTCACTCACTCAGCAATCCAGATCCCCGGGATCACCCTTCCATTGTCACACTTGCCTTTACTCATATGCGCGCTGTTCTTTTCGCAAGCTATACACGAAACAGGGCATGCGCTGTCTGCTGCACTGTTCGTCTTGCATAATCTACCTCCGCTTTCTCCACCGCTGATGTCCTCGACAGGGACGCGGTACCGCTACAATCTCTCGGCGCATCTTTAACTGTACTATTGCCCACGGCTTTCGTCGCGTTTCCTGGTCACACGCTCGCCGCTTCGGCCCCACGTGTCCGCGCACGCATCGCTGGGGCTGGTCCACTCTTCAGCGCACTGCTGTACCTCGTCCTCCTACTCCCGCTCGGGCGCCCATTCCTCCTCCCTGGATATTCGGATGTTTCCGCGGAAGGCCTGTTAGTAACATCCGTCTCGCGCGATTCGCCATTGGCATCCCATCTCCCCTCAGGCGCGTTGCTCACCGCGCTCAACGACTTTCCGCTTGCCAACGCCCACGAGAGCGGGTGGACCGACTATCTGACTGGTCCACGCCCACCCATCTCAAAAGAACGGGCCTGGTGCGTGGAGACCGAGTGGTTTCTCAGTGGGCACCTTTACTGCGGTCCTGTCTCACTTTCTCTGATGACCTATTACAGATCACCCACATGGCTGCTGTGCAACTCCCCCTCCTGGGCCCAGCTCTGAGGCTTGCCTGATACCCCTCAGAAGTGACGAAACTTCGCGGTGTGTTGAGGCGTCGAGATTCCTGGTACCTTCGGAAGCCATCATTGCGCGTTGTGAGCGGTCGTGTGCAGATGGCCAGACATGTGTACGCCTGCGCGAAGGCGAACAGTTCTTGCGCATTGGCGTACAGTCTGCTGATCAGGACGGCTCTACGCGCGCCGTACTGTGGCGCGGGCAACGCGAAGAAATCTACCAGGATGGTATGATCCCACCATCATTGCGATCTCATTGTTGCGCGGCTTATTGGGGATCTAGTGGACGTTACCCGATGGCGACCACGGTTGTCGATTCTCCCTCTTTGGCTCCCGGGCATTGCATCAAAGATGATAATGTGCGTAGTTGAGGTCACATGTACGGGCGTTACGCAACTGAGGTTGCATCGGCAGATATACCCAGACATTAACACTTGCATTATTTTTACTCAACGTTCTTCCCCTTCCCCGGCTAGATGGGGGCGAATTGATGGAGGCCGTACACTATCATCTCGACGTTACCGGTTCAGCCGAGGTAGACATCGAAATTGGCTCAAGGGAGAGGAGCCTGCCATCACGAAGTCCACGACACAGATACCCAAACAAAATCTTGCGAGGCATAACGACTGGCCTACTTGGCGGGTCCGTGATGTTGGGAGTGTATGATAGCATCTTGCGAAAATACGTGCAAACTGGTGGATGACCATGCACAGGTGGTACTGCAGAACCTGAGAGAAAACGTAGCTCATATAGCTTATGTGCATGTGCATAGCCATCTCATTATGGTTGACACCCAACATGAACATACACGATCTCCACCGCTGTGTAGCAGAGAGACCTCCACCAACAGCATAAGAAGGGTCTACTTCTTCTTGGGCTGTTTCTTCACTTCTTCAATGCTTGCCGCAAGGCCTTTGTCGCAAACCCAGCATTAGATAGAGTGCATCAGTGGAGGCTATTACTCACCTGGTGGGAGACTCTGCTTGAGCTTCTCTGCCTTCTCTGGGTCATCAATTGCGAGTGTGTAAAGGTACCGTGAACACCGAATCTTAAACTTTGTGCGCTCTTTCGCGCCGGGAGTTGCGGGTGCGATCTTTTTGATGCGTGCCGCTATATACATGCTCGTTAAGAGTTGAACGAGCAATTAAGACGATATATAAGTCAACGCACAGCGGGCGTCTTTCCGGCACGCGATGTCGATGAATTGCTTGATGTCGCGGATCTCTTTTGGCTACGTGGGACTTGTCATTAGCTTGATCTCAGTCGCGCAGAACGTCAAGAATGCACGTACCATGGCGCGAGTTTTGTGTTTTGAGGGGGGAAGCTCAAACGTGGGAACTATCTACCAATCGATATTGTGGCTGAGAGAGCTGTATAGCAGCATCCGGAAAATGCCGCCTGAGAACAACAAGGCTCGACTGTAAAACTTAACTTACCTCTCAGGTATCCTATTCCAGAAAATCACAGCGCCGACTGATTTGGCCTCCCTACAGCACGCATTCAAGCAAGTCAGATTATGGCATACCGTCCAGGAATGCTACTTTCATGGCTGGACTGAGCACTTTCCTGCAATTCTGACCATTCCTTCCAAATCAATGGCCCACTGGAGGCCCTCATCGGAAAGGACGTCAAGTTACGTCAGTGTTACATCCGTGATGGATTTCCGCCAGATTTCTGGTACATAATGCTGTATGGTGAAGGGGTCTTGTGTCCTCTAAAATATGCAGGAGCACTGAGCCATTTGTAGTGATGTCTTAAGTCTCTGGTGGTACGGTGGAAGACTTCTCTCAGTCCAATCTCGACGGCTATTTTTTAAGCATTCTGAGTCACAGCACACTTCGACAACAGTGCCGTAAGCGGCCATCCAAAGTGGAAGTGAACCCCGTAGGAAAGCTTTTGCGTTATTTCGATCCAAGGTGACAAGAACGGGGCGTCATGTATTACCGTAAGGTCATCAATTGGGCTGAGCTAAGCTCATTGTATAAACATGCGTTAGGGGTCTGAGTGCTCAGTCAAAGCTGTGCTACTGTAATGTGGCCACAAACGTGATTCCTTCTGGAGGATGGTCCCGAATTGTCCGCCAGGTATGTGTACATGTACATCGCAGTCAAGAGTAAAGATAGAGCGCACGTGTGCTATGAAGTGCCTCACATGACAGTGCAGCAAGAGTTTTGCTATAAAACAGTGGGGCTCAATCAACGAAGATGACGGGGATGGGAGACCTATGTACCTTTTTAGCCGTCTTGTAGAACATCTTGCTTTGTACAGAAAGCTGACCCGAGCGTTCGACGAGATTGTCTAGCTTCTCGCCACGTTGAAGCACTGACTCGATCGTTTTATGCTGCGGTCATACATGAACACAAGAGAGAAAGTTAACAAGGAAGAAGATGCGAACGAGAACAATCTTGGTTTCATCAAGTTCCTGTTGTACGCGCATAATGTTATCCGCATGTCGGGGGTCTTGGTACTTCTGGAGGTAAGTGTTGATCTCTGGGAACGAGATTGCGGATGGGTTGGAAAAAGAAGATTGTGGAATTTTCGCCGTGAAATCATCGAGGAGCTTGGCGAGAAGGGAGAAAGCTGGTCGGACAGGGTATTCTTGGTCCGTGATGATCACGCCTGCAGAGGGGGAATGTGTTAAAATTCCGTTGTGCACGGAGCTACAGTGTGTGAAGGCTGACCAGCAAGCTGTTCTGCACCTCCCCTGTTGTATACGTGCGCAGTATAGTTATTCTCTTGGATACTCTGACGCATACCCTGAGCAGTGCGTTCTACGACGGTCTTTGTGAAGAACGACATGAATTCGCTGACGGAACCTCTTTGGTAGAAACTGAAAGAAGAAAGATCCGACGCCTGGCATAGGGTTGCGCTTGGACCGGATGGAGGGGCAAGAATGACGGCGAGAGAGTAAATCTTCATGATTGTGAGAGAATGGTCGTTAGTTGCAAAAAGATGCGTTGTCGGGCGCTGCGCTCGACAAGTGGCCAGTAGCCAGTAAAAGAGCCGGGCCGGTGAAAGCCGGTTGAACATTGAGTAGCCGATGCGAGGGTTGAGTTGAGATCTGGAGAGAGCCAACTGCGCAGAGGCATCAAACGGGATGTCTGCAGCACTCAACCAGCAAGCGGATTCTTCCTTTCAGTCCCTAGGAACACCAGATCTTTCCCTTGGCTCTTTAATCTCTGGCATTTCAACACCCGCAAAGTCGTTGAGGGTGTCCTCCGTCTCATCTCACACAACCGCCCCCTCATCCGCTCCAATATCCACCCCATCGCCCCCTCATGCACACATACGACGAAAGGGTGATGAAGCAACTCCAGTTGCGCTGAGGAGACACATTGCAACTCGCGAGGAGAATGATGATCCCGAGTCGGATGCTCTCAATGCCTCGCAGCCGGAGAACAACTGGGAGGGCGACCTCGGGACACCACTGAACACCAGAGGAAAGCGTTCAAAGTCGAATGCCACGAACCCAAAGAGTAATAATCTTACCCTTCGAGACCAGGAGAAGGTCTGTGGCCCACTTACATGCGCTAACGTCAATAACAACTTTTCTTTTCAGCACATCGACAATCTCAAGAAGGAAAACTTCAACATAAAGCTCAAGGTCCACTTCTTAGAGGAGCGCCTCGCTCAACTAGCTCCGGACCAGGTGGAGGCCGCACTCAAACAGAACATCAATCTCAAGATTGAGGTCCAACAACGCGGCATGGAGCTCAAGAAGGTCCGGAAGCTCGTCCTCGAGCTCGAGAATGAGTTGCAACGCGTACAACGCGGGGACGCAGCGCGAACATCACGTGAACGCGAGCTGGAAGCTCTGCTCGAGAAGCGCGAACACGAAACGCGAGAGATGCGGCGGCGTCTCACCAGTGATTCTGGCCAAGACGATGTTGCTCTCCGCGAAGCAGAGGATCGTAACGCGGAGCTTGAGGATGAGCTCGAGAACGTGCGGCACCTGCTCGAGGAGAACATGGACGAGCTCGAGCGGCTCAAGGACATTATGGAACAACGTGGGGATGACACGGGCAGCAGTAGCGGCCGCCGGCACATCGGTGAGCTCAGGGAGGAGATCAGAGACCTCAAGGCCGCACTGGAGGAACACGCGGATGTTCTCGCTCAGCGTGAGGATGAGAAGGAGGAACTCCTGGATCAGAACGAGGCACTTCATCTGCAAATCGAGGACTTGGAGCGCCGCCGGGAAGCAGAAAATATCGAGCGTAGTCAAAGCCGTGCCATGATCCTGGAAGAGCGCGAATCGCGCGAAGCGATCGAGGACGACCTCAACGTGCTACGTGATAAGCTCGCTGCCGCGAATATTGAACTTCAACAGAAGGACGACGAACTTAATTACAAGGGTCAAGAGATCAGCGAGCTCGTCAGCGAGCATCGCTCTATCCTCGATGATGTTGAAGGCGAGTGGAAAGGTGAAGTCGACGAGGCCAAAGCTCAGATTGAAGAGCTACGTGACGTGAGTTGTATTCGCGTATTCTCTCAGACGGTTCTCTGACTTTTTTTACAGGCTCTTGCGGAACGAGATACCGAGTCAGAAGAGCTTCGCCTGCAGATTGCAGAGCTAGAATCCAACACCGACGCACTTCACCAAAAATTCGAAGCGGCGCTCGCTCACATGGAACGAGAAGCCGAGGAAAAGGATGAGGAGATAGCCCTTGCAAATCGCGAGATTGAGCAGCTCGGACATCGCATCTACGAACTCGAGGAGGACGCAGAGGAGTTGAAGAGGATCAACGATCGCGCACGCGAAGATGAAATGGTCGAGCGCGAACGGTTGGAAGCGCTTGCAGTGGCCCTGAAAGAAGTACGTGACCTTACTATTGTTTTGGGCTATCCTTTGACGT
>Ga0307512_10005148_pt1 | contig 13817 bp, 12 predicted proteins | sample 14_EM_MG_FD_200267 | JGI IMG/M metagenome (GOLD analysis project Ga0307512, IMG submission 200267) | Populus trichocarpa ectomycorrhiza microbial communities from riparian zone in the Pacific Northwest, United States - 14_EM | ecosystem: Host-associated > Plants > Roots > Unclassified | place... | reverse complement strand
GCCGGTCCACGCCGATCTGCCGCTGCACCGCCGGCGAGGTGAGACCGATCTTCCGCCCGACGATCCGGGCCCCGGCGGCCAGCCGCCGCTCGGTGAGAAGCTGCTGGACCTGGTACGCGGAGTCGATGTCGTCCGGCCCGAGCAGATCGGCGACGGGCGCGCAGGCAACCCCGCTGCGCGCGGCAACCTCCAGCCGCTCGACCGCCGCCTGAATCGCACTCATAGGGTCCTGCCCAGGAACTCCAGGACGATCCGGTCGAACTGCTCTTGTTGTTCCCATTGGGGCCAGTGGCCGGCGTTCTTGATGAGGTGGAACTCGCCCGCCGGGATGCGCTCGGCCATGTCGAGTCCCGCCTTCGCCGGGCCCGACGGGTCGTCGCTCGTCCAGATGACCAGGGTTGGTGCCTTGATCGCCGCGAGTTCCTCGTCGGTCACCAGGTTCCGTCGGCGGATTTCCGGGTCCTGCAGACACAGGATGTGCCGCATCGATTCCGCGAACCCCGGCCGGCTGTACACCCCACGGCGGATCGCCACGAGTTCGTCGGTGACCGAGCTCGGGTCGGCCATGAGCCACTCCAGACGTACCCGAATCCGCTCGTCGCTCGGATCGTCGGCGGCCGCCTGGCTCAGCTCCCGGATGCGCTGCATGACCTGTGGCGTCGCCATCGTCCCGCCCGGGGTGTTGAGGACCAGCCGGCCGACCCGGTCCGGGTGCCGGGCGGCGAACTTCACCGCGACCCAGCCGCCGAGCGATTCCCCGCTGAGGTGGGCGTGCCGGATGCCGAGCGCGTCCAGGAGGCCGAGCAGGTGGTCGAGGTAGTCGTCGATCTCGAGATCGGCTTCGGCCGTCGTCGTCCAGCCGTGGCCGGGGTAGTCGTACGCGATGAGCCGGTATTTCGCCCCGAGGGCGCGAATGTTCCTGGTGAACGCTTCGAGGTGCCCGCCGGTGCCGTGCATGAGGATGAACGGCATCCCCGTGCCGCTCTCCAGGACCCGGGTCGACCACGGTCCGACCGGCACATGCCGAATCGAGTAGTCCACGCCGGCCAGCTCGGTCCAGGCCGTGGTCATGCTGCGCCCTCCTTCGGGCCTTCGCCGGCGATGCCGCTGGCGATGCGCTCCGCGGCGGGTGCGGCAACCGGGTCGGGTGCGCCAATCGCGCGGCGCTCCGCGGCGGGTGCCGCCACCGGGTCGGGTGCGCCAATCGCGCGGCGCTCCGCGGCGGGTGCCGCGACCGGGTCGGGGGCGCCAATCGCGCGGCGCTCCGCGGCGGGTGCCGCGACCGGGTCGGGGGCGCCGATCGCGCGGTCGAAGCCGCGGATCATGTCCGAGGCGGCGTAGGCGCGGCTCGCCCCGCCGACGATCCGGTCGGGGCGCAGCAGGATCACCGACTCGGGGTGCGCGTCGAACCACCGCTTGAGCGCGCCGTCAAGGTCGCCGACGATGAGGACGCTGTCGTCCGGCGTGGCCTCTTCCCAATGCAGCTGCCCGGCGGGCCGGGCGGCGACCAGGCGGGCGCCGATGCGGGCCAGCCGGCAGCGGGCGTCGTCGTCGAGGATCGCGCGGGGGTCGTTGTTCCACACGATGAGCGTGAACCATGGGCCCAGGGCGTCGTCGAGCTTGAGCGAAGCAGCTTCGCGGGTGCGCACGGTGGGCTGGATGAACAGCCGGCCCACCGGGCTCGGCTCGCTCAGCGACCCGATCCGGGTCAACGCGCCCGTGGCCATGGTGGGCATCGGCTTGAACCGCATCTGCACGATGTAGCTTTTGGCGCTCGGCACCGCCGCGAGCGCGCGAAAGAACAGGTTCCGCGCGGCGGCGCCGGCCCGGTTGTTGATGGAGACTAGCCGGCCGACCCAGGTAGAGAGCTGGATCATCGCGCGGATGTGCTCGCGGCGTTCCGACTCGTAGCTTTCCAGTAGTTGGTCGCCGGCCTGGCCGCGGAGCACCATCGCGAGCTTCCAGGACAGGTTGAGCGAGTCGCGGATTCCGCTGTTGTAGCCCTGTCCCTGCCAGACGGGCATCACGTGCGCCGCGTCGCCGATCAGGAACACCCGGCCGGAGCGGAAGTGCTCGGCCATCCGGGAGTGGTGCCGGTAGACGCGCCGGCGAATGATGTCCACTGTGGCCGGTGGTGGCACGAACGGTTGCAATAGGCGGGCGACGAACTCGTCGGTCATCGCCTCCGCCTCGGTCTCGCCGGGCTTGAGCATGAACTCGAACCGGCGGATGCCGTGCGGGATGCTGATCGAGACGTAGGGCCGGCGTGGGTCCGCGCAGACGTAGGCGCCGGGCTGGCCGAGCGGATCGTTGCGGACGTCGATCACGAACCAGTCGGCGGCGGCCGAGTTGCCCGCGAAGCCGAAGCCTAGGGCCTTGCGGGTGGCGCTGCTCCCGCCATCCGCACCGACCACATAGGACGCTCGGATCGTGCGCTCGCCCGTCGGCGCCGCGATCGTGAGCTCGACACCGTCGGCGTCCGGGGTGAAGCCGGTGACCCGCGAGGACCAGTGGACATCGACGGTGTCGAAGCGGTCGAGGCCGTCGAGCAGCACCCGGTCGGCGAGGGGCTGGACGAACCCGCTGCGCCGGGGCCAGCCGAAGTCACCGGTGGTGGGTGCGATCCGGGCCAGGTCGCGCTGCTTGCAGTCGACGAACACCAGGAGCTGGTGGGCGATGGTGTGCGGGAGCACGGCGTCGACGAGGCCGGCGGCCTGGAACGTGCGGCACGTCTCGTCGTCCATGCCGACCCCGCGCGGGAAGTCGATCAGCTCGGGCTCGGCCTCGAAGACGCAGACGCGCAGCCCGTGCAGGCCGAGCAGGTTGGCGATCATCAGGCCGGTCGGCCCGGCTCCGATCACGGCGACGTCGATCGTGGTGCGCGAGCCGGCCGGATCGGGCGTAGTGAACACCGTCGTCATGTGCACTATATGCTCCAGACCTATTCACTAACTGCTCAGAGGCTAGTTAGCGGCCCGGGAAGTGTCAAGCAAAAGGCCCCCCGACGAAGCGAGGGGCCTGCGGTGCCGAGCGGTGCGCCGATCACTCAAGCGCGTGCAGGAGCCGCCCCACCTTGTCGGCGGCGCGGCGCATGTCCGGGCCCGCGTCGTCGGCGATGTCCGCCCGGTACGTAATGAGATTCAGACAGGCGCGGGTGCCGGTGTCGCCCATCGGAATCCAGGCGGCGACGCCGAACGCCCCGGCCTCGATCTCGCCGTGGCTGCGGGCGAACCCGCGCTCACGGGCGACGGCCACCTCGGCCGGCTGGCCCGCGACGGCCGGCCCGGAGGCGAGGATCGCGTAGGCCGCCGCGCCGAGCGTCAGCGGCGTGCGCATCCCCGGCCGGAACGCGATGTGGTGCGACGCGGTCGTCGGCTCCACCAGCGCGATCGCGACGGCCTCGTCGCCCTGCTCGACGAAGAGCGACACCGTCGACTGCAACCGGTCGGCGAGCGCGCGCATCACCGGGCGGGCCACATCGCGCAGGGTCGGCAGGTAGGCCTCGGCGAGCGTCGCCAGCCGGGCGCCCGGGTTGTAGACGCCGTCGCGGCCGCGGGTGGCCAGACCGAAATCGGCCAGCGTCTGCAGCAGCCGGTAGGCGATCGACCGGTGGACGCCGAGCAACTCGCCGACCTGCTGAACGGTCAGGCCGTGCTGGGAGTCGGCGATGGCCAGCAGCACGCGCAGGCCGCGCGCCAGGGTCTGGTTGCCGTCGCGACCCTTGACCGGCGCAGTCGCGCTCGATTCCAGCACGCGGCTCAGCATACTCGGCAGGCAGGCGTCGCCCGCTCGCGCCGGATCATGCCGGTTTGCTGGGGTCAACCGGCTCGACTCCCTCCTCGATCGCCTTGATCAGGACGGCCATGAACCGCGTGTAGAAGCGGGCCATCCGGATGAACCCGGTGCCGAACCACAGGCCGGGCTGCGCCGACCGGCGCCACGTGTTCGCGTACTCGTTGTCCGCGGCGCGGCCGTAGGCCTTGTCGATTCTCGCCGCTACCGTGCCGAGGGCCGGCCGGATGTGGTTCCAGAACTGCTCGTAGCCGGTGGCGAACACGATCAGCTCGACCTGCAGCTGCGAGCCGTCGCTGAAGACCGCGGTGTTGCCGTCCTTCACCTCGACCAGTTCGACACCCTGCTTCAGGTGGATCTTGCCGTCGGCGATCAGCTCGGAGGCGCCGATGTTGATCTGGTAGCTGTCCCGGCCGGACATGTGGCTGCCGATGATGCCGGTGCCGTCCGGCCCCCACTCGAACTTGAACCCGCGCGCCGCGAGCCGGTCCAGCAGATCCTTGTCGTTCGCCTTGGCCAGCTGCACCAATTCCTTGTTGATCTCGTCCGACCGGAGGTTGGGCGTCGCGTACGCGATCTGGTCGGCGAATTCCGGCGGGAAGATCGGATCCTCGGTGAAATGCCCGGACCAGTACTTGTGGTACGACTCGTAGGTCACCACGTAGGTCGCGCTGCGCTGCAGCATGGTGACCTCCGTGCCGTGCTCGTACAGGTCGTGCACGATCTCGTGGCCGCTCACGCCGGCACCGACCACGAGGGCCCGCTTGCCCGGGAAATCGGCGCCGCCCTGGAACTCGTCCGAGTGCACCACCACGCCCCGGAAGGACTCGATCCCCTTGACCGTGGGGATTTTCGGCGACCCGAAGAGGCCGCCCGCGACCACGAAGTGCCGCGGATGCAAAGCCCGGATCGACCCGTCCGCGCGCCGGACGTAGATCGTCCACCGTTCGGCATCCTCGTCGTAGTGCCCGTTGAGAAACGTGGTGCCGGTCCAGACGTTGATGTCGAGCAGCTTCGCGTACGACTCCAGCCAGTCCGCGTACTTGTCCTTGGGGGTGTGCGCGGTCCAGGTCGGCGGCAGCGGCAGGTAGGGCAGGTGGTCGCCGAAAACGGTGCTGTGCAAGGCGAGCGACGCGTAACGCTTGCGCCACTGGTCACCGACGCGCGCCTCGCGGTCGATGACGAGCGTCGACACGTCGAGCGCGCCCAGCCGGGCCGCGATGGACAGGCCGTTGTGCCCCGCGCCGAGGATGAGCACGGCGGGGTCGTCCTCCTCGAACGCCGCCTGCTTCTGCCGGTCGCTCGTCCACCGGGTGCGGTTCGGCACGTAGCCGTACACCTTGCCGTCCTTGCGGCGGTGGCCGATCTGCTCCGGGTAGTCCCGCAGGCTGATCACCTGGTCTGCACCGTCGTCGCCGCGAAGCGCTCCCCGGCGTCGACGAGGCGCACGTAGCCCCGGTCGATTCGATCCTTGGTGGTGAAGTCGAAGAACGCGTTGATGCTGCCGTCGAGGATGACGGGCGGCTGCTCGGTATTGACCGTGAGGTCGCCGAGTTCCGCGGCCTTGGCGAGCTCCAGCAGCCGGGTCACCAGCGAGTCGCGGCCGATGCTGTGGCTGAAGTCCCAGCTGAACGCCATGAAGTCGCGCCAGGTCGCCCGGTCGGTGAAGAGCTCCTCCAGGGCCGTGGCGGATCCGCTCTCCACTGCCGTCGCGAGGTCGGCGAGCCAGGCCGCGAAGATCTCCGCGGCCTGGTGCGTGGTGCGCCCGCCCGGCGGGCTCGGCAAGGTGTCGGTCATTGTCCACCCGCTCAAGTGTTCATATAGTGCACGCACGTACTCGTTATACGCACGCTAAATCCTGGGCGAACGGCCGTCAAGGGCTTGGCGGGCCGCGGCTCGCCCCGCGTAGAGGCCCCACACTCCCGCGACCGCCAGGGTCGCCCCGGCGCCGCCGTACACCATGCCGGCCGGGCTCGCCATGACGTTGCCCGCGGCGTAGAGCCCCCGGATCACGTCGCCGTCGACATCGAGAACGCGGCCCTCGCGGTCGGTACGGGGCCCACCCTTGGTGCCCAGCGCCGAAATCGCGACCCGGGCGCCGTAGAACGGCGGCTTCTCGACCGGGCCTAGCGTGGTAAACGGCGAATCGGGCTCCCGGGACTGCCGTCCGCCCGGGAAACGGTCATAGGCGCTCTGCCCACGGGCAAAATCGGGGTCGACGCCGGCCCGGGCGTTGTCGTTGAACCGCTCGACGGTCGCCCGCAACTCGGCGGCGGGCAGGCCGAACGCCTCGGCCAACCCGGCCAGCGTCTCCGCGCGGGTCACCCACTGCGGCATCTCGCCGCCCGGGACGGTCCCGAAGGCGCCGTACCGGTCGACCGTGGACTGATCGAAAATCATGTAGGCGGGCACGTTCAGGTAGTCGAGCCGGGACTCGTCCAGGCGGTGAAACGCGCCGCCGAGCGCGTTGTAGTTGGCGGCCTCGTTGGCGAAGCGGTGACCGTGCCGGTTGACCATGATGGATCCCGGCAGGGCGCGCTCCCGAGCCGACAGCAGGGCGTTGCGGCCGCCGTCGCGGCGCCGGCCGGGAAAGCTGACGATCGGCGACCACCAGGCCTCGCGCATGTTGCCGAGCTGGGCGCCGATCCGCATCACCATCCGCAGCCCGTCGCCGGCGTTCGACGGCGCACCCACGGGCGTGGTGAGCGGCCCGCGCAGGAAGTCGCGGACCAGGTCGGGGTCGTACTCGAAACCGCCCGTGGCCAGCACGACCGCGTCGGCGTACACGGATTGCCTGCCCTGCGGGGTTTGCAGCTCGACCCCGGTGACGTTGCCGTCCTCGGTCAGCAAGCGAACGCCCCGGCTCCGGGTCGCGATCTGCACGCCCCGCTCCAGGCACGCGCGGAGCAGGCCGCCGACCAGCGCCCGGCCGAGCCCTTCCAGCTTCGCCTCTTCCCGCTCGGCGAGCAGGTCCGGCTCCAGTACGCCGGTTCCGCCGCCCAACGGCGTCTCGGCGATCAGCATCCGCCGGACGTCCCCGGAGATGCGCTCGGTCCACTCCTCGAGGCCCACGAAGGAGACGAGCGCGGGCTCGATCGACCGGCCCCCGCGCGGCAACCCGCCGGGATGCTCCGGGTGGTAGTCGGGATAGCCGTGGACCAGCCGCAGCCGGATCTCGGAATTCCGCTCGAGGAAGTCGACGAATTGCGGTCCCCCGTCGACGAGCGCCTCGGCTAGTTCCGGGAGGATCATCCCGTTCGACAGGCTGGCTAGATACTCCAGGCCGCGCTCGCGGGAGTCGTCAATGCCGGCCTCCCGGGCGGGCCGGTTGTTGGGAATCCAGATCGTCCCGCCGGACAGCGCGGTCGTGCCGCCGAGCAACTCCGCCTTCTCAAAAACGGCGACTTGGGCGCCCTCCACCGCCGCGGCGAGGGCCGCGGTCAGCCCCGCCGCCCCCGACCCAAGGATCACTACATCGCAGGCCTGTCGCATGGCACACCATTCTCACGGAGAGAGAACGACGTTACCAAACGAGGGCGGCGTTGTTGACCCTCGGCGAGCGATTCGACTACCCTCGCTTTCATATAACGATCATCGTGATGCATATAACGAACGCCGGGAGGTGCCGCATGCCGGTTGCCCTGTGCGCGACATCCCATTCGCCGCTGATCGGTTTGCACGACCCCGAGCCCGCGGTGCGCGCCGAGGTCGACGAGGTGCTCGGCCGGGCCCGCGCGTTCGTCAGCGACTTCCGCCCCGACCTGATCGTCGCCTTCGGGCCGGACCACTACAACGGATTCCTGTACGACATGATGCCGTCCTTCTGCATCGGTGCGGCGGCCACTTCGGTCGGCGACTACGGCCTGCCCGCCGGCCCGCTCGATGTGGACCGGGCCGCCGCGCACACGATCGCCGAAACCGTGCTGCAAGCCGGGGTCGACGTGGCGATCTCGGAGGACATGCGGGTCGACCACGGCTTTGTCCAGCCGCTGACCTTCCTGCTCCCGGCCCTGACCGCCGTGCCCATCGTGCCCATCTTCATCAACTGTGTCGCCGATCCGCTAGGCCCGGCCGTCCGAGCCCGCCACCTGGGTAGCGCGGTCGGGGAGGCGCTGCGCGGCCTGGGCCGCCGGGTGCTCGTCGTGGCCTCCGGTGGCCTGTCCCACGACCCGCCCGTGCCCCGGTTGAGCGAGGCCCCGCCCGAGCTGATCGAGCGGCTCACACACGGCCGCAACCCGTCACCCGAGCAGCGGGCGCGGCGAGAGAGCGCCACCATCGCCGCGGCGAGCGACTTCGCCGAGGGCCGCGGGCCCTACCGCGCGCTGAACCCCGAGTGGGACGCCCTCGTGCTGCGTTGCCTCGCGGCCGGCGACTTCGCCGCGGTGGACGCTCAGCCCAACGAATGGTTCATCGCCGAGGGCGGCCACTCCGCACCCGAGGTGCGGACCTGGATCGCGGCGTACGCGGCCTTGGCGGCGCAAGGCCCCTACGAGGTCCGCTCGAGCTACTACCGCGCCATCCCCGAATGGTTCGCGGGCTTCGCAACGACCACGGCAGTTCCCCGGTAATGGCTTCGTTCACCTTCGCCCCGCTGACCCCGGCCGCGTTCCTGCACCGGTCGGCCCGAGTGTTCCCGGATCGGGTGGCGATCGTCGACGGTACGCGGCAATGGACATACCGCGAGTTCGCCCGGCGCTGCGACGCCCTGCGCGGGGCCCTCGCCGCCCTCGGCGTCCAGCGGTTGGACCGGGTCGCGGCGCTCTGCGCCAACAGCCACGTCATGCTCGAGCTTCACCATGCGGTTCCGGCGCACGGCGCCGTGCTGGTGCCGATCAACACGCGGTTGGCCGAGGCCGAAATCAGCTACATCGTCGAGCATTCCGGCGCTCGCGTGCTGCTGGCGACGGCGGAGTTCGCCGAGATCGCCCAGACGGTCGCCAACCGGACCGGCGTTCGCCTGGTCCTCGCCGCGAGCGCTTTTGATGAGTACGAAACCCTCCTCGCTTCGGCCGCGCCGAGTCCCGCCGCCGACGACCTAGACGAGCGCCAGTTGCTGGCCATCAACTACACGAGCGGGACGACAGGCCGCCCGAAGGGCGTGATGTATCACCACCGAGGCGCGTACCTGCAGGCGTTGGCGATGTGCTACCACGCGGGGCTGGGGCCGGAAGCGCGCTATCTGTGGACGCTGCCCATGTTTCACTGCGACGGCTGGTCCTTCACCTGGGCGGTGACGGCAGCCGGCGGCACCCACGTCTGCCTGCGGTCGATCGATGTCGACGAGATTTGGCGGCTGCTCACCGCCGAGGGGATCACGCACTTGAGCGCCGCGCCGACCGTGCTCACGATGATCGCCGAGGGCGCGCCGGCCGCCGCGCTTGCCTCGGGCGGGAGCGTGCACGTCGACACCGGCGGCGCGCCGCCGTCGCCGAGCCTGCTGGCCCGGCTGGACCGGCTCGGCCTGCGCGTGACCCATCTCTACGGCCTCACCGAGACCTTCGGCCCGATCGTGATCAACGAGTGGCAGGCGCAGTGGAACAGCCTGTCCGCCGACGAGCAAGCCCGCTTGCGCGCGCGGCAAGGCGTCAGCAACATCGTGGCGACGCCGATGCGCGTCGTCGACCCGGCCGGGCAGGACGTTCCGGCGGACGGCGAAACGATCGGCGAACTGGCCGCGAAGGGCAACGACGTCATGCTGGGCTACTACCAGGATCAGGAGGCGACCGACGCGGTGACCACGCCCGACGGCTGGCTGCTCACCGGCGACCTCGGGGTGATGCATCCGGACGGCTACGTGGAGATCCGCGATCGCCGCAAGGACATCATCATCTCCGGCGGGGAGAACATCGCCTCGGTCGAGGTCGAGCAGGCCCTCGACAGCCATCCCGACGTGCTCGAATCCGCGGTCGTGGGGGTGCGCGACGCGCGCTGGGGCGAGATTCCGATCGCGTACGTCCGGGTTCGTTCCGGCGCCGCTCTCGACCCGGCCGATCTGGCCGCCCACGTGCGCGGCCTGCTCGCCGGTTTCAAGACCCCCCGGGAATTCATCTTCGCCGACCTGCCCAAGACCTCCACCGGAAAGATCCAGAAGAACGTCCTGCGCGCCATGGCGGCCAAACACCGAAACAGCATCGACTGAGCCGCTGGTACTCCTTTGGCACCCCCGGAGAGGAAAACCATGGACGACGAACGGGAAAAGGACCGGTACCAGTTCGACCGCTTCGCCCCCGATTACCGGACCCAATTCGAGTCGATCACCCAGGAGATGCAGGCCAGTTGCCCCGTCGCCTGGAGCGATACGCACGGCGGGCACTGGGTGGTCGCCGGGCATCGAGAGGTCTTCGACATCGCCCGGTCGCATGAGTTCCTGTCCAACGACAACGACGTCCAGGGTGAGCGGCGAGGATACCGGGGCATCTCGATTCCGACCCCGGAGCGGATGCAGAGCAGGCGCGGCGGCTTCCTCGAGATGGACCCGCCCGAGCAGCGGTACTACCGGCAGGCCCTCAACCCCTACCTGTCCCCCGCCGCCGTCAGCCGCTGGGTCCCGATGATCGATGAGCTCGTCCGGGCCTGCCTCGACGAGAAGATCGAGTCCGGCCGGATCGACTTCGTCGACGACCTGGTCAACATCGTCCCGGCTGTGCTCACCCTGGCCATGATGGGCATACCGATCAAGGACTGGGCGGTGTACTGCGAGCCGGCGCACGCGGTGATCTACACCCCGCCGGGCTCCCCCGACCAGGCGCGCGTCTTCGAGTTGTACCAGCAGATGGGCATGGCTCTGGTCGGCCAGCTGGCGCAGATCCGGGCCAATCCCCGGCCCGGCCTGGTCAATGCCCTGCTGGAGTTCACGATCGACGGCGAGCAACAGCCGGACATCGAGATCCTCGGCGTGATGGGCCTGCTGATCGGCGGCGGTTTCGACACCACGACCTCCCTCTCCGCGCACGCCCTCGAGTGGCTCTCGGAGAATCCCCGGGAACGCGCCGAGCTGAGCCGCGAACGCGAGACGCTGCTGGATTCCGCGACCGAGGAATTCCTGCGTTTCTACTGTCCGGCGCCGGGCGACGGGCGCACCATCTCGGCCGATTGCGAGATCGCCGGCACCCGGTTCAAGGAGGGCGACCGGGTCTGGCTGTCCTGGGCGATGTCGAACCGCGACCCGTCGGTCTTCGCCGACCCGAACCGGATCGACCTGGCCCGCAAGGGCAACCGGCACAACAGCTTCGGGCTGGGCATCCACCGCTGCATCGGCTCGAACGTGGCGCGCACCGTGTTCAAGCGCATGGTGACCCAGGTCCTGGATCGCCTGCCGGACTACCGTTGCGACCCGGACGGCGCGGTGCACTACGACACCATCGGCGTCATCAACGGCATGCGTCATCTGCCGGCCACCTTCACCCCCGGCCCACGGCTCGGCGCGGGCCTGGACGAGACGCTCGAGACCTGGCAGACCATCGTCGCCGAGCAGCGGCTGGCCGAACCGATCACCGCCCGGAAAACCGCCTGACGAGCACCAGAATTTAGTTCTCCAATTCCGAGAACAAGACTTCCGCGTACGCCTTCGTTATGGCACGTTTGAGCCCATGACCCGTCTCGCGGAGCTCCATGATCTGACCGGCAAGGTGGCCGTTGTGACCGGCGGTTCCCGCGGCATCGGGCGCGCCATCGTGCAGACCTTGGCCGAGGCCGGTGCCGACGTCGTCATCGCCTCGCGCAAGCTCGCCGCGTGCGAGGCGGCGGCCGAGCAGGTACGGGCGTCGACGGGCAGCAAGGCCATCGCGGTCGCCTGCCACGTCGGCCGGTGGGCCGACTGCGACGCGCTCATCGCCGAGACCCTGGCCCGGCTCGGCCGGCTCGACGTCTTCGTCAGCAACGCCGGCATGTCACCGCCCTACCAGTCGCTCGACTTGGTGAGCGAGGAGCTCTGGGACAAGACCGTGTCGGTGAACCTGAAGGGCCCGTTCCGCCTGGCGACGGTCGCCGGCACCCACATGGCCGCCCACGACGGCGGCTCCATCATCAACATCGGCACCGCCGGGTCCCTGATGGCCAGCGTCAACGAGCTGCCCTACGCCTGCGCGAAGGCCGGGCTCAACGCCCTCACCGTGGGCCTCGCCGAGGCCTTCGCCCCCAAGGTCCGGGTGAACGCCATCCTGCCGGGCCCGTTCCGCACCGACGTCAGCAAGTCGTGGGCGCCCGAGGGGCAAGAGGCCTCGTTCGTACCGCTGGGACGCCTCGGCGAGCCCGAGGAAGTCTCCCCGCTCGCGCTGCACCTCGCCAGCGCGGCGTCGAGCTACACCACCGGAGCGATCATCCGGGTCGACGGCGGCATCACCCGCAAGGTGTGAGCCGGCACCGACCCGTCAGGAGCCGTCCGCCGCCGGCAGCTTGAGCTGCCGGGAGAGCGATTGCACGTAGTCGTCGAAGACCTCGGCCAGGGGAATCGACGGATCCAGGAGCCAGGAGGTCTCCATGCCGTTGATGAACGCGATGATCTCCACGGCCTTGCGGGTGGGGTCCACGTCCGTGCGGTACTCACCGGCGCGCTGGCCGCGCCGGATGGCCTCGGCGACGCTGTCGAGCGCCACCTGATACCGAAAGAGCAGGCGGTCGTGCAGCGGCGCGTCGGCTTCGAGATTTTCCACCAACAGGATGGCGAACATGCCGACCAGGTCGGGGGCGTGCCGGAACCGCTCGACGACGTTGGCGACCTGCTCAAGCAGATCACCCGAGCGGTCCGCGTGCGCGTCGTCGTACGCGTCGCGCGCCTCGAGCACCGCGTGCAGCAGCTGCTCCTTGGACTGGAAGTGGTGCAGCAGACCAGGCGTGCTGAGCCCCGCCTCGCGGGCGACCTCGCTCAGGGTCGTGTTGCGCCAGCCGTTGCGGCGCAACACCCGCTGGGCCACCTCGAGGATCCGGCTGCGCCGATCGTCACCCTTGGCCAGCAGAGCGGCATACGGACGGGGGCTTGCCGCCGCATCGGCTGCACCAGGTTCAACTGCCAAAGCACCCTCCTCGAAACTAACCTACCGAATGTACATTAAGTCGCTTCACGCTGGCGAAAGGGCGTATCCGCCGTTGACGGCAGCCTCCCTTCGTGAAACCGTCCTGTGGATGAGAATGCCATTCTCACATGGCGCTCCAGAATTTCCGCACCCGCCGTGGAGGAACACCTGATGCGAATGACTCCGCTCCCGGATGACGAGTGGGACGATCGGGTTCGCGCCGCGCTGGCCGTCCTGGTACCGGAGCACCGGCTCAACCCGCGCGGCGCCGGCAGCGCGCTGGGCACGCTCGTGCGCCACCCCGACCTGGTCGAGGCGTACCTCACCTTCAACAAGCACGTGATGCTGCAATCCACCCTGGATCCCCGCCTGCGCGAGCTGGCGATCCTGCGGGTCGCCCGGCGCCGCGACTGCGCCTACGAGTGGACCCATCACGTGAAATGGGCCGCGCGGATGGGCATGTCCGAGGCCGAGATCGAGGCGGCCGGCGACGGGCAGGCCACCGGCGAGCTCGAGTCCGCGATACTCACCGCCGTCGACGAGCTCGATGTCGACTCCCGGCTCTCCGACCAGACCTGGGCCACGCTCGCCGCGCATCTCGACGAACGACAGCGGATGGATCTGATCTTCCTGATCGGCGGCTACTGCATGTCGGCCATGGCCTTCAACGCCCTGGGCATCAAGCCGGAACACTAAGCCGCTTCCCGACCCTCGCGACGTTCACGACGGAGGCACGATGACATCCAGGCCGTACCGGGTGGTGCAATGGGCGACCGGAAACATCGGTGCCCGCGCGCTGCGCGCCGTGCTCGAGCACCCGGGCATGACCCTGGCCGGCGTCTACGCCCACACCCAGGAGAAGGCCGGGCGCGACGCCGGGGAGCTCTGCGGCCTCGCCCCGGTCGGGGTCGTCGCAACGAGCAGCATCGACGACGTCCTCAAGCTCGGCGCGGATTGCGTGCTCTACATGCCGCTGCGGTTCGACGCCGACGAGGTGTGCCGGCTGCTGGCCTC
>Ga0307512_10005146_pt1 | contig 13820 bp, 10 predicted proteins | sample 14_EM_MG_FD_200267 | JGI IMG/M metagenome (GOLD analysis project Ga0307512, IMG submission 200267) | Populus trichocarpa ectomycorrhiza microbial communities from riparian zone in the Pacific Northwest, United States - 14_EM | ecosystem: Host-associated > Plants > Roots > Unclassified | place... | reverse complement strand
GGCTCATTGAATTGCTCAACAATCCTGCGATCGCGAGGGCCGCTAGCAGGTCGTGGTGTATTGGCTAGTGACGGCGGTGCCATCATCGGAGGCGGCGACGACCACCGAGACGGCACCGTCGCGGTAGACAACGCGGTTCGACTCTCCCGAGGCGAAACGGCGCGCGCCCGCAGGCACCGCAGCGGCGAGCCGAGCGCCAAGGTTGGAACTGTCGACCGGCTGGCTCACGGCCGCCACCGTCACGATCGCGCCGCCGGCGCAATCCAGCCGATGCTGGACGAACGACGCCGGCCGGGTGCCGAGCCGGGCGAGCAGCGCCGTGATACCGGCGGCACCGGCATCACCGGGCGCGGCGGAGGCCGGCGCCGTGGCCGCGCCGAGGCTGCAACCGGTGCGGGCGGAGACGCTGAGCCAGCCTTCGCTGATCCGGCGCACGGAAAGCTCGACCCCGCCCGCGATATCGGCCCGCAACGGGCTCACCCCGGACACCGCGGTGCCCCGCCGCACCGGGTAGGAACCGGACAGCCGTTGCGCCATGGCGGTGATCAGGCCGTTCTCCCCGCCCGGATCGGTGTACAGGTCGGCGTTCGCGGTGAAGACACCGCCGCGGCGAAACACGCTGATCTCGCAGGTCGTCGAGCGCACGACCCCGCTGACCGCCACCGCCGCCTCCGGGCCGGCGGCGACAACCGCGTCGGCGACCGCCCGATCCAGCACCGCCACCGCGTCGGCGATCTTGGGCTGGCGGGCTGTGTCCCAACGCCACCAGACCACCCCGGCCGCCGCGGCGCCGGCCGACACCACCACCAGGGCCAGAGCAGCAACCATGAGCCTTCGTCGAACCCGGACCATCACCGCACCATTGTGCCGGTGCGCCCCGACGAGTCACCGGGCCCGCCCGTAGCCTCGCCCCGGCGCCGGTCGCTGGCGACTTGCTTACGCCGGCGTGGCCTCCGGCAGTGGACGGTCGTGGTCTCACCGGGCCCGCCCGAGCCCCGGCGCCGGTCGCTGGCGACTCGCTTACGCCGGCGTGGCCTCCGGCAGTGGACGGTCGTCGTCTTCCAGGTGCGAGCGCACCTTCCGGGGCAGCCGCACCGCGAGGAACACTCCCGGCAGGGCCACCGCCGACATGGCGGCGAGCGCGAGGTACGGGTTGCCGATCAACGCCTGCACGAGCAGGACGAGCACGACGCCACCGAGGTTGCCGGAGAGCAGGAGGAAGCCCGTTGCCGTGCCGGCCCGGGTGGGGCCGGCGTCCAACTCCGACCAGTCCAAGGCGACCGGCAGCCCGGCCATCAGCACGAAGCCCTCGACGGCCAGGGCGAAGCCCGCGAACAGCACGTTGTGCACCAGCGCTATCGCGAGGAAGACGAGCACCGTGACCAGCGTCGTGGCCACGAGCACCTCGCGCCGACGGTTGCGCGCGGCCGCGACGCCGGGCAGCACCGCGGCGCCGACGATCCCCACCGCGGTCATGATGGCGATCAGGTTGCCGGAGACGCCCGGATGGCCGAGGTCGGTGAGGATGCTCTCAAGCCAGGTGGCCACGGCGTTGAAGACCCCGACACCGATGAACAGCAGGGCGCCGAGCCGCCACATCAGCGGGTCGCGACGCAACCAGCCCAGCGACGATGCCCCGGTCGCGTCCGCGGCGTACGCCGGTGGCAACCGCAGCGAGACCACGACGGCCACCGCGGCGGCGACGGCGATGGCGGCGTGGCTGACGAGCACGAGCCGCAGCCCGCCAGCGTTGAACAGTGCCTCACCGGTCAGCGCGGCCACCAGGATGCCGACGAACTGCGCCGCGGTGGCCACGGAGATCGCCGCGGTGCGCTCGGTCGGCGGGAAGTATCGGGCGGCGATCTTCGTGCTTGCGTTGAGGACGAGCGGCTGCCCGGCGGATAGCAGGAGCTGCCCGGCGAACACCCACGCGAACGATGAGGTGTCCACGATGCGCAGGGCCGCCCCGAGCGCGGTGAGCAGCGCCCCGGCGGCCAGGGCCGAGCCGAACCGCCGGTCCAGCCACCGCCCGGTCGGGATCGCGAGGAGCACGTACATCAGCGGGTTGATGACGGCCAGATCACCGATCGCCCCCTCGGAGACTCCGAGGGCATGCTGCGCCTGGGGCGTGATCGGAGCGAACGAGAGCCACAGAATCTGGGTGCAGGTGACGAGCAGCCCGAAGGCGGCCAGGGCAAGCCAGCGGCCCCGTCGGGTCGGCGCCAGGCCCTCGGCGGCGGTTGTCTGGGTCATGTCGATCCCTCACCTGGGGCTTCAACGGGGTGGAAGGGGTCATCGTCGCCCTGGCCGTGGACGAATTTCTCGTCCCGCCGTCAGCGAAAATGCCGCAGCAATCTATCACCCGGTGACAAACATCTCGCCCGCCAGACGCGGCGGAATCATCGGCCGGTCTGGAGACGGCCGCCGGTGGCGCTCAGACGGCGCCGATCGGCACCCAGTCGATGTACTTGCCGGTGCGCTCGTCGCCGGAGGACCGGCCCCCGGCGCGCCGCCGCAGCCACGGCAGGACGTGCTCGCGGTAGTAGCGGGCCTCGGCGATCACCCGGCGGCTCTCGGCCGGCCCCGGGTCGACCGCATCGGCGGCGGGGTAGCCGAGCGCGGAGAGCACGATGCCCGCGACGCGCTGATGGCCGACGGCGTTGAGGTGCAGCCGGTCCGGCGACCAGTACGGGGGACGACGGACCTCGGCGTCGCGGAAGACGTCCACCATTTCGATGCCGTACCGGGAAGTCAGCTCGGTGGTCGCGGCGGTGAGCGCCTCGCCGCGGCGGCGGACGACGCCGCCGAGCGGGAGCCGGGCCGACGGATCCGCGCCGCTGAGCACCACCAGCCGCACACCCGCCTCGAGGCAACGCCGGATCGCTCGCTCGGTCAGAGCGACCAGGCGTGCCGTGTCGGTGCCGGGCCGCATCATGTCGTTGCCACCCCCGTTGAGCGTGATCAGGGTGGGCGCGGGGGACAGGGACAGGGCCTGCTCCAACTGCTCGGTCACGATGGGCTCGAGCAGGCGACCACGGATCGCGAGATTGGCGTACGCCAGCGGCTCGCTCTGGGCGGCGGCGAGCCCCGCGGCCACCAGATCGGCCCACCCGCGAAGCGACCCGTCCGGCATTTCGTCGCCGAGCCCCTCGGTGAAGCTGTCCCCAATCGCCGCATATCGCATGGCCAAGCCCCTCATGATCCCAACAGATCCCTCATGTTACCCGCCGGTAATGGCCTCAGCTGGGCTCGCGTCCCGTGGGGATGGACACGGTGTTCAACTCTTGCAACTGCTCGGCCAGATGGCTGTCCAGCGCGGCCTGATAGCTCTGCGCGAGCTGGCCCAGCCGGTCGATCTCGTCCAGCAGGGCGGCGCGCTTGGCCACCAGGCTGTTCATCGCCTCCGAGTGGTTGCGGCGCGCGTTGCCCTCGATGGTGCCCGCCTTGAGCTGCGCCTCGCTGGTGATCTGCTCCGATTTGCTGCGCGCGTCGGACAGCAACGCGTCCGACTCCTGACTCGCGTCGCGCATGTGGTCGTCGGCCGTGCGCTGGGCCATCATCAGGACCTGGGCGTTACGGCCGTCACCGGCGCTGGACGGCGCGGAACCGGCCGCGGTGGCGTTGCGCGCCTGCTCAAGCCGGGCCTGCAGGCTCCGCGCGTTCTGCTCGGCCCGATCGCGTGCCTCGTGCATGCGCTCCAACTGCGCGGCGACCTCGGAGAACTCGGCATTGATCGCCGTAGCCGAGCTAGCCGGGCTGGGCCCGCCCGCGGCGGCGCGCTGGGACTGATCGTGCAGTGACCTGTTCTCCTCCAGGAGGCGGGTCAGCTCCTGCTCGAGCTCGTCTAGAAACGCATCGACTTCTTCTTCGTCATACCCACGCTTACCGATTGGTTGCTTCTTGAAGGCCATGTTGTGGATATCGGCTGGAGTTAGCGGCATGGTGCTCCCTGGATCATCTCGGCTGCCCACGTGCCTCCCGAATCCTACGCAGCCGCCCCGGGCGGTTGACTCGGGTGCATTTCGGCCGACTGCGCGACCCGAGCACGCAGGCTCACCGTACGGGCGAAATGTCGCAAAAATCGGGTAGTTGACGGGTCGGGTTGCCGGCCTCGGAAATCGAATCAACCACGCCAAACCACCACCGCGAACAGGTCTGCGCGATCCTCACCGGCCTCGGCATCGAGCCCGAGCCGTCGGACCTAGCTGCGAAACTCCGGTGGCTCTATGCCGAGCCGCCGGAGGGCCGACTCCCGAACAAGATGGGTGGACCAACATTCAGCTTGACCGTTCTCGCCCAGGCACCGAGCGGTGTCGAACCGCACCTCGCCGGGCCGAAACGGATCCCAGTCGATGCCGTAGCCACGCAGTCAACTCGCCCAGAGCCGGCGCCAGTTAGTCTGCCGGTTATTGCGACCACTCATGATGACGACCCACTGGTCCTGGCTCGCACGCATGGCTGCGACGGTACGACCGCGCCCCGGCCCTGTCGAGGACAATCCGGTGGGCGCGGGCAGACCGGTTGCGGCCGTCCGGCATGATCAGGTTATGACGTACGCATCCGGTTCGGTCGAAGTCCGCGTGACGGGTCGGCGGATAGTGGCCACCATCATCGACGGCCTTGTCCTCGGAGCCCTGAGCAGCCTGCTTGCGTCGGCGTTCGGGATCCAAAGTTCGTCATCCGGCTTCGACCTCACCACGCTGTCGGTGGGCGGCGCGGGCCGGTTGCTGGTCGCGGTGCTGCTCTACTACGTGCTGCTGGAAGGATTCACCGGCCGCACGGTCGGAAAGTTCTTCACGGGCATCCGGGTGATCGACGCGCAGACGGGCGGCCGACCGGGCGTCGTGTCGGCCTTTGTACGGACCCTGCTGCGCCTCATCGACGGCATCTTCGGCTACCTGCTCGGCTACATCATCGTGTTGTGCTCGGAGCGCCGCCGGCGGCTGGGCGACATGGCAGCCAAGACCCTGGTCGTCCGCGCCTGACCGGTGCGCCTGGTTGATCGGCCAGTAGCTTTGAACGGCGTCTGAGTCAGGCGGCGCGGCGTCGGCGGGCATGACTGGGACGTCTGAGATGACGGAATGCGAGCTCATATCCGGGGCTTAACATCATCGGCTATGGCTCGAACCGCGCCGCGGCGGCCGTTGGACATCGCGGAGTCTTTCCCAGGAGTTTGAGGGAGTACTCGGCGTCGGCCGCGTGGCTGCATCCTGGGCCCGGCACTCCTATGGCCGGAGAGAGCTTGGTCGGTGACCGGCTGCTTTGGCTGGCCGGTGAGAACTGGCCTTCGGCCAAGCGCCTCCGTCAACCCGGGCACATGAGGAGGACCCCGCGCGTGCGGGGGACGTTGGGGTGTTCCTCAGCCGCGACGACGCCGCCGGAGGAAGACCCCGCGTGTGCGGGGACGACGCGCCTCCAGGGCCACAACCTGGCGCTCTACCAGGAAGACCCCCGCGCGTGCGGGGACAACCCTCAGGAAACCTGCCGGCCTGCGCCGGCGGCCGGAAGACCCCGCGCGTGCGGGGATGGCGCCTACGCGTACCACGGCGAAGGCCGTATCGAAGGAAGACCCCCGCGCGTGCGGGGACGACCAGGTAGGAACACGTCTGGCGACCGTCGAAGAGGGAAGACCCCCGCGCGTGCGGGGACGACTCGGCTGCGGCCAGGTCCAGCACCTCGCCGACGGGAAGACCCCCGCGCGTGCGGGGACGACGCTTCTTGAGCTGCGGCGATGTGGGCGTCCGGGGCCGCATTCGTTTGGTTGGGATGGGCCATAGTGTGCGATCGACCTAACCTAGCCATCACTGTGCCAGATTCTATGGGAACTGGTGCGGCTGGCTGAAGTGCCTCGCGGAGTCACGCCACGCGTGGTGGCGAAGATGAGGGGCTGTACATCGACGACCGGGCCACTCCTTTGTAGTCGCCCGGATTGGGTTCAGGTCTGTCCGAAAAGGTGATTCGCTGCTGTTCTTGGCTATGTTGATCACTGTGGGGTCCGCGCTCGTTGTCACGACCGCTGCCCTGGCTGCCGGGAAATGTCGGTGGGGCTGTTTAGCGTGCCGAGCATGAACGAGCTCGGTGACGCGGCATGGCGTTGGCTGTGGGGGAAGTCGAAGGCGGGGGATAGTCCGAATCTCCTGATTCAGCATCTACTCGACGCTGCCGCCGTCATGGAGTTGATCTGGGACCACTACCTGGCGCCATCGGTTCGTGCTCAGATCGACGCGTGCTGCGGCGGGCAGGGCAAAGCCTTGTGTGCCTTGATCGCCGGGTTGCATGACGTCGGCAAGGCGACACCGTCCTTTCAGGCGAAGAGTGACTCGCTTGCCGCGCCTGTCCGGGCCTACGGCCTGTCGTGGGGTCGTCTGGGCAGTGCCGACCATCGGTGGTTTCACACTCTTGCCGGTGCTGCGATCGTTGGGCGGGTCCTGAAAGGCCGCGGATGGTCGCGAAAGAACGTCGCGTGGGTGATCCCCTTGATCAGTGGCCACCACGGCAGGATCCCTGATGTCGATGAGTACCTGAGGGTGCCACGCGAGGGACATGGACGTGCTCTTGTGTGGAGCACCGTCCACGAGCAGCTTGTCGATGCGGTTGCGCAGGCTCTAGGGATCAGCATCGATACTTTTGATCCGGTGTCCGCTCCGACACGTGCCGTGCAACTGGTGATGTCCGGCGCAGTGATCATGGCGGACTGGATCGCCAGTGGGATCCACTTTCCTGGCATCTATGACGCTGAGCGGACCGGTATGGCGGTGGCTCGTGAGCGGGCATCTGAGGCGTGGGGCGCGTTGCGGATCGCCGGAGGATGGCGGGGTTTGTCGCTGTCTCGTTCCGAGGACCTGCTTCGGTCTCGGTTCGGGCGGTCGGCGCGGCCGGTGCAGGCGTTGGCGATCGAGTCGGCGTGGACGATGCCCGAGCCGGGATTGCTGCTGGTCGAGGCTGCGATGGGTGAGGGAAAGACCGAGCTGGCCCTTGCCGCTGCGGAGGTGCTGGCGTTCAGGTTCGGCGCCGACGGGGTCTTCGTGGGAATGCCGACCCAGGCCACTAGCGACGCGCTATACAACCGTTCGGTGTCCTGGGCTGACCGCATCGATGCCACGCGGCCGATGGGCCTTCTGCATGGTAAGCGCCGGTTCAACACCCGCTGGTGGGAGCTGGAGCAGCTGGCGCGTACGGCAGACATCCACGACGAGGACGAGTACGGATGCACCGACGACTACGGCCATGATATCGACGACCGCGCGGCGGCACGGGCGGCACCGTCGGCGTGGTTCCTGGGGCCGAAACTGGGCCTGCTGATGCGATCGTCGGTCGGTACCATCGATCAGCTGTTGTACGCGGCGACACGCACCCGGCACGTCATGCTGCGTCATCTCGGGTTGGCCGGGCGCGTGGTGATCCTCGACGAGGTCCATGCCTACGACGTGTACATGATGCAGTTTCTCTGCGAGGCGCTGCGCTGGCTCGCGGATGCGCAGGTGCCGGTCATCATGTTATCGGCCACGTTGCCGCCTTCGGTGCGGTCGATGCTGGCGTCAGCCTATCTTCAGGGCGCGCTGCAGCGTAGGCGTGTCACCATCCCCGCGGAATGGAACCACGACGCGGGCTATCCGGTCGTACGGACGTTGACGACCGCAGCCGAGGGACCTGCGGCCCGCTCGCAGGGCGCAGTTGGCTGGCGTGCTTCCTCGGCCGTTGAGGTGGAGATCCTCGATGAGGACGACAGCTCGTTGGACCGGTTGTCCGCCCTGTTGGAGAGGAGGCTCGCCAAGGGCGGCTGCGTGCTGATCATCCGCAATACCGTGGCGCGAGCCCAGGCGACCTTCACGCATCTCAACCGAGACTTCCGCGTGCGGATACCGGTGGTCCTACTGCACTCACGAATCGCCATGGGTGAACGCGCGAGCCGTACCGAAAAGGTGCTCCAATACCTTGGCCCTCCGCCAGAAAGCGAACCCGGCGGCCCCCGGCCGCCGTTGATCGTGGTGGCCACTCAACTCGCCGAGCAGTCGTTCGATGTCGACGCCGACCTGCTCATATCCGATCTGGCCCCGATCGATCTGCTGCTGCAGCGGATCGGTCGCCTGCACCGGCACGACAGAGCGCACAGGCCGGCCCGGCTGAAGCGCGCGACCCTGATCGTCACCGGTATGGCCCGCAATCCCGACAAGGCACCAGACCTTCCCAGGGGAAGTAAGTACGTCTACGGCCGATACATGCTTTTGCGGGCGGCGGCGCTGGTCTGTGCGGCCGCCGATGGTACTGGCTGGAGCGTACCGCAGCAGGTGCCCGAGTTGGTCAGTCGCGGCTACGGCAAGGAGCACCTAGGCCCGATCGACTGGCAGCAGCAGATCCTTGAAGCGCACCGGGAGTTCATCGACGTGCAGCAGCGGCGCGCCGATAAGGCCGCCCCATACCTCCTATCGGGAGAGGCACATCTGAACCGCAGGGATCTCGCCGGCCTTCACGTGATGTCCGCCCGCGACCCTGAAGACGACGAGGACGCCGTTAACGCCCTGGTACGCGACGGGGAAGACTCCGTGGAGGTGATCCTGATCCGTCGCCGGGGCGAAGACCGGCACACCTTGCACGGTGAGTGGCTCGGTAGCGCTGATACCCGGGTCAGCGACCCGGAGATCACCCAAGCGCTTCTTCGGTCATCGCTGCGGTTACCTGCCAGGCTTACTCACAGCGCGATCAAGGAGTTGCGGCCCCTGATCGAGAACGGTGGCGACCCGTGGCTCTGCCGTACCCGAGTCCTCGAACTCGACTCCGAGTCCCGCGTCGTTCTCGGCACTGAACGCCTGCGCTACGACGACAACCTCGGCCTAGTAAGCGAGGGCACGACTCAATGAGCAGGCCATCCCCGAACGATCCCCGCGTAGGCAGGGACAACGCAGGCAAGGGCAATCTGATGGGAACGACATGAGTGACTTCAACTTGGTGACCGATCCGTGGATTCCGGTGCTCACTGGTCGGGGGTCCACAGTGGTCACTCTTGAGGAGTGTCTGGTTGGTGCGCACCGCTACGCCGGTCTTGCGCTGGATTCGCCGTTGGCGGCTGTGGCGCTGTTTCGGCAGGTGATTCTGCCGGTGTATCTCGATGCGGTCTTCCAGGAGGCCGGCTGTGATCCTCCTGCGGATGAGCAGCAGTGGTCCGAGTTGTGGTCGGCGCAGACTTTGGACCGGTGGCCGTCGTGGACGGGCCGGGATGCGACATCGCCTGCACCGATTGCCAGCTATTTGCAGCGGTACCGTGATCGGTTTGAGGTGTTCGGTGCGGAGCCGTTCGCGCAGGTGGCCGGGCTGAGTACGGCGAACGGAACGACGAAGCCGGTGTCGCTGCTCCTGACCGCTGCGGCTACAGGTAACAATGTGCCGTTGTTCTCCGCCCGTACCGATGCCGAGCCGCCGGCGCTCACGCCCGGCGAGGCGATCCGTGCGCTGCTAGCGGCGCATTGCTGGGACACGGCCGGGATCAAGTCAGGTGCCGCCGACGATCCGCAGGTGAAGGCAGGCAAGACCACCGGCAATCAGATCGGCCCGCTGGGCGCGATCGGCGTGATGATGCCGCTCGGCCGTACGCTGGCAGAAACGGTCTTGCTGCATGTGCAGTGCAGCTCCGGCAACGACGAGCGGGATCGGCCGCAGTGGCGCGCGGCCGCGCAGGATGGGCTGGCACCGAGGTCGGCGTGGTCCAGCCGTGATCCGCGTGGCCTGCTGGACCTGCTGACCTGGCAGGCGCGTCGGATCCGGTTGGTACCGGAGCGGACCCCGCATGGTGTGCTGGTTCGGCAGGTCGTGCTCTGCGCCGGGGACCGGATGCGCACTTCGCAGATGGAGCCGCACACGGCGTGGCGCATGTCCAAGCAGACCAAGGAGCAGCTTCCTGTACGTCACACCGCCGGGCAGGCGGCGTGGCGAGGAATGCTGCCGATGCTCGCGGCGGGCGCCCAAACCACCGCAGACGGGGCGAGCAGCCCGGTCCTACGCCAAATCCGGCGGATGCAGCACGACGAGCAACTGCCGATGGACTATCCACTGCGGGTGTTGTGTGTCGGCCTGGTGTACGGCACGCAGAACGCGGTGGTCGAGGATGCGGTCGTCGACTTGCTTCCGGTACCGCTCGCGGCGCTCGACGACGGTGACGTCTACCAGGTGGTCAAGGAGATCGTTGAGCAGGCCGAGGCGTTACGGCAGGCGGTGAACCGGCTGGGTGACGACCTTCGGGCGGCCCGGGGCGGTGACCGGTTGCCATGGGACAAGGGACAGCGGGCGGGCGACCAGATGATGCACGATCTCAACCTGCCAGCCCGAGAGGCACTCACCGCCCTTCAGCGTGCACCGGCCGACGTGGAAGAAGTCCGCCGCACGTGGACGGCTGCGGCCCGGCGGGTGACCATGGCCGCGGCCAAATCGCTGATCGACAGCGCGCCGCCGCAGACCTTCCTCGGGAGGGTCTCCAGGAACCAGCATCCGCACCGGGCGGCGACTGCCGAGCTGTGGTTCCGAGTCGCGGTGACCAAGGCGCTTGGCGCGCCCGAACCAGCGCCCGCATCGGGAGGGACAACATTGTGAGTACGCCACGGCGTGCCTTGCCGTTCTACTGGGATCGACACACTGAGGGCGACGGTAGATGGCGGAGAACCGGGACGGACGGCGGTGCACCGCCCGGCGCTGACCTGGCGAAGCTGCGGCGCGGCCTCGGCCGAACGCCCGGGGACGTGCCCGAGATGTGGCGCTTCCACGTGACGATGAACCAGGACGGTGTGCTGACCCGTTGGTTCGTCGCTGAGCATCACGCGCTGACTTTGTTCGGTCTGCACCAGCAGTCGCAAGCCCGTCCCATGCACCGCACCGGAGTAGGCCTTGGAACCGCAGTGCGGGCGCTACGCGACAAGGACGCCACCCCGGCGAGAGATGAGCATGGAGCGAAGTCATCCCCGAAATGGGACCGCATCGATCCTGTCGACCGCAGGCTCAGCGCAGCCGCGACCGCCGGCAGCCGCCACGAGCTCATCCTGCACCTGCGAGGGCTGATTACCCGACTGCGCGACCTCGGTCAGGGGCTCGACTACAACAGCCTTTACCAGGATCTGGCCCGCTGGGAGGACCCGGTGGCCGTAGCCACGATCCGTCGCCGATGGGGGATGCAGTACTTCGTCGACCGCACCAACAACATGCCGTACACGGCGGCCGCCAGCCTGGAGAACAAATGAACAACCCCGTCTACGTCGACCTTCACATCATCCAGTCCCTGCCACCGTCGAACGTCAACCGCGACGACGCCGGCAGCCCCAAACAGGCCACCTACGGTGGAGCCCGGCGCGCACGGGTCTCCTCCCAGGCGTGGAAACGCGCCACCCGGCTGGCCTTCGCCCAACGGCTCGCTCTACCCGATGCGAAACTCGGCACCCGATCCAAGCGCATCGGACAACAACTGGGTGAACGGATCGCAGCCAGCACCGGCCTGCCTGCCGAAGCCGCCCGGCGCCTCGCCGACGCCTTGCTCAGCCAACTCGGCCTGACCGCCAGCAAGAAGAAGGCCGGTGAAAACTCGTATCTACTCTTCTACGGTCGCCACCAACTTGACCGCATCGCCGAGTTGATTGCCGGTCGGGCGGAAGAACTCGCCGCCCTACCCGACGACGCCCTGGCCAAGGCAGCCGCCAGCGACGAACTCGGCATCCGGTCGATCCTGGCCAGCGGTCATCCGATCGACGTGGCCCTGTTCGGGCGGATGGTCGCCGACCTCACCGACCTCAACGTCGACGCCGCCACCCAGGTCGCCCACGCGATCAGCACCCACGCCGCCGAGATCGAATTCGACTACTTCACGGCGGTCGACGACGCCAACACCGAGGACAGCGGTGCCGGAATGATCGGCACCGTCGAATTCACCTCCGCCACTCTGTACCGGTTCGCCACCGTCGGCATGCACCAACTCATCACCAACCTCGACGGCGACACCGACGCGGCCCAGGCAGCACTCTCCGCGTTCATCGAAGGATTTACGTACTCGATGCCCAGCGGCCACACGAACAGTTTCGCCCACCAAACCCTGCCCCAGCTGCTGAGCGTTGCGATCCGCACTGACCAGCCGGTCAACCTGGTCTCCGCCTACGAATCCCCGATCCGCAGCCGTACCGGGATCGCCGCCGAATCCATCACCCGCCTGGACACGGCCATGCACGACGCCGCCACGATCTGGGGCGCTCACCCGCAGCAGGTCGTGTCGGTGTACCAGCCACAGATGCTGCCCGAACCGACAATGCTCGGCCCGGCACGCGGCTTCCCCGAGTTGATCCAATCGGTCCGCAGCGCGGTCGACACGCAGATCACTGCAGGCCGATGACCACCGGCACCGAACCGCCGTACTGCCTCGTTCTCCGGCTCGCCGCACCGCTGCAGTCGTGGGGCGGCCCGAGCCCGATCAACCGACGTGACACCATGCCCGAACCGACCAAAGGTGGCATTGTCGGGCTGCTGGCCGCAGCGCAGGGACTACGCCGTCAAGACCCGATAGAGGATCTGCTCGGTCTCAGCCTGGGTGTGCGCACAGACCGACCCGGCACGTTGTTACGCGACTACCACACCGCGAGCACCTTAGACGGCCGTCCGCTGCCCGCAGCCCAAACCAACCCCCGCGGCCAGCAGAAGACAACCTCACCGGCGAAGAACACCTACGTCACCGTACGTTTCTACCTCCAGGACGCCGTGTTTGTAGCGGCGCTCCACGGACCGCAGGAACTCCTGCTAGCCCTCGGCGAGGCCCTCCGCCGACCCGGTTTCCCCCTGGCACTGGGCCGCCGCTGTTGCCCGCCGACGTTGCCGTTGCTGCTGGCCCAGGATGGACCCCAGCACCTGTTGTGGCCCGGAAACCCGCACGACGTGCTGCGTCAGGTTCCTCGCCAGGCCATCGTTCCCGGTGGTACGCGGCTGCTGCCCGCCACCCTCGATGACCCGAACGGCGACGACATCCGCGCCGACGTCCCCCGCACCTTCGACCCCCAACACCGCAGCTACGCCACCAGGACCGTGCGGCATCTCTGGGTCGACCCGCCTCAGCAAGCCGCTCCCGGCACCAATGCGGACGACCACGACCCGTTCGCCCTCACCTATTAGCGAGCCGCCATGCCTTACCTGTCCCGTATCTGGCTGAACCCGCTGCGCACCGCCACCCGCGCGTTCCTGCGCAACCCGCAGACCGTCCATGCCGCCACCCTTGGCGGCATAAGCACCCAACCTGTCGCCGAACGCGTCTTATGGCGCCTCGAACCGGACCCGCACACCCCACACCGGCTCCAGCTGATCGCGCTGACTCACAGCCGCCCTTCCTGGGAGCACATCGTCGAACAGGCTGGCTGGCCCGCCGCCGACGAACCCCAGATCCTCATCCGAGGCTACGAGCCTGTCCTTGCCGCCGTCGTCCTCGGCCGCGAATTCGGATTCCGACTACGCGCCAACACCGTCGGCACCACCAAGACGCCCGACAGCCCGTCTGCCCGCCAGAAGGAACGACTCGCGACGGACGCCCGACCCCGCGGCGCCCGCGTTCCCCATAGGACTGCCGGCCACCAACTCACTTGGCTCACCGAGCGGCTCGAACGGTGGGGCTTCGCTCCCGCCACCGACGACAACGGCACCCTCGCGGTGCGCCTCGCCGCACGTGAACGCATCAGCTTCAGCAAGAACAGCGGTCACCGCGTTGTCCTGCAGACGGGCACCTTCGACGGCATCCTGCGAATCACCGACCCCGAGACCGCCCGCCACAACCTCCTACACGGCGTCGGTCCCGGTAAGGCCTACGGACTCGG